>Ga0115548_1001153_pt1 | contig 14581 bp, 13 predicted proteins | sample COGITO_mtgs_1004_4_FD_87187 | JGI IMG/M metagenome (GOLD analysis project Ga0115548, IMG submission 87187) | Pelagic marine microbial communities from North Sea - COGITO_mtgs_100423 | ecosystem: Environmental > Aquatic > Marine > Epipelagic | place: Germany:Helgoland, sampling site Kabeltonne...
AACGCTTAAAGGCTCTGAAATTTCTCGTGAGAAAGTTGAAGATGTCCGTAATGTTCTGAAAGAAGGCGAAGAGCTTGAAGTTAAAGTGATCAGCGTTGATCGCAAAAACCGAGTAATTGGTCTTTCTATCAAAGCGAAAGATGTAGCTGATGAGCAAGAAGCGATGCGCCAGCACCGTGATGCCGAACCAGCACCTGCCGCTTCAGCAACAACCATTGGCGATTTAATTAAAGCCAAAATGGACGATAAATAGTCAATCTGACTGTTTGTTACTGTTAGACGCCACCAGAAGTCAGCGTACTTCTGGTGGTAATCTAACGCTTTTCTCCCTTATCTAATCTAAATTCTTCCAAAATATGATGAAAATCAGTGTCTTGCTGATCAACATCGGTATTGTGCCAACAATTTTAATGTGCTTTTATGTGGAACAGATCGCAACCTTGGCTATACTCATTAGCTAAGACAGCAAGTGTTTGCTTGCAACTACGCTCTGAAACTGGGTATTTAGGACAATATAATGACTAAATCAGAATTAATCGAACGCATTGCTATGCGTCAAGTACAGCTTTCGACTAAAGATGTCGAGCTAGCCGTTAAGTGTGTGATAGACCAAATGGTTAATGGGCTGGCATCGGGTAAGCGTATTGAAATTCGTGGTTTTGGCAGCTTTAGCCTTCATTACCGTGCCGCACGCGTTGGCCGCAACCCTAAAACGGGTGAGCAGGTTCAGTTAGCTGGCAAGCATGTACCGCATTTTAAGCCAGGTAAAGAGATGCGAGATCGAGTCAATGATAGTTTGAATCGCTTTCAAGCGACGTACTTTAACCCTTAATTGTTTATAGGGAGTCATTTTTGGCTCCTAGCTTTCCCCTCGCTGCATCAAGCTATATCTCTATCTAAGCTAGAGGCTTTCAAATTGAGAGCCTAATATCGTTCATTTTCTCTCCGTTTTAGCCTTATTCATATTTCTATGTATTTCTTAACCTAATCAGTGCATTTTGTTAGTCATCAGCGTTTATCGCTGCATTGCTGGTCAATTAATCGATTATTTTTACTCATAGAGTAATGTACTTAGGCGCTGGACGGTTATAATGATGTTTTTGTTCTGCAACCATCGAGCGTCTTATGCGTATCTTAAAAACCATCTTTTTGGTCATTATGGCTATTTTGGTTTTTGTTCTGAGTTTAGCGTTTATTACGCATAACCAGACCCCCATAGGGATTAACCTTTTGTGGACGCAACTCCCTGAACTAGCGGTTTCTAGCTGGCTAATTATTTTCTTTGTGGTGGGTGGCCTTTTCGGTTTGGCCGTATCTTCCTTGATGCTGATAAAAGAAAAGCAAGCACGCTTACGGGTTGAAAAACGACTACGCACCACTTCAAAATTAATGACCGGACAAACCTCTTAGCTCATGGTCGATATTGCATTCATTGCGCTAGTTACTGTGGCGATTGGCATCGGTTATCTTTTAGGGCGTCGCTCATTAAAAAAAACCGCTGCAGGTTCTTTTCCGCTATCGCTTAACAAGACATATTTCCAAGGCTTAAATTATCTGCTGAATGAACAGCCAGATAAAGCCGTTGATGCTTTTGTTGAATCTCTGGATGTGAATGCGAATACGCTCGAAACCCATTTAGCATTGGGTAAGCTTATGCGTAAGCAAGGACAGGTCGATCGTGCTATTCGGATACATCAAAATTTATTGGCGCGGCCTCAGTTAGATATTGCCGATCAGCATCAAGTGCATTTAGAGTTAGCGCGAGATTTTATGGCTGCTGGCTTATTAGATAGAGCCGAAATGCTGTTGAAAGAGGTGATCGCCGAGTCGACGGATTTACGCGGTATTGCCCAACGATATTTGCTGGATATTTTTCAAGACGAGAGAGAATGGTCTGATGCTATTCAGGTGGCTGAAGCGTTAGTTAGCAGTCGCTATATAAAGTCAGCACCAGATAAGCGCCGAACGCTGGTGCAAATGATTAGCCATTTTTATTGTGAGCTAGCTGAAGAGTCAAATCAGAAAAATGATTCTGCCATGGCGAGAAAAAATTTAGATAAAGCGTTGTTGTCAGATAAAACCTCGATAAGAGCCGCATTGTTAATGGGCGCTTTAGAAAATCAAGATGGCCGACATAAACAAGCTATCAAAGTGTTATCGCGAGCGATAACACAAAATCCTTCACTGATGTCTGAGTGCTTACCTGAATTATATAAAGCCTATGTTGCGGTTGATCCCATAGGCGGTTTTAATCAGGCATTAAACTTTGTTGAATCTCAAGTTGCTCAACATCCATCGATTACTGCTTTGTTGTTTATGGTCGATCAATTATTAATTCGTGCTGAAAGCGAACCCTCACGCCAGCAGCAAGCACATGATTTATTGTCACGCTACTTACAAGATCGTCCTTCGTTAGCGGGTTTAAATAAAGTCATAAGCCTGCAGATTCCAAGTTTGAGCCCTGATGTAGCAAGTGATGTGATTTCGTTACAAAGCTTAGTTCAACGGTTAATTGAAAAGCGTTTAAATTATCAATGCACGAGCTGCGGCTTTGCGGGTAGACAATTGCATTGGCGCTGCCCTAGCTGTAAAAGCTGGGATCAAATGGAACATGTTAAGGCTGTAGAGGCCAATTGATAGCTTGTTTTAATTGAAGTCTTATTCTTATTATAAAATGTGTAGATAAAATTTATGAATTCAACGGTTGTTACTAATAATACTGAGATAAAAAGTCCTTTTATTGTTGCCTTTGACTGCGCTGATTTAGCAGCGGCTAATCATTTAGCCGATCAATTATCACCGCAGTTATGTCGAGCCAAAGTAGGTAAAGAATTATTTACCGCCTGTGGTATGGCGGTTATTGATATGTTGCATAGCAAGGGCTATGAAGTTTTTCTGGACCTTAAATATCATGATATTCCTACCACCGTAGCTAAAGCAGTGGCGGTTGTTGCTAACGCCGGTATCTGGATGGTGAATGTGCATGCTAGTGGAGGCCATCGAATGATGAGTGCTGCAATAGATGCTGCTTCACAAACTAACAAAACGCATTTAATTGCGGTGACAGTATTAACCAGTATGACCGATGAAGATTTACAATTAACGGGCGTTACTCGTTCGGTTGAAGAGCAAGTAATGTTTTTAGCCGATAGCGCCAAGAACGCAGGCCTTAATGGCGTAGTGTGTTCGGCGCAAGAAGCGCAGCAATTACGTGCGCGTTGCGGTAAAGATTTTTTATTAGTGACGCCAGGCATTAGACCCGCGAATGCCATTGCGGATGATCAGCGTAGAACATTAACGCCTCGAGAAGCTATTGATGCAGGCAGTGATTATCTTGTAGTGGGCCGCCCAATTACACAAGCGGACGACCCATTACAAGCGCTTCAAGAGATGCTAGCGTCTCTTGATTAAACGGCTTCAGCGTTAATCCGCGGCTACCGGCATTAACCCCTGCTTACCATCATCTTGTTGCTGACTTTTATGAGCCGCGCGTTGCCGTCCCAATAGCCCAATGCATGCAGTACTGAACAGCCACAATGAAGCGGGCAGTGGCACGGACGATACTTGAAAGTCTTGCCCATTATTGACGCCACCTAAACTTGCGGTATCGACTGCCCAATTAAAATCGTCACTCATATTGCCGCTGCCTTGTCGCTGCAATGACCATCCAATAGGCGAATCGGGTAGTTCCACTAAACCAATATCGATACTCGTTAAGCCATTAGCCGCTCCTTCAGTTGCTATTAAGCTACCTTCATAGCTAATGAAGTCCAGCACCTCGCCTTGTTCATTGACTAAAGCAAAAGCATCGGCCGGACCATTTTGAATACCTGTCGTCGCAAAGCCAAGAACGCCATAGCCATTGTCTAAATCACTAATAACGCCGTTTAAATCAAGGCTTTTATAAACCTCACCGTTGGAGCCGTTATAAAATAAAAGTTGCCAGTTTTCTAAGTTTGTTCCAGCAATAGCGGCAATTTCTAAACCTTCACCACTATCAGTGCCGTTATTATCATAGTGAAACTCATTGATAAAAACCGGTGCAGCTATGGCTGCATGACTTAACGAAAATGAAGTGATTAAGCCAATAATAGTGCGCGTAAAAAAACGGCTTTTGGGTTTTGCGATGGCCCGAAAATTCGTTCGCCGATACGGTGTTGGTTTGGATTTTAATGCGGATGAAAATGGGAATGGTCGTGCAGATAATAGTTTCGTCATCATAACTTCCTCCTTGATTGACGTAGAATGCCAAGCCTCCATGGCCAGACAGAACACACTATAGGGCCTACACAAAAATTGTACAACTGGTTTTTATTTATGCTAGCATTGCTTCACAATTTTTTGCTAGTGTGTTTTATACGAGCTGCTCATACAAAAAAGCATACCTCGTAAGTAGCTAAGCAAGTAAAAAATTGTGCCATGCTGGCGGGATTGCCAGTTAATTTTAAGCGCCTTTTCTATAAGGTGCTTTTGACAAGGAGTTGTTACCATGAAAGTTATTTTTTCTATCTTCGTTTTATTCATTAGTTTATCGAGTCTTACCTTGCCGAGTTATGCCGCAGAAAAAACGGCAAACAAAGTTATGCCAAAAGCTCAACAAGTGGCGTCTGCAACTATTAATATTAATACTGCTTCGGCCCAGCAATTAGCTGATCAGTTGGTGGGTATTGGTATTTCAAGAGCGACGGAAATTGTTGCTTATCGAAAAGCTAATGGTTCATTTCAACACGCCAATGATCTTGTCGCTATTAAAGGTATTGGTGAGAAAACGGTTAAGCGTAATCAATCGAAAATACGTTTAAAATAGTTATTTTAAATAACGGGCGCTGCTTAAGATTACATTGGTTAATATGTATCTAAGTAGCGCTTCTTATCGATGGCTTTCAGTGGTTCCACTGATCTTAAAAGCCTGTTATCGTAGCCAATATTTTTTTGCATGAGCGTTTTTGATCTTGCGTATTTAGCCAGCGAGTAAAAAAGGCGGTCTAGTATTTAATTTTAAAAGCGATAGGGCCACACATGACTGTTTATGATGTTTTTAATGGCGATGCAGATGGCATCTGTGCACTACTTCAGTTACGCCATGCCGAGCCGATTCAATCAGAGCTGATTACCGGCGTTAAACGAGATATCAAATTATTGACACAAGTTGCTGCAGCTTCGGGTGATCAAGTCAATGTGCTTGATGTTTCAATGGATAAAAATAAAGCCGATGTTCTTCGTATCCTTGATGCGGGAGCGAGTATTTTTTATTGTGATCATCATGTTGCTGGCGATATCCCTTCGCATCCGAATTTGTCGGCATTAATTAATCCGGCGGCTGATGTTTGTACCAGTCTTTTAATTAATGGTCGGCTTCACGGTGCATTAAGCCATTGGGCTATTGTCGGTGCCTTTGGTGACAATTTAAAAAGTAGCGCGCAAGCCTTGGCACGAACTACCGATTTAACCAATGAGCAATTAGTTCTTTTAGAGAATCTGGGTATTTATATTAATTATAATGGCTACGGTGCCAGTCTTGCCGATTTACATTTTGAGCCTGCAGATTTATATCGCTTACTCTCTCACTATCGTAATCCGTTAGATTTTATTGAAGATGATGCCACTCATTTCAATCAGCTTGAGAATGGCTATCAAGATGATATGAACAAAGCGAAAGGCGCTGATACTTTAAGATCGACGAGTACCTCAGCGGCATTTTTATTACCTGATGAAAAATGGGCACGTCGGGTGAGCGGTGTTTACGGTAATGATCTGGCTAATCAATATCCCGATCGTGCGCATGCAGTGTTAACATCACGTCCAGACGGAAGTTATCTTGTGAGTGTGCGAGCACCTTTAAATAACAAAACCGACGCCGACACCTTGTGTATGGAGTTTCCAACCGGCGGTGGCCGTAAAGCAGCAGCGGGTATTAATGCTTTACCCGCTAATATGCTCGAGCCGTTTTTGGATCGTCTGGATAGTATTTATCGCTAGCGTGTTATTTTAAAAAAACACCTAAGCCCTTTAATTAATCACTGTGAGCCGAAAAAGGAAGTGATGTGGATATAGCATCTTATCTTGCCATAGCAGCCGTATTGGTTTGCTTCTCTGCGCTTGTTTTTACGCGTTACGCTGCCGACATTGTATTAATGGGTGGTGTTACGGCGTTATTGGTTATGGGTGTTATCACGCCTATAGAGGCGCTATCTGGCTTTGCCAATCAAGGCATGATTACCGTAGCTATGTTGTTTATTGTTGCGCAAGGGTTATCAAAGACCGGCGGTGCGGCATGGTTAGCAGGTAGCCTGCTGGGTCGGCCGTCGACTATTGGTTGGGCGCAGCTACGCTTAATGCTGCCTGTGGCTACACTCAGCTCTGTGGTCAATAACACACCTGTTGTAGCGATGATGATTCCAGCCGTTATGGATTGGGCTAAGCGCAATCAATTTGCGGTTTCACAGCTCATGATGCCTCTTAGCTATGCTGCGATTATTGGTGGCGCTTGTACGCTTATAGGCACTAGCACCAATTTAGTCGTTGATGGTATGTTGCGAGCACATTATCGGGCGGCAGGTGCCGAAGAAGCTTACCAGCTGGGTATTTTTGATTTGGCTTGGGTCGGTATTCCTTGCGTCATAGTGACGCTCGTCTATGTCTATTTTGTTAGCCCGCTTTTACTGCCTAAAAAAACCAGTAGTAGCGAGAGACAATTTGGAGATACTCGCCAATACACGGTTGAAATGTTAGTCGAGCCTGCAAGTCCATTAGTAGGACAAACCGTAGAGTCTGCCGGTTTAAGAAGTTTACCGGGTGTGTTCTTGGTTGAAATTCAACGCAGCGGACATTTAATTACTGCCGTTGGCCCAGCTCAAGAGTTACACGCTAATGATAGGCTCGTCTTTGCTGGTAATGTTGAATCTGTTGTCGATTTACAAAAAATGCGAGGTTTGAGGCCTGCAGATGATCAAATCTTTAAACTTGATTCAGAAAGATCACAACGACATTTAGTTGAAGTAGTGATTTCTAATAGCTTCCCTCAAGTAGGTAAAACCGTTAAAGAGGGACGTTTTCGCTCAACCTATGGTGCTGCCATTATTGCTGTAGCCAGAGAGGGCCAGCGTATCAAGAGTCGCATCGGTGATATCACTTTAAAGCCTGGTGATACCTTGTTAATAGAAGCGGGGCGTTCTTTTGAGCGACAACAGCGATACGTTAGAGATTTTTTGTTGGTGAGAAAAATTGATGACTATAGCCCCGTCTCTCATGAGCGAATGGGTATAGCGTTAACTATTTTCCTCGTTATGATTATATTGGCCGCCACGAGCATTTTGTCCATGCTTGAGGCTTCTATGTTGGCTGCTGGTGCCATGATTCTGACGCGTTGCACGCAGTCAGAAGAGGCGAGGCGAAGTATTGATTGGCAGGTGCTTATTGTTATTGGTGCCTCTATTGCTTTAGGTACTGCATTAGAGAAAACGGGTGTAACGCTTTCGATTGCTCAGCACTTTGTTAGTACGGTAGGTCAGTCACCTCATGCGGCGCTCATTATGCTGTTTGTTTTAGTTGCAGGTTTTTCGGCACTAATATCGAATGTAGCAGCGGCTGTATTGTTATTCCCTGTAGCAGCTGCCATTAGTGCCGAGCTTAATGTCGATATAATTCCCATGGCCATTACATTGATGATTGCCGCTTCAGCGAGCTTTTCTACACCCATCGGTTATCAAACCAATTTAATGGTTTATGGACCAGGTGAATACCGTTTTGTCGATTTTTTAAAAATGGGTGTTCCTCTAACGATTTTGGTTGGCGTTACAACGGTGTTACTAGTGCCTATTATCTGGCCTTTTTAGATCGGGTAGCTTGTTCAAAAAAGTTCAAAAGCTTCACGCCATAAATATTTATTATTTGATGTCCGTATTTGTTCACGTACTTGCTTTCGCGCCTTTTTCCGTACTGTCTTAGTATGCGCCCGCTTTATCGATTCGTTATTAACCCCCAGTTTTTTTATTGCTTATATTTAATGATTGGGGGTGTTCTGTCTCCATTCTGTCACCTTCAATATTCATAATATTTTTTTTTTACTTGTCTTTAAATAGTCTTTAAATGGTCTTTTTACGGTTTTAGGCTGCTGGCGTAATCTAACGTAATTTTTTAGCTATGAATATTTTCCAATACATATTTAATGGTCTATTGTTAAAACCTAAATGAAAAAACTGTTAGTTAAACCTATTAATTATCGTTAGTTGTATTAAAAACCCCATAATTGCTTGATTTTTGATCTACTGATCACTTATTATGCAACTCGTCTGTGATAGGGCGCAAAGTTAATACAATAATAATCGAACCAAGGATCATTATGTCTTCGTCTTCACCAAAATCGTTATCTGTATTAAAAGCATTGGTTGCCGCCTCATTGCTAAGTATGACTCAAGTAGGATCGGCTGAAACCTTGCTCGATGTATATCGTGATGCTATCAAACATGACCCAAGCTTTGCGAAGACTTTAGCTGAGTGGGATATTGCGGTCGCTGACCAAAAAATTGCTAAGGGCAATATTCGCCCCAATGCGAATGCTTCAGCGCGAATGAATCAGACTTCGCGTGATTACGATAGTCAGGCGGCGGCTAACGGAATTACTCTTGATGACGAGTTTTCAGAAACGAATTGGCAGGTATCAGTTACTCAGCCAATCGTTGATATGCCTAAATGGCACGAATATAAAAGAAGTAAAACAACTTTTAAAATGGCTGAATCAGCCATGGAATCAGATAAGCAAGCATTAATCGTTAGAACGGTAGAAGGCTACTTAAAAGTATTGCATGCGAAAAATCTTCTTAGAGCGGTTGCTGGTGAAGAAGCGTCAGTGAAGCAGCAATTGGTTGAAGTTCAGAAACGTTTTGATGCTGGCATCATAGCCTTAACAGATGTGTTAGAAGCGCAGTCAATTCATGATGCAACGGTTATTCGTCGTATTCAGGCTGAAAGCAATAAAGAAAACGCTTTTGAAGATTTACGCACGTTAACTTCTTTTTCTTATCAGCGCATTGATGATATTAGCGTTGACCTTCCGATGCTCGCGCCACAGCCTGCTAACGAAGAGTTATGGATAGAGAGAGCCTTTCATCATAACCCTGAGGTAGAAAAAGCAAGACAGAATTTAGTCAGCATTGAGCAGCGTTATAAAGCGGTTCACTCTAAACGTTTACCTACAGTGAATGCTGTATTGCAGCATCTTAATCAAGATGGCGCAGCAGATCCTGCATTAGGTTCTGGCTATACTGAAACGTCTATAGGACTAGCACTTAATTGGAATTTATATGATGGCGGAAAACGATCGCCGATGGTTAAGAAAGCTAAAGCTGAAATTACTGTTGCACAAGCTGAATTACGAAAAATTGAGTTAGAAATAGATAGCAAAACACGAAATAAATTACGTTCATTGAATTCAGATGTAGGTCGTGTTGATGCTGGTCGAGTTGCTATTGAAAGTGCGTCTACTGCATTGCGTGCAGTATCTGCGGGTTATGAAGCCGGTAATCGAGGCATTGTAGATTTGTTACAAGCACAGCAGCGTTTATATGCCGCTGAATATAATTTTTCAGAAGCTCGTCATAACTATATTCGTAATCTGATTCACTTAAAAGCATCTGTTGGCCAATTAACAGAAGACTATTTACGACAAGTTAATGCTTATTGTGTTGGCTCGGAAGCTGTTTGGCGTCCAAGTGCGACTCAAGAAAAAGTACTTAGATTGCCTGCTAATAGCAGTCAGCTTAATCGCTTAATGTAATAAGTAAAAAAGAAATACATAAATAAAGATAATTTTGGAGCTGTACCATGGAAAGTAATTTAACCGTCATCTACTTATTAGTAGGTGGGTTAGTAGGCATCTCAGCATTCGCATTTACCAATGCGTTTACTGTTTGGGTCGACAGAAATAGTTCATCACCCACAGATAAGGGTGGCAAGCCAATTTCGCTCGTTTTAGCTCGATTCTTTTTAATGACGGTGTTGTTCATAAGCCTGTTTTTTATGTTTCGCGCCTGGTTGCCTTATACAAAAGCTGAGCATGTTGGTTTATTGCAAGGTGAAGATTTATTCTCAGTCCGTGCAGTTAAAGGTTTTGCAGCTCAATTTCCTAGCAGCAGTAAAGATATTGTTAAAGATGATATTTTGGTGAGCTTTCATCGTAAGCCTGATCCTAAAGAGCGTGCAGATGCCATGCTTAAGCGTGATTTGCTCCGTGAAAAAATCAGCTTTGAAGAATTGAAATCACCTATTATTGATGCGCCAACTATTGCGTTGTTGCAATCTTTGCAGCGTCGTATGAATGAGTTAAATGAAAAAGAACGCCAGTTAATGCAGCAGCAAGAAATTTCGAAGCGTTCGGGTGAGCGTTATGAAACTGATAATGCGTCAGCAGAGCAGCGTGTTCTTCGTGATTTAGATGCATTAAGTCATCGTATGAATCAACAAAATGCAGCGGTTAATTTAACTCAGCAAGAATTAGAATTTGCTGAGCGAATTGCAGTTGAAGGTTTAGTTTCAAAATTAGAACTGAGCCGTAAACGTGAAGCTAATCGTGTTGCTATTAGTAAACTTGAAGAGCTTAAGTCACAGCAGCGATTTTTAGAAAGTTCTGCATCACAGTTTGATGATGAATCTGCGTCAGAGCAGCCTGGAGATAGTTCTTATTCAAAAATTACTGATGGTTGGTTGCAAGATATTGAGCGTGAAAGAGCGACGATTATAGATCAGTTAGCACCCGTAGAAAAAGCGGTTGCCGGTGAAGAAGTTGCTGCTGCTAAGCGTCTTGATTCACAGGTTAATCAATTGAAAGTTGAACTTCAAGAAGTTGAAAGAACCATTGCTGGTTATGAAGATCAACCGAGTATTGAAGTACGTGCTCCTTGGGATGGTATTGTTGGTTATCGCGATACTTCACCAAATAACATTAAGCGAGAAGGCACGCCTTTAGCTGTTATTTATCGTCCTGATACTGTTTATGTATCGGTTCAGGTGACAACTAATGAGCTTAATCAATTAGAGAGTACTGAGAATGTTTTCGTGACCAATAACATGCTAGAAAAGCGTGATATTGAAGTACGAGGACGCATCTCTTCTGTGAAGCCTTTATCAAATCAATTGCATGAAGTAGCGATTACTATTGAGCCACCAGGTTATATTCTTAAAGACTTAGTGGATAACGGTGCTATCGATATGCGTGCACGATTTGTTAATCGTCCGCTCGACTTTAGTGGATTGATAAGCGCATTTAGCTTTTCTGATGGTGGCGCAACAGGCCAGAGTCCAGGTGTTATTGCGAGTATTTATTTGTTCCTTGGTATGTTGATGTTGTTTGGTATCCAGCGTTTAAGTAAGGCTATTAATCGCACGCCATCACCGGATGACAATACGCCGAATGAATACAATAACGCGAATGACGAGATTTATTATGAAGGCTTTGGCCCAGATGATGTCTCTAACAGCAGCGTTAGTAATAGTGAAAGAAGCTACGATGGTGACGATACATTGCCACGCCGTGTAGCAAAGAGAAAACAACCATGAGCTATGTAGCCGGTTACACCGGAACGGATAGCAAGGAATACATTGCCAGTCAGCAATCGAAAAAAGTATTGTTTTTGTTTCTTGGATATCTATCGACAGCAGCAGTAGGCGCTGCGCAAATCTATTTTTTGATGGCTGCGATGTTTGAGCTGGATGCCTCTTATGCATTAGAGCGCTGGCAAATTATTTGTTTTGCATTTTTCTTCTTCTTTTTCTCAGTGTTGTTTTTAACGCGCTATGTAGTGTTGTTGTTGTTCGCTTTTTTAGAGGCGTCGAAGCAACCTAATTTGAAAAAATTAGATAGCTTGCAAGGTACCTTAGTGACTATTTTGCTGCCAGCTTTTAATGAGGCAGAAAATATTGAAGCGACGATTTTGTCTGCACTGGGTACAAGTTATCAAAACAAAGAAGTTATTGTTATTGATGATGGTTCGACGGATGACACGCTTGCCACTATGCAGCGTCTTAAACGTGAGCTGCAATCGTCTGACGAACTGAAAATAATTCATAAGCCTAACGGCGGTAAAGCCAGCGCGTTGAACTTAGGTTTTCAGCATGCTAAAGGTGAATACATACTCAGTATGGATGCCGATAGTGAATTAGCGGATGGTGCAATCGAGCGATTGCTGGTTCGTATTGCCGATACTGATTTAGGTGGTTGCGCAGGGCAGGTTGCCATTCGTAATACAAATAACTTAATGAGTTATTTGCAATCACTTGAATACACGCTAATGAATGGTACGGGTCGTTTGTTCCAAAGCTTTTTTGCTTCGGTACTCGTGGCACCTGGTCCCATCACGTTATTTAAGAAAGAAGCACTTATCGCTGTAGAAGAAATGTCTAAGTTGGTCCCAGGGCCTCCACCTAAGCCTTCAGATATTGCAGGACCTTGGGAATCGGATACCTTTGCGGAAGATGCTAAGTTGTCGATGGCTATGCTGGGTGCGGGTTACGGTATTGTGTTTGAGCCTTCAGCGCTTTGTTACACTCAATGTCCGTCAACACCTACCGCTTTGTTGAGTCAGCGTTATCGCTGGGTCCGTGGTAACTTGCAGGCTTGTAGTGCCGCATGGAATCTTTGGACGCATGAGTCAGATAAAAAACCTAACCTCGGTACGTGGTTAATGTGGTTTGTTGTCGAAGCGATTGTTTGGCCTATTATCGATGTTCTAAGTGTTGTTATTCTGGTCATCATGTTGGCTGCATCCGATGGTATTAGCTCGGCCTATATGTGGTACTTCGTATTGCTAATGGCTGATATGTCAGCCGCAGCTTTCTCTGCAGTTAGCTGTAGACAGCCATTACATATTATCGTTTTTGTACCGATTTATCGATTGTTCTACGGTATTTTGCTTGAAATGAATGCGCTGTTTTGTATGTTCGATGAAGCGCGTAAAGCTAAAATGCGATGGTAGTTTAAGACGGTGCCATTTAAACGTCTTAGTCTTATTATTGCAGCACTGATATCGGTGCTACTCACTGAAAGCGTTGCCGCTGGCAGTTTGCGTTTTAACTATACTGATGATTGTGGCAGTAACCGATTTGTTGGTTACTTGCCACATTATCGTCAAGTTCCTCAGCAATTACCCACTCACTTAACTCATGCAATCTACGCATTTGTGTTGCCGCATCCTAATGGCCAATTAGATCCATTACCTGTTCCCGAAAATTTCTCTCTGTTTAAACGGCGTGCTAATTCTATTGGTGCGAAAGTCGGTATATTAGTTGGCGGTTGGAATGAGGGTGATGATTCGGCCTTTGAAACCCTAGCGGCCTCCTCAACTACTAGAGCTCGATTCGTTAAATCTGTTATTGCTTTATTGCAGCTTCATGATATTGACGGTGTCGATCTTGATTGGGAGTTTCCTAATGGTATTGAGTCAGGCAAAAATTTTACTTTGTTAGTTAAGCAATTAGCTAAAGCGTTAAAAAAACATGATAAGTTTTTTAGTATCGCTGTACCTGCACTTGGGGAGCATGCGCGTTATTTTGATGTTAAAGCATTATCGAAAGCAGATTTTGTAAATGTCATGGCTTACGACTCTGGGCGAACGCATCATTCTGATATAGCTTTTGCTAAAGAGAGTTTGGCTTATTGGGATAAGCGCAAGTTACCTCGCTCTAAAGTGAATTTAGGTATTCCCTTTTACTCGCGACCCAACCCGCAGAGCTATGCCGATTTAGTGAAGGTAGATTCTGCGAATGCTCAGCGTGATGATAATGGCGAAACTTATTGGAACGGTATACCAACGGTGCAAGCTAAAACACAGTTAGCACTGGGTCGGGTAGGCGGCATTCTGGTGTGGGAGCTAGGGCAAGATGCGACGGGTAATTTGTCTTTGGGCCGAGCTATCGATAAAGCGATTGAGCAAAATAATGCCAAGTGCTTGTTTACACGATAATAGCAGTGCCTTACGATAACAGTACCGGATAATCACAGCACAGCACAGCACCGCACAGTCACATTGCCGTGATCCGTTTTTTTTCTTTCGAGTATAAGTAGTAAACGTTTATCAACTAACAAAGCTATTCTATGTTTTCTATATTCAAGTCTGACCCCAAAAAGAAACTCCGAAAGGCCTATGATATTTTGTTAGAGCGAGCGATGCTTTTACAAAGGAAGGGCGATATTATGGGTTATTCTAAGTTAACTGCTGAGGCGGAAGCTATTTGGCAGGAGATTCAAGCAATAGAGGAAGATTCAAAATAACTAGAATCGTTTTTATGCCTATTTAATTTTTTTGTTTGAAACTAAAACGGTGCCTGCATCGTTTTAGCCTCCCCAAAAAAAATCATTTTTTAGCCCTGTAATCGCTATAGTTTTCTTCTTTTTTTGTGTTCAAGCCGTATTAGGTTTAGCAATAGTAAGCTAAGTATTATTAGCGCCCATTGATTAAGTGTTGGTATGGTGTACTGATCTGGCTCGCTAATCACAAAGGGGTAAAGATTGCATTCCATATTATCAAAATAGTTAAGCCTATTCGGTATCGCTTGTGTTATTAAATTATAATCTTGCTGGCTGATTGCT
>Ga0115548_1001156_pt1 | contig 14569 bp, 18 predicted proteins | sample COGITO_mtgs_1004_4_FD_87187 | JGI IMG/M metagenome (GOLD analysis project Ga0115548, IMG submission 87187) | Pelagic marine microbial communities from North Sea - COGITO_mtgs_100423 | ecosystem: Environmental > Aquatic > Marine > Epipelagic | place: Germany:Helgoland, sampling site Kabeltonne...
CAATAGAATAAGTGGTATTTTTAAAAAATATTTAAAACTCATTTCTTAAAAATACCTGGTATGAATACCTCAAAAGAGACACGAAAGGTATTGGGAATTATTGGTTGCGGGTGGCTGGGAAGTGCCGTAGCACAGTATTTTATTCAGTACAACTGGTTGGTTAAGGGCACCCGAAGGTCATTAGAAAAAATGGGTGGTTTAGAAACACTGGGTATTAAGCCTTTTAAATTTGAACTAGGCGCAGCAGCTTTGTCACACGATTTTACTAAAAACCTAGACCTGCTTCTAATCAGTGTTCCGCCACAACTCAGGACAGGTGAAAATGACGCCTTCATAGACCATATGAAATCCCTGTCTAAAGACCTTTTAAAAGTACTGCCCAAAAATTGCCAAGTCATTTACACCTCATCTACAGGAGTTTATCCCAATAGCGGAGGTCCTTATTCTGAGCTAAGTCAGTGGACCGCAGACACAGATCGGGCACAAAAACTTTTAGCCGCAGAAAAAATTATAGCTACACTACCCCACAAAAAAACCACCATCAGGCTCGCTGGCCTCGTAGGGGCAGACAGAGAGCCCACAAGGTCTTTAAGTGGCAGAACCGCTATTTCAGGAGGAAATAAAGCAGCCAACCTAATTCACCAACAAGACGCGGTAAAATTAATTTGGTTCCTATCTCAAGTAGCAGATCCTCCTACTTTGGTCAATGGGGTATTTCCGCAAAAAATCAAAAAAGCAGATTTCTACAACAATAAAGCGCTACAATTAAATATACCACCACCCATTTTTATGGAAGCAGCGCAGCCTATAGACCGCTTAATTCAATCAAAAGTTTTTTTAGGATTTACTTATGACAAAGCCCTATTATAAATTGAAAAAAAATAGTTAGTTTTAGTCCCTAATCCTATTAGAAACAACCTAACAACAATTTCATGAAAAATTTACTAGTCCTTCTTTTGATCCTTTCTGGAGTCTCTTTAAAAGCCCAGGAAAAATCTGCATTGGAAAATCACTACAAAGCATTTTATAAACAAATGCGCACCCAAGGAGATATTAACGGAATTATTCAAGCCTTAACGCACTTAAATGTAATAGCGCCAAATACCGCTAGAAGAGACACCTTAGCCTATATATACAGTAGCAACAACCAACACATGCAAGCCTTAAATTTATTGGGTATTGAACGCTTGGGGGAAGACTCAGATTTAGCCGTCCAAGTAAAAGCCATCTCTTTAAAAGCCATTGAGCAACCCAAAAGAGCCCTTGAGCATTTTGAAGAATTGGCCAAAAGAAACCCCAGTGCTTATTTGTTATATGAGTTATCTGACTTAAAAATAGTCACAGGAGATAACAGTGGTGCAATGGTTACGATAAAGGAAGGACAAGCCATGACAAAGGCAGACATGAAATACGCTTTTTACGAAAGGCAACAGCCCTATGAGGTAGCCTTAAAATCTGCTTTTTTCCACTTAGAGGCACTGGTGATTTACAACACAGATAAAGAGAGAATTAAAGAAGCCATAGCTTTAATAGATAGGGCCTTAGTGTTATCTCCAAACTTTAATTTAGCCAGTCTGAGCAAGCAAGCCCTTGAATCTAGATTGGTTGTTCCAGAAGAAACGCCTAAAGACTAAGCTAAGTACCGTCATAAGGAACGAATTAAAAGACATGGTTTAAACCAACACAAGAGATTAAAACCGCTCCTAAATTTAAAACAAACACAAGAGATTAAAACCGCTCTTAAATTTAAGACAAGAGACAAAGACCTCTCTTAAATTCTCACCCAAAATTATTTACTGCTTTAAGCCCTTGAGACGCATGATTGAAATGCTATCTTGGGCTTTTTTTAATTCCAACAACTTGGAAACCTGATCATTAGGCACTGCGATAGACAACACATAATGGGCTATTTTCCACTGACCGTCTTCAAGTTCCAACACCCCAGATCCCCTACAAATGCCCATTTGAGTGTCCAGTAATTCGTCAAACCAAACGGCGCTGTCATTGTGATAAATATGCCGTTCTAAGGAAGTAAAAGACCAGGCCTTGCCCGCATTAAAATAGGGCTTTGAAAAGGACTTAAACGCCTTATTCTCCCAATGTTCACCAGCATCTGTACCCACAAAACCACCTTCTTTGGTCATGAGGGAAAAGTACTGATCAAAATCTGCATCGGCGGCAGCCAAATGCCAAGCGTCTATTACTTTAGAAGCCGTTTGAACCACTGTAGGCGCTGAAGTTAATGTTGCAGTTCCTTGGGCAGAAACCCCTATGGAAAGGCAAAAAATAGCCATGGTCAAATAAGTTGGAAAGCTACAATTATTCATCTTTAAAATCATTTAAATTCACTGGCGCAACAGTATGTCTGTTGAGTTGTTCTTTTAAGGCATTATATGCGGCAATAGTTTCAAGGGTGGCTGCCTTAGGGTCTTGTGATTGGTTTATTAACGCTTGGGTCTTTAGCAAATAAGTGCGTAGCAACCGCTGCCTGCTTTTCACCTCTGGAGTATTAAAATCTTCCGGGTAACCATCTTTGAGAATAGCGCCCTCTTTTTCAATTAATTCAGCAACCAACATTTTCAAATCAGGCAATGAAATCACTGATTTTAAAGCGCCCATTCTCTGGTCAAGGGCGTCAAAAGCAGGCCATTCATTTACAATAGAGTCAGACGTAACAGACAAAGGACTAAATTCCGGCAAATCTGAATAATCTAAGGACAAATTGGTCCCCATTTCTTCTTGTTTGTCTACTTGCTTTTCACCGCAGGAAAACAGCCCCATTAAGGCTAAAAAAATGACTGTTTTTTTCATCTGTGAAAGATACGCAAATTAATAAAAGGGTATCTTTACTCCGCTTTAAAATAATACAATATGCACCATAAAATACTTATTCTAGGGGCCTGCGGGCAAATTGGCACAGAACTCACCATAGCATTAAGAGAACAACATGGAGTAGATAATGTAGTGGCCAGTGACATTAGGGCTACCGATGACGCTGTGATGAATGCTGGGCCCTTTGAAATTTTAGATGCAACGGACTTACACGCCTTAGAAGACGTGATCATGCACTATGAAATTGAGACTGTTTATTTAATGGCCGCCATGTTAAGTGGCACTGCAGAGAAATTCCCTATGAAAGCTTGGTCCCTCAATATGGATACCTTGTTTCATGTATTGAATTTGGCAAAAGACAAAAAAATATCAAAAATATTCTGGCCCTCAAGTATTGCCGTCTTTGGGCCAGATACACCCAAAGAAAACACCCCACAGCAGTGTATTATGGCACCCAGTAGCGTATATGGAATGAGCAAATTGGCAGGAGAAGGTTGGTGCCAATACTACCACCTTAAATATGGAGTAGACGTCAGGTCTCTGAGGTATCCGGGACTGATTAGTTGGAAAACTCAGCCTGGAGGTGGAACCACAGATTATGCCGTAGATATTTTTCACAAAGCCATAAAAGACGGTGCCTATGAAAGTTTTTTATCTCCAGAAACTACGCTGCCAATGATGTATATGGAAGACGCCATTCGCGCCACATTATCTATCATGGAAAGTGAATCTAGTACCCTAAAAAAAGGCATGGCTTACAATGTGAGCGCTATGAGTTTTAACCCTCAAGAATTGGCTCATGCCATTAGAAAACAGCGGCCTGAATTTCAAATCAGCTACGCGCCAGACTTTAGACAATCCATTGCAGATAGCTGGCCAGACAGCGTCTCAGATATAGAAGCCCAAAAAGATTGGCAATGGAAACCTCAATTTTACTTGGAAGACATGGTAAAAGACATGTTGCTGCACTTGAACCGTTAAAACGCTTAACAATCACCACAATAAATGGGTTTTAAGCCCGGGTTAGATCAGTGTATTAAAGCTTAGAAAGACAACTTACAATTAAAGTGCTCAAAGTCAGCTCTATAAACCCACTACATAGCAAACGCAGACTTAAACTTAAGCTTCTTTTCAATGGCCGTGATTAAGGTATTGGCAATGTCTTTCCCCGTAGCGTTTTCAATGCCTTCTAAACCAGGGGAGGAATTCACCTCCAACAACAAAGGCCCTTTATTGGAGCGAATAATATCTACCCCAGCAACTGCCAAGTTGAGTACTTTACTCGCCTTAATGGCTAGTTTTTTCTCTTCTGGGGTAATTTTTACAATAGAAGCCTTTCCTCCTTGGTGAATATTGGCCCTAAATTCTCCTTTTTCTGCCTGTCTTTGAATAGAAGCCACTACCCTGCCATCTACCACAAAACAACGAATGTCTTGGCCATTGGCTTCTTTAATAAATTCTTGAACCAGTATGTTGGTTTGTACACTTTTAAAAGCATTAATAACACTTTCTGCCGCCTTATTGGTCTCTGCCAAAACAACCCCTTTTCCTTGGGTACTCTCTAAAAGCTTAATGATTAAAGGAGCCCCATTAACCATTCTAATAAGGTCTTTGGTGTCTAGAGGAGACTTGGCAAAACCAGTGATGGGAATGTGAATGTCAAACTTGGCAAACAATTGAGAGGCAAACAATTTGTCCCTAGATTGTGTAATGGCCTCAGCTGTATTTAAACAGAACACCCCTAAGTTGTCAAACTGTCTAATTAGGGCGCATCCATAAAAAGTCACCGCAGGCTTTATTCTAGGAATAATAGCGTCAAATTCATTGAGAATATTCCCGCCCCTATATCTAATTTCAGGAGAGTTGGCGTCTAACTTCATATAAGAGTGTTCCACATTTAGAAACACCATTTCGTGTCCTCTAGCCTCACCAGCCTCCATAATTCGCTTGTTGGAATACAGGTTTGGATTACTGGCTAAAAGGGCTATTTTTAGGCCTGTTTTAGCCTTCATATAAGGGGCGTACTTGGCACTCACCTCTTCTTCTGAAAACTCTTTTTGCAAAAAGGAATCTGCAGGATTTACCATATAACGGCCATTTAAAGCCTCTCTTCCCAGCAGCATTCTAAACTCCATGGTATCTCTATTGGCTAAGGTCAACTCAATATCAAAAGTGTCTGCGCCAATAGTTACAGGTGTTTTAATCACAAAACGTTCCTCTGCTATTCCCGAAGAACTTCTGACCGTTCTCCTGTCTACTAGTTTAGCTTCGCATTGTATGTTAATACTCCTGTTGTCTTGAATGGGGTTAATTTCAAATTTCACATACTCTTGTCCCCCACGACCAACTACTTTGGCGTTGGCTGCCTGAATGGAAGATGTTTTAGCACCAGAGTCTACCCTAGCTTTGATGGCTGGAATACCCAAGGTTCCAAATACACACCACTCTTCACTTCCAATTACATTTAAATCTTGCATTTTTTTGTTTTTTTTTGGCCTCCGGCCGATGCCTTAATTCTAAAGCAGCTAGAATAATTTTAATAGTCTAATCACAAAAAGATCCACCACCTCTACCAGGATTAGAAGGATAATAATCCATTCTAATTTACTGCTCTCTCGGTGCTCCATAATATCTTTAAAGAGCTCCAAGTCTTCTTTAATAATGGCCGTTCTTTCATTAATATACCTGTAGCGGTCTTTTAAATCAAAAGTCTGCTTTAAGGCTATATTTAAAGTATTTAAAGATTCATTTTCCCAAGTAATGTCCGGAGAATCAAAAATATAGAGGTTCTCAGAAATCTGATTCTTAATATTTAATACTTTACCAATAAAGCGTTTCAATTTAATTCCTGAAATATCTAATTTCCCTTTTAATTCAAGAGATTTAGTGTACTTATTGGTCTCTGCAAGCAACTGATCTGTAATTTCTAAATACTGGTCTAGCGCCACAGACTGGGATGTATTTAACATGACCAATCTAATGGCTTCTGGATCAAAGTGAGCGAGAGTGACCCGGTCAAAGGCAACTTTTTGCGCCCCTTCTGCCACAAAAACCCGAATGGTTTCCTTTAAATCCTGCTCCTGCCATGGGGTAGCTTCGGGATTAAGCTGCTCTATAATTGTGTTAATTTCTTGGGTGCTGTGGTTAAAAAAGGCCATTACCCCATATTGAAAAACATAGACAAATTTTTCTGTGCCGTTGGACATGAAAAGTTCATCAGAATCTGTAAATAATATGGGCAATGCGAGTTTTTGCTTGCATTGCCTAATATTAAAACTAGGGGCTATTTGAAGGGCTATAACAGAGTACATCATTAGTCTTCTGAGGCTTCTTCTAAATCAATATCTGGAATAGCATCTGGATCATTGTCATCAAAATCTTCATAATCATCTTCGTCATAATTGGCCATGGTCTTTTCTAACTTGGCGCTAATCTTCACCAGGTATTTAGTGTCTTCTGTAGACACTTCTACCGCCTGGATGTTTTCTCCTGAAGCATTTTTAAAGCTAATAATATTAAGGTCATCATACCCATCAGGATACTTCTCTACCAAAAGCTTTAATACTTCTGGAGTGAGTTTTTTAAAATCTACAATGACACGTTTCAATGGCTGTTGCATGGCTATAAATCTAAAAGGTAAGCAAAGATTAATGGGGCTACAATGGTAGCGTCACTCTCTATAATATACTTTGGGGTGTCTATATCTAATTTACCCCATGTAATTTTCTCGTTGGGTACCGCACCAGAATAAGACCCATAACTTGTGGTAGAATCACTGATCTGACAAAAATAACTCCAAAATGGCGTGTCTGTTCTTTCCATATCTTGGTAGAGCATAGGCACCACACAAATAGGGAAATCTCCTGCAATCCCTCCACCAATTTGGAAGAATCCAATACCGTTTTCAGAATTATCTGTGTACCAATCTGCTAAAAAAGTCATGTATTCAATACCAGATTTTACGGTGCTGGCTTTTAATTCGCCTTTGAGCACATAGGAGGCAAAGATATTCCCCATGGTACTGTCTTCCCAACCAGGACAAACAATAGGCAAATTCTTTTCTGCTGCTGCATACATCCAAGAGTCTTTTAGATCAATTTCATAGTATTCCTCTAAGACCCCTGAAAGGAGCATTTTATACATAAATTCATGTGGAAAATAACGTTCTCCAGCAGCTTCTGCATCCTTCCATATTTTGTAAATATGTTTCTGAAGCCTTCTAAAAGCCTCCTCTTCTGGGATACAAGTATCGGTAACCCTATTGAGGCCTTTTTCGAGTAAATCCCATTCTTGCTGTGGGGTTAAATCCCTGTAGTTGGGCACACGCTCATAATGGGAATGGGCCACTAAATTCATAATATCTTCTTCTAAATTGGCGCCAGTACAAGAAACAATTTGCACTTTATCCTGGCGGATCATTTCAGAAAAAATCTTTCCAATTTCCGCGGTACTCATGGCACCTGCAAGAGACACCAACATCTTAGAACCACCGGCCAATTGGGCTTCGTATCCTTTTGCAGCGTCTACTAATGCCGCTGCATTAAAATGCAAATAATACTTTTCTATAAAATTTGAAATAGCTCCTTTACTCATCGCTGTCTTGAAATTTAGTGGGGGTATTTTTTTTAACCTGTTCTAGATCGAACGTATTGTCATATGGATCACTCGCCAAGACCTGCATGAATTTATAACTTAACATTTTATAATACAACTTTGCCGCTAAAAATTCCGACGGCTTGCTGTTGCTATTTGGGCAAAGCTCAACAATATCAAAACCCACTACATTTTTTTCTGCAAATACTTCTTTTAAAAATGCTAAGGTTTCATACCACAACAATCCTCCTGGCTCTGGGGTTCCAGTGGCTGGTAGGATAGAAGGATCAAAAGCATCTAAGTCTAAAGTGATAAATACGTTGTCTGTCATGAGTTCTAAAGCCTTGTCGGACCAATATTCATCCTGAACCATATCATGGGCAAAAAATGTTTTCTCAGGGTCCATAAAAGATTGCTCTATCTGATCCATTGAACGAATCCCCACCTGAATTAAATTGGTGGTTTGGCTTGCTTCATGAACCGCACAAGCGTGGTTACAGCTAGTCCCCTCATAAGAAGCCCTTAAATCTGCATGCGCGTCTATATGAAGCACTGTTAAATTTTCAAAGCTCTCGTTAAAAGCCCTTATAGTACCTATTGAAATAGAGTGCTCTCCCCCGAAAAGGGTTACAAATTTGTTCTTTTTTATATAAGACTTTGTGGCTTTATGAACGGCGTCTACCATAGCTTCAGGCGTACTTTTCTCCAATACCGGATCTGCTAAATACACCCCTTGTTGGTACACCTCTGTAGCGGTTTCAATGTCGTATAATTCCATATTTTCAGAAGCTGCCAAAAAAGCTTCTGGTCCTTTATCTGCTCCTTTTCCCCAAGTACTCGTTCCGTCATAAGGGACTGGAATTAATACTACTTTCGCTGTTTCTAACTGGGCAAACTCATCTGGAATGCCAGCGTAATTACTCTTGCTCATACCCTAAAATTTTAAGCATCTGAGATGCTTCTTGTTGTTGTGAAAATAATGAAGTGGTTAAATTCCCCTGAGCGTCTTTCTGAATTAAAACGTGTTTGGGGGTTGGAATTAGACAGTGTTGTAAGCCTCCAAAGCCTCCTATGGATTCTTGGTATGCACCTGTGTTAAAAAAACCAATATAAAGGGGCTTTTCTTTTTTAAATACAGGCAGGTAAATGGCGTTCATATTCTGCTCTGAATTGTAATAATCGTCGCTGTCACAGGTAAGACCACCTAAAAGTACCCGCTCGTATTCGTCTTGCCACCTGTTAATAGGTAGCATTATGAATCGCTTATTTATGGCCCAAGTATCTGGGAGGGTTGTAATAAATGAAGAGTCTATCATATTCCATTTCTCCCTATCATTCTGCTGTTTCTGATACAACACCTGATAAATTGCGCCACCACTCTCACCCACTGTAAAGCTTCCAAATTCAGTGAAAATGTGCGGCACAGGGACGTCTGCCTCTGCACAAATGGCATTGATCTGGTTTAAGATTTCCTCTATCATATAGGCGTAGTCATATTCAAAAGCCAAAGAGTTTTTAATAGGAAAACCACCACCAATATTGAGACTGTCTAGACTTGGGCATATTTTTTTAAGACGTACATACACCTTTAAACACTTGCTTAACTCATTCCAATAATAGGCATTGTCTCCAATACCTGTATTAATAAAAAAGTGTAGCATTTTTAATTCCACTTTATCGTTACCTTTTATTTGGTCTTCGTAAAAAGGAACAATATTTCGGTAACCAATGCCTAATCGAGAAGTATAAAACTCAAACTTTGGTTCTTCTTCAGAAGCAATTCGAATCCCTATTTTATAGTCTCCATCTATTTTCTCTGACAAGAGAGAAATCTCTTCGTAATTGTCAATGATAGGAATACAATTCTCGTGGCCGGAATTAATGAGTCTGGCAATATTATCTACATATTGTGCCCTTTTAAATCCGTTGCAAATCACAAAAGTATCTGGCTTTATTTTACCCGCTTCTTTGAGCGATTCCACTATATTGATGTCAAAAGCAGAAGAAGTTTCAATGTGAATATCATTGCTGAGGGCTTCTTCTAAAACATGTTTAAAATGAGCACTTTTGGTGCAGTAACAATAATGGTACTTCCCTTTATAATCATTTTTTTTAATCGCATTGTCGAACCATCCTTTAGCACGCTGGATGTTTTCAGAAATTTTAGGTAAATAAGTAAATTTTAATGGGGTGCCGTATTGGGCCACCAATTTTTCTAATTCAATGCCATGAAAACGCAGGTTTTCGTCTTCTAGGGTGAATTCTTCTTGTGGAAAATAATAACTCTGGTGTATTAGATCTATGTATTTAATATTCATTATAGCAAATTAAAAATTAAAGAAAGGCCAAGAATTCGTATTCCTGACGCTAAAAAAAATGAATTGCAATAAGGGTATTAGATATTGATCTGACGCGCAGTGGTGGGTACAAAAAAGTACTCGTGCTGGCTTTGCACGATAGCGGATAAGGAAGTTCGCTTTAAATTTTGGTTGCCTATCTGATAAGCAGCGTCTAGAAAACACTTCGGATTTTCTAATTGCCCCAACATAGAAACACTTTTCATGATGTTCAGCTAAATGCCACAACAAATGAAAACAAAAAATCTGAAAAAAAAGCGGCTTTTAAAAAGATTTAGAAAAAAAAGGGCATCGCCCAATTTTATTGGGCTAAAAGGAAAAAAATTGCGCTTTAGACCCTATTTTAATAAAAATAAGGACGCAATAACAGGAAAAAAAGTCGAGTAAAGTGCGGCATTTCACAAAAAAAATCAACATCTGCTCTTTTTTAAGTCGTGCCCTGTAACTATCTTTAAAAGAAAAAACCATGAAAAACAGAAGAGAATTTCTAAAAACCACCTGCCCTACTGTGGCATTTGCTTTCTTTGGCGTGTCGCTTATCCAAGCCTGTTCCTCCTCAGAAGATCCTATGCCCACTGTTCCTACAAACAATGGACAAACCAATACGGATACGGCCGGTGTCACCCAAAATGGCAATACCATTACCATTGATCTAAACGCATCTAATTTTTCTGGATTGGCCTCCGTTGGCAGCTGGATGAATCTCACCTCCGCAGGTGTACTACTTTTAAGGGTAAGCACTGACACCATTAGGGCTTTTGACAATTGCTGTCCGCATCAAGGCACCAGAACCCAGTGGAGCTATGGAAACAACACCTTTAACTGTGCAAACCACGGCAATAGCTTTGGTACGGGAGACAACACTGCTGCTTGTAATTCAGACGCTAGCAGCGGAGATTTGGTCAGTTACACTTCAAGTATCTCGGGCAATACATTGACTATTAATAAAGCTTAATTTATTCTCGTACAATTCGTTGTATTAATCAATTTCAAAATTAACGCCAAGGGCAGTTTGATCAAATTGCAAGCCGTTGCTTCTGTTGTAATGAATGTAGCGTAGCTCAATAGATTTTAAGCCAATTTTCCACAGGGAGAATTGGCTCAATAGGTCTTTATAGCGTACCCCAAAACCCCACTGTTGGCTGGTAAAAGAGGCAAGATCAAAGTCTGAAGTGTAATATTGTGCGCTGCTCGTAGCCATTTCTTTGGGATAGAAATAATCTGCTGCGCTTTGGCTGTAATGTCTAAAACTGGGAAAAAGCGCCCAATTTAATCCCAAACTAATGGGTAATTCTATCTCTGCGGTAAGTCCAGATACTCCCCAAGAATCGTTGTAGTACCTTGCGTAAGACCTCAGTATAATGGCATCTGAAATATAGTAGTTTAGTCTTGCGCCTACAGGGTATTTGTAACGGTAAAATGGGAGGCGTTCTACATTGTCTGCCAATTGAAAATCATCTATGAAAAAATCAGGTTTGTCTGCAAAATAAACCCTTTGCAAAGGGGAAGACAATAGGCCTTCTTGCATTACGGCGTCTATAAATAATGACGCTTGCATTTTTGCGGTTAAGATTTGGGCTACATTAAAACTCAGGGCATAGGTGTTGCGCTTGGCTTGGCTAAATGCGGCAAAATCATTGGTGTAAGTGCCTTCTCCTCTAATATTTCCATTAAAAAACCCAGTCCTCAATTCTATAGGGTACTGCGGATCATGCTGGTCTAAATACACCTGCACATTGAGCCCTACTTCTGTATTTTTCTCATTGTATAATTTGCTTACACCAGCGCCAAACCCAAAAGATTGATAGTCATATTCTTTGGATACGGCCAGTGAGGCGTTATAAATGGTATTCCTGTCTGCGCTAAAATGGGCATAGGAGGGGTTAAAGTGTGCCAAAACGTCTGATCTCGAAGGACCTGAAGAGGCTACCCAAGGGCTGGCAGGTTCATTTCCGTCCAGGGGGTTTACATTGCTGGAAGAGGCAGAAGTATACGCAGATAGGCCGGTGTCTACTGTTAAAATCCCGTCCGATCCTATAGGCATTTGCACCACTATAGTTGGGGCAGCGTCTGTGAGGGCCTCTGTTCCCTCACCGCCAGTTACTGCGGCATTATTCCCATCTTGGGTGTAATAGCTAAATAAAGTTTGCACCGCCACTTTTTCCAGCACTTTCTTAGTGTAACTGGCCGGCTGTTCTTGGCTCCACAGGATTTGGATGCCAATGGCTAAAAATAAAATGGGGCTTAAAATTTGCTTCATGTTTTAATTACAGCCGCAGCCGCCTCCCATTTTACCTCCGTTTGCACCCGCTGCACCTTCCCTGTAAATATGGCTGCTAATGTCTGCCTTACAGATTCCCCTGGCACTCAAGGCCATGTCTTCTGCGTTTATGTATACTTTTTCGTACTCTTTTACAGCCACACATGAGGAAAACATTAGAAGGACTGCAACAATGAATAGGTATTTCATAGGGTTTACTTTTTTGTATTAGCCCACTGAATATTTGGGCTGTGGTGTATGTTATTTTCTGCATCTACAATAATACAGGACATGCCTGGCAACTGGGAAATAGTGTCTATTCCTGTGTCTATACCCATAATGAAAACGGCAGTGGCAAAGGCGTCGGCCAATTCTGCATTTGGCGCAAATACCGTTACAGATTTTATTCCTGAAACCGGCATGCCCGTTCTGGGGTCCATTATATGGCTGTACTGCTTGCCCTCTAAAGTTACGTATTTTTCATAATTTCCAGATGTAGCTACTGCAGCGTCCCTTACGGGAAACCAAGAAAATACTTTTGCAGGGTTTTCAGGATTGCTTATACCTACTTGCCAATCCGTTCCATCTGGCTTTTTTCCCCAGCTGGTAAGGTCTCCAGAGGCATTAATTATACCTGAAGACACCCCTAAAGATTTCATGAGTTTTTTTGTAGCGTCTGCAGCATAGCCTTTTCCTATAGCCCCAAACCCAATTTTCATGCCTTTTTTTGGCAAGTAACAGTCTGTTCTTTGGCATTTAAGACCAAATCTTTAAAACCTATATTTTGCACAGATTTTAAGCGTTCGGACTCACTTGGAACCGCTTTCATTCGCCCGTCAAAAAACCAAACTGGGTCTAAGGCGGCGTAGCTAATGTCAAAGGCTCCCTGGGTAATTTTAGATATTTCTATACTTCTAGCGATAAGGTCGTAGAGTTCTTTGGCTACCTTAACAGGCTTTATGCCTGCTTGTCTGTTAATTTCTGCTGTTTGAGAATTAGCGTCCCAAGAGGAAATGAGCCGCTCTATTCTTTCAATTTCACCTTGGGCAGCATTTAAATACTGGTTGGCTACTTCTTGGGTGCTCACCAGTGTAATTTCAAAACGAGTACCCATTAGTTTTGCGGTACGGGAGATAATCTGCTCTTGTGAAAAACAAAGGCAGGGAATGGCAATGAATAGCAGCAGCTTTAAATGTCTTTTACTCATTGGCTGCCATGGCTTTGAGCTTATTTGTATATTCCTCTGGAGAGATATTTAAATATGCGGTCTGTCCTAAAACTTCTTTTTTAGTAGACAGCATCACCACTAAAGGAAAATACCCCTTAGCATTGAACTGTGCTGCCAATTGCTTATTTTGGGTGGCAAGGGGCTCAGGAAGTTGGTTGGCTTTACGCCTTGGAAAATCTGCTTTGTACAGCACTAAATGATCTTTAGCAAAGGCTTGAAAGACTTGGGTGCTCCATATATCTCTGTCTAATTTAATACATGGGGCACACCAATCAGAGCCGGAAAAAACCAATAATATGGGTTTGTTTGTGGTTTCTGAAGTTTTAGTGGCTACTTCCCAACTGGGTTGCCAATCTTGAGCCATTAGCGTTGTGCCACAAAACACTAAAAATAATAAAACTGCTTTTTTCATAGGTTTATGGGGCTAATATGGACAGCATTTGATCTTGTAATTGTGTGGGGTAAATAAGCAAGCCTTTAGAGGCATCTGAATTTAACCCAACCCCTTGCTGGGTAAACCTTGCACCATGCTCTTTACAATAAAATTCGTCGTTTCTAAAAATCACTTGCTTAAGGGTTTTGTGGCTACACACCTGAGTGGCTGCAACGTATTTCCCTTGTTGATTGACCGCAATGACCACGGTGTTTTTAATAATATAATCTCCTGGACTTTTTAAGGTTTGACCCTCTGAACTGTTTAAATCAATAGAGAAAAGGACTCCGTTGGCATCTGGTATTAGGGCCTGATCTGCCATCCCGTTTTCTGCTTCTAAACAACCACTTAAACAACTAAAAGTGAGCGTTAAAGCAGCGCCTTGTCCAATAGATTTCATGAATTCTTTACGCTCCATCTAAGTAATTTTTATATAAAAGTAAGGCAAACAGTTCTTCTAACCCACTAACAATGTGTTAAATAACACTATTTATAATGACGCTTATAAACATTTTAAATACCATTGGTCTAAACAAAATACCCTTTTAGCCTTACTTTAAAACAGCCCAACAGAACTTTTTAAAATTTAAATCGGCATTTTAAAATTTAAAAGCTTGATTTCCATATATTTATATTCCAAAATGATTAAGAAGAAACAAATACAATCAGGGCAAGACCCCATAAAAAATGCCCTCAAAGGGATTGATCTTCTTCAATTGGTTTTTTTCTACCGACAGTTAAGCAAACTAAAATCAAATAGAGCAACCTACCATATTGAATTTGTCTTAAAATCATGCTACCCTAAATTGGCTCCATTTGAAATGGAAGAAATTGAAAAATTTGTTGCTGAATTCATCTCACAAAGC
>Ga0115548_1001161_pt1 | contig 14536 bp, 8 predicted proteins | sample COGITO_mtgs_1004_4_FD_87187 | JGI IMG/M metagenome (GOLD analysis project Ga0115548, IMG submission 87187) | Pelagic marine microbial communities from North Sea - COGITO_mtgs_100423 | ecosystem: Environmental > Aquatic > Marine > Epipelagic | place: Germany:Helgoland, sampling site Kabeltonne...
AGGAATGCACGGAAATTATGCACCCAATGTATTGACCAATGAATGTGATGTTTTAATCGCTATTGGAATGCGTTTTGATGATCGTGTAACAGGAAAGTTAGATGAATATGCAAGACAAGCGAAAGTGATTCATTTTGAAATAGATCCTGCTGAAATAGACAAAAACGTACAAACAGAGGTTGCTGTTTTGGGGGATGCAAAATTGAGTTTAGAGGCAATTTTACCTTTAATAAATGAGAATACCCATACAGAATGGCATCAGAAATTCAAAGAATTATATGCTATTGAGTATGAAAAAGTAATAAAAAATGACTTACATCCAACCAAAGAAGGTTTAACAATGGGTGAGGTTATAAAAGAAATTAATATTCAGAGTAAAGGAAATGCTGCAATTGTAACGGATGTTGGACAACATCAAATGATTGCTTGCAGATATGCAGAGTTTAATAAAACAAAAAGTAATATTACTTCTGGCGGATTAGGAACGATGGGCTTTGGTTTGCCTGCAGCAATTGGTGCAAAAATGGCCGCCCCAGAGCGCGAAGTCGTTTCTATTTCTGGTGATGGAGGTTATCAAATGACAATTCAAGAATTGGGGACTATATTTCAGCAAAAAGCAGCTGTAAAGGTAGTGGTTCTAAATAATGACTTTTTAGGAATGGTTCGTCAATGGCAACAATTGTTTTTTGACAAGCGCTATGCTTCTACAGAAATGGTAAACCCCAATTTTGTAGCCATCGCAGAAGGATATTATATCAAAGCAAAAAAAGTAACAAAACGAGAAGAATTAGCAGAGGCGGTTGCAGAAATGATGGCTAGTAAAGAGGCTTATTTTCTAGAGGTTTGTGTTGAAAAAGAAGGAAATGTTTTTCCAATGGTTCCTTCAGGGGCGAGTGTTTCACAGATAAGATTAGAGTAGTTATGAATTCAGAGATAAGAGTATATACAATATCTGTTTATACAGAAAATAATATTGGATTGCTGAACAGAATTTCAGCGATTTTTCAAAGAAGACACATCAATGTAGAAAGTTTAAACATTTCGCCATCAGAAATTGAAGGAGTTGCTAAGTTTACGATTGCTGTAAAGATGTCTGAAGAGAGTGTAAAGAAAATAATAGGTCAGATAGAAAAACAAGTAGAGGTTATTAAAGCATATTATCATGACGAAGAAAATACGATTTATCAAATTTCAGGTTTGTTTAAAATTAAGTCTGAATTATTATTTGAAGAACCTCAAATTCAAAATATCATCAAAGAAAGTAATGCAAGAATTGTAACGGTAAATACCGCTTTTTTTGTTATTGAAAAATCTGGAAAAAAAGATGAAATTGTAAAATTACATGAACAATTAAGTGTTTTTGGTATCATGCAATATACACGTTCAGGACGAGTTGCTATCACAAAAGATGAAATGAAAATATCAACATTATTAGAATCATACAACAATTAAATAAATAAAAATGTCAAATTATTTTAACACATTAACATTAAGAGAGAAATTAGAACAATTGGGTAAATGTCGTTTTATGGACGCTTCAGAATTTGAAGACGGAGTAACCGCATTAAAAGGAAAGAAAATTGTTATTGTAGGTTGTGGTGCACAGGGATTGAACCAAGGTTTAAACATGAGAGATTCTGGTTTGGATATCTCTTATGCTTTAAGACAGGCAGCTATTGATCAAAATAGAGCTTCTTATGTAAATGCCAGTTCAAACGGGTTTACAGTTGGAACGTATGAGGAATTAATTCCTTCAGCAGATGTTGTGTTAAATTTAACACCAGATAAACAACACACAAACGTGGTGAATACCGTAATGCCTTTAATGAAAAAAGGAGCAACATTGTCTTATTCCCATGGGTTTAATATTGTTGAGGAAGGAACCCAAATCCGTAAGGATTTAACAGTAATTATGGTGGCACCAAAATGTCCAGGTTCTGAAGTTAGAGAAGAGTACAAAAGAGGTTTTGGAGTACCAACACTAACTGCTGTTCACCCGGAAAATGATCCAGAAGGTAAAGGATGGGCCCAAGCAAAAGCATACGCTGTTGCAACAGGAGGACATAGAGCAGGAGTTTTAGAATCTTCCTTTGTGGCAGAGGTAAAATCTGATTTAATGGGAGAACAAACTATTTTATGTGGTTTGTTGCAAACAGGAGCAATTTTATCTTTTGATAAAATGGTAGCAGAAGGAATAGCGCCAGGGTATGCGGCGAAGTTAATTCAATATGGTTGGGAAACGGTAACAGAAGCCCTAAAACATGGTGGAATTACCAATATGATGGACAGATTGTCTAATCCTGCGAAAGTAAAAGCATTTGAAATATCTGAAGAATTAAAAGACATTATGCGTCCATTATTTCAAAAACACATGGATGATATTATGACAGGTCATTTTTCTGCAACCATGATGGAAGACTGGGCAAATGACGATAAAAACTTATTAACTTGGAGGGCAGCAACAGGAGAAACTGCCTTTGAGAAGCAAGAAGTTACAGCACAAGAAATTTCTGAGCAAGAATATTTTGATCACGGAACTTTATTAGTTGCTTTTGTAAGAGCTGGAGTAGAACTCGCTTTTGAGGCTATGACAGATTCTGGAATTATAGAAGCATCTGCTTATTATGAGTCTTTACACGAAACGCCATTAATTGCAAATACAATTGCACGAATGAAATTGGCTGAAATGAACCGTGTAATTTCTGATACTGCAGAATATGGCTGTTATTTATTTGATCATGCTTGTAAACCTTTGTTAACAGAGTTTATGAAGACGGTTTCTACAGATCTTATTGGAAAGAAATTTACAGATGGTAACGATGTTGATAACCAAGAGTTGATTCGTATCAATGCGATCATCAGAAATCATCCAGTAGAAATTGTTGGGGCAAAATTAAGAGCTTCCATGACTGCGATGAAAGTGATCAAGTCAGCATAGATAAATAAAAGAGTTTAAATTTTAAAAACCTATCAGTATTATATTGCTGGTAGGTTTTGTTATTAAACACAAATATCCCTTAAGGAAAAAACCATATAACGTCGTTTTAAAAGGTGAATTTCGAAATCCTTTTCGTGAATAAATGACCATTTAAGTAAAGTTAAAGTGCTGTTTTAGGCTTATTTTTCGTTACTTTGAACTAAGTAATTTTAATAAATTAATTAGACTCAAAATTTTTGAGTTTTGATTTTTATTCCAATCTATGAAAATACAACATACAGAAATACCAGAAGCATACAGAATCACGTCACTTTTGAATCAAAAAACATATTTAGTGAGTGGGGAGTTAAAAGAATGGAAGGGTGATTTCTCTGAAGTTTATTCTACCATCTCTTCAACCCAAGAATATGCGCCAACCTTGCTAGGTACCGTTCCTAATTTAGGTGAAAATGAAGCGTTGGAAGCCTTGGATTCTGCTTACAAAGCATATGACAAAGGGCAGGGTTTGTGGCCAACAATGAGAGTGGCAGATAGAATCGAGTGTATGGAAGAATTTGCTGAGCAAATGAAAACCAAACGTGATGAAATTGTGAAGTTGTTAATGTGGGAAATAGGGAAAACATTGCCAGATTCAGAAAAAGAGTTTGATAGAACCGTAGAGTATATTTACGATACCATAGAAGATTATAAGCAAATGGATAGAGATTCTGCTAATTTTCAAAAAAATAGCGGAGTTTATGCACATATTAGGCGTGGTCCTTTAGGAGTTGTATTGTGTTTAGGCCCTTACAATTATCCTTTAAATGAAACATTTGCATTATTGATTCCTGCCTTAATCATGGGAAATACAGCTGTGTTTAAGCCAGCAAAACATGGAGTTTTATTGTTATCGCCATTAATGGAAGCATTTCAAAATAGTTTTCCAGAAGGTGTTGTCAATGTTATCTATGGGCGAGGTAGAGTATTAGCAACGCCTATCATGAAAACTGGAAAAGTAGACGTCTTAGCTTTGATTGGAAATAGCGTCTCTGCCAATGCAATTCAAGCAAATCATCCCTTCAAAAACAGATTGCGTTTAGTGCTTGGGTTAGAAGCAAAAAATCCAGCAATTGTTTTACCAGATGCAGATTTAGATTTAGCAATTGATGAATGTCTGGCGGGAGCAACTTCGTTTAACGGACAGCGATGTACGGCCTTAAAAATCATGTATGTGCACGAAGAAATCGTTGCTGAATTCAACAAACGATTTGGAGAAAAGATGGATGCATTAAAATTTGGAAATCCTTGGGATAACGGAGTTAAACTGACACCATTACCAGAGCCAGGAAAGCCTGCATATATTCAGGAACTAATTGACGATGCCATAAGTAAGGGTGCTAAAATAATCAATGAAAAGGGAGGTGAAACTTCAGACAATTATATTTTTCCTGCAGTTTTATATCCAGCCTCTAAAGACATGAGGGTTTTTCAAGAAGAACAATTTGGACCTGTAACTCCTGTCGTTTCTTTTAAAGATATTCAAGAGCCCCTAGACGATATGGCTGCTTCTAATTATGGGCAACAAGTAAGTATTTTTGGAAGTGATGTAAAAACATTGGCTCCTTTAATAGACGCCCTAGTAAATTTAGTCTGTAGAGTAAACCTAAACAGTGCAGCTCAAAGAGGTCCGGATGTATATCCTTTTACAGGTAGAAAAGATTCTGCAGTTGCAACCTTAAGTGTACACGACGCATTGCGATCTTTTTCTATTAGAACTTTCCTAGCGTCTAAAGATACTGCCTACAATAATGCAATTCTAGAAGACCTAATGGATAAAAAAGCCTCTAATTTTATTAGTACAGATTATCTGTTATAAATAGTTGAAAAATAATCACTACAAAAAAACCTCCATTTGGAGGTTTTTTGTTTTTAAGCTGTTATGGTTGGACTGCTTTAAATAGTTGTAAGCATACAAGCTTTTAAGCAGTGATTTGGTTCTCTTTTATATCGTCGTAAAATTTTGCGATACTCACATTTGCATAGGGGAATAGCCATAGAAATCCAATTCCTAATGTAAGAATACATAGTAAAGCCAAACCAAAAATCCGAAGTCCTAAACAGAAATATTTCCATTTGTATCCATACATCATTTTTTTACTCTTATCAATTGCATCCATGGCCCCTATCGAATCATCATCGGCAATGATATAAAAAGTCATGGAATAAGACAATGCCGCAATAATTCCCGGAATGATAAGTAGAAGAGTCCACAATAATGTAAATAAGACCGTTAATAAATATGCTCCTGTAGAGGTTTTAAAATTAGTAAAGCCGTCAAATAGTTGTTCTATCCGTGCCTCTTGATTTCTTGCAATATTTATGGTAAACTTTATAATCCCCAGTGATAAGGGTCCTGAAATTAATAAAAGGATTAAATTCACAAAAGGGTATGTTTCAGATGATAATTCAACAATACCGATGATCAAAGCATAAATTAAAAATGTGGCAATAGCAATGCCCCATTTGTCTTTAAGCGACTCACGCGCCATTTTCATTAGTTCTACATTTTTTGTGGTCATCATTTTTTTATTCTTAAGATTTTTTGGTTTTACCCCCGTTTTATAAAATGGTATCTGGTCTTTCCTATTTATTTGAAATCAATCCCATCTTTCTGTTAATTTCTAATCAATTTTTACTCTTAATTTTGTAGAGATTTTTTGAAATTTTGAAATCGCTGATTAAGACTCTTTTTTTCTAAAGGAACAAGAATTGTTATGGGATATAACTTTTAATCAAATATATAAAAATATTTGATTAAAAGTTAGTTTGGTAAATTCTAAACAATTTGTATCTTTGCAGCGAAAAAATCATATTAAATGAAAATGAAGGGGACCAAAAGTCCCCTCTTTTTATATTTTATTTTAAGATTTAAAATGGATCAAACGAAGGTAGCAGATTTAGTAAACGAAGCATTAGCTTTGAATGAATCTTTGTATTTAATTGATTTATCTATATCAGAAAATAATAAAATTCAAGTTACCATAGACGGTGACAAAGGAGTCCCTTTAAGTGAGTGTATGAGGGTGAGTAGAAATGTAGAACACAATTTTGATAGAGAAGAAGAAGATTTCTCATTAGAAGTTTCTACACCAGATATTGCACATCCATTAAAAGTAAAAAGACAATATATTAAAAACATCAATAGGATTCTGAAAGTAAAAACTTCTGAGGAAGATTTAGAAGGGGTACTCGCAGAAGCAGATGAAGATAAGATTGTTTTAAATTGGAAAGCAAGAGAGCCAAAACCAATAGGTAAAGGAAAGGTTACTGTTCAAAAAACAGCAACGATATTCTATAAAGATATTAAAGAAGCAAAAGTGAAGATTGTATTTTAAGCAGACACGTAATGGAAAATATAGCATTAATTGATTCGTTTTCAGAATTTAAAGATAACAAGAGTATAGACAGGGTAACACTCATGTCTATTTTAGAAGAAGTTTTTAGAGCAGCATTGAAACGAAAGTTTGGATCTGATGATAATTTTGACATCATTATAAACCCAGACAAGGGAGATTTAGAGATTTGGAGAAATCGTGTTGTCGTTGCAGACGGTTTTTCTGAAGACGATAACGAAGAGATTGAATTAGCGGAAGCAAGGTTGATTGAGCCAGATTTTGAAATTGGTGAAGACGTATCTGAGGAAGTTAAATTAATTGATTTAGGAAGAAGAGCAATTTTAGCTTTACGTCAAAATTTGATCTCTAAAATTTACGAACACGACAGTACAAATATCTTCAAGCAATTTAAGGAATTGGAGGGTGAGTTGTACAGTGCAGAAGTTCATCACATTCGTCACAATGCAATTATTTTGTTAGATGATGATGGAAACGAGATTGTATTGCCAAAGAGTGAACAAATTCGTTCCGACTTTTTTAGAAAAGGAGATTCTGTGAGAGGAGTTATTAAAACAGTAGAATTAAGAGGAAATAAACCTGCAATTATATTGTCTAGAACTTCGCCGTTGTTTTTAAATAAATTATTTGAACAAGAAATCCCTGAAGTATTTGATGGTTTAATAACTGTTGAAGGAGTGGCAAGAATTCCAGGAGAAAAAGCAAAAGTAGCGGTAGATTCTTATGATGATAGAATAGATCCTGTTGGAGCATGTGTAGGGGTTAAAGGTTCAAGAATTCATGGGATTGTTCGTGAGTTAGGGAATGAAAATATAGATGTCATTAACTACACTAAAAATGAACAATTATTTATTTCAAGAGCATTAAGTCCTGCAAAAGTGACATCGATGGAGATAGAGGTGTTTGAGGAAGAAAAAAATGGTAAAAAAGGTCGTGTAAGTGTCCTATTGAAGCCAGAAGAAGTTTCCAAAGCCATTGGTAGAGGTGGTGTAAATATTCGTTTAGCAAGTGAATTAACAGGTTATGAAATAGATGTTCAAAGAGAAGGATTAGAAGAAGAGGATGTTGAGTTAACTGAATTCATTGATGAAATTGAAGACTGGGTTATTACCGAATTTAAAAAAATTGGATTAGATACTGCGAGAAGAGTATTAGAGACAAGTGTTGAGGAGTTGGTAAAAAGAACAGATTTAGAAGAAGAAACAATTATGGACGTTCAAAGAATTTTGAAAGAAGAATTCGAGGACTAAATATAGTATAGAAGTAAAGAAAAAAGCATATTTTTACAAGTATAAAGTTAAAAAGAATATATGTCTGAAGGCAAAATTAAGAGGCTTAATAAAGTTTTAAGAGAATTAAATATTTCTCTAGATAGAGCAGTCGAATATTTAGCGGATAAAGGTCACGAAATAGAAGCGAGACCTACTACTAAAATTTCGGGTGATATCTACCAGGTTTTACTTGATGGCTTCGAAACTGATGCCAACAAAAAAGCTGCATCGAAAGAAGTTGGAGAAGAAAAACGCAAAGAGAAAGAAGCCATTCGTATTGAACTGGAAGCTAAATTAGAGAAGAAAAGAGCAGAAGAAGTTAAAAAGGAAGAGGTTTTAAGAGCGAAAGCAGATAAACTAGAGTTAAAGACTGTTGGTAAAATCGATATTGATAAAAAACCGCAAGTTAAGGTTGAAGAATCACCAGTAACTAATGAGTCTAAAGAAGTTGCTCCAATCAAAGTTCAAAAAGACGAGGTTGAAAAAGACGAGGTTGTAACGACAGAAGTTAAAAAAGTTGTTTCTAAAATTGAAAAAGAAGTTTCTAAAGTTGAAGAGAAACCAAAGGTTAAGAAAGAAAATATAACCTCCGAAGTAAAAGAAGAAGAGGTTACTGCTGAAAATGCAGAATCTATCAAAACTCAGTATAAAAAATTAGATGGTCCAAATTTTACAGGAAAGAAAATTGATTTAAAACAATTTGAAAGATCTAAGAAAAAGAAACCTGAAGTCAAAAAAGACGCAAATACAGACGCCAAAAAGAAACGGAAGCGTATTGCTAGTAAGCCAGGAGCACCGGGATCTTCCAATGGAAGACCTAATCAGGGAAATAAGCGAGCGGTCCCAGGAAATAATAGGCCAGGATTTAGAGGAGCAAGAGGAGGTCAAAGACCCTCTCCTGTTAAGAAAGAGGAGCCAACAGAAGCAGATATCCAAAAACAAGTTAGAGAAACTCTTGAGAAATTACAAGGGAAATCTTCTAAAGGAAAAGGAGCAAAATATCGTAGAAATAAAAGAGAGGCTCATCGTGAGCAATCTGACGCAGAATTAGAAGCACAAGCATTAGACAACAAAATCTTAAAAGTAACTGAGTTTGTTACGGTAAGTGAAGTCGCTACGATGATGGATGTTCCTGTGACTAATATCATTTCTTCTTGTATGATGTTAGGAATGATGGTAACTATGAATCAGCGTTTGGACGCAGAGACTCTTGTTATTGTTGCCGAAGAATTCAATCATAAAGTAGAGTTTATTGGAGCTGAAGTAGAAGAGTCCATTGCAGAAGTTATTGATAAGCCAGAAGATTTAGAAAGTCGTGCTCCAATTATTACGGTAATGGGTCACGTAGATCATGGTAAAACATCGTTATTAGATTACATTAGAAATGCCAATGTAATTGATGGAGAAAGTGGTGGAATAACACAACATATTGGAGCTTATTCTGTAAACGTTGGAGATCAAAAAATAGCGTTTTTAGATACTCCAGGTCACGAGGCTTTTACCGCCATGCGTGCACGTGGGGCTCAAGTTACAGATTTAGTAATTATTGTAGTTGCAGCAGATGATGATGTAATGCCACAAACAAAAGAAGCAATTTCCCATGCGCAAGCTGCGGGAGTTCCGATCATATTTGCCATCAATAAAATTGATAGACCCAATGCAAATCCAGACAATGTAAAAACACAATTATCTTCAATGAATTTATTAGTTGAAGAATGGGGAGGAAACATACAATCACAAGATATTTCTGCAAAAACAGGAGAAGGAATTCCAGAATTATTGGAAAAAGTTTTACTAGAAGCTGAAATTTTAGAATTGAAAGCAAACCCTAATAAAAATCCAATTGGAGCTGTTGTTGAAGCTTTATTAGATAAAGGAAGAGGATATGTTTCTACAATACTAGTTCAAGCAGGAACTTTAAAAATTGGAGATTACCTTTTAGCAGGGAAACACAGTGGAAAAGTTAGAGCCATGTTTGATGACAAAGGGAATAACTTAAAAGAGGCAGGACCGTCAACACCAGTATCTATATTAGGATTGGATGGAGCGCCACAAGCAGGAGATAAATTCAATGTATTTGACGACGAGCGTGAAGCAAAACAAATTGCTTCAAAAAGATCTCAATTACAGCGCGAGCAGTCGGTAAGAACTCAGAAAACGTTAACGCTGGATGAAATTGGACGTAGAATCGCTTTAGGAGATTTTAAAGAATTAAATATTATTTTAAAAGGAGATGTTGATGGTTCTGTAGAAGCTTTAACAGATTCTTTCCAGAAATTATCAACAGAGGAAATCCAAGTAAATATTTTACATAAAGGGGTTGGAGCCATTACTGAAAGTGATGTGTTATTAGCAACAGCTTCTGATGCAATTATAGTTGGGTTTAATGTTCGACCACAAGGAAACGCTAGAGCTGTAGCAGATAGAGAAGAAGTAGATATCAGAACATATTCTATCATTTATGACGCTATCAACGACTTAAAAGATGCCATGGAAGGGATGTTGTCTCCAGAAATGAAAGAAGAAGTTTCAGGTAATGTAGAAATTAGAGAAGTCTACAAGATCTCTAAAGTTGGAAATATTGCTGGATGTATGGTCATGTCTGGAAAAATATTTAGAGATTCTCAAATTAGAATTATTAGAGAAGGAATTGTAGTTCACACCGGAACTTTAACATCATTAAAGCGTTTTAAAGATGATGTAAGAGAAGTTGCAAAAGGTTATGATTGTGGACTTCAAATCAAAAATTATAACGACATTGTACAAGGCGATGTTATAGAAGCTTATAAAGAAGTTGCTGTTAAGAAAAAATTAAAATAACAACTTCAAAGTAGACAGTGTAAGTCGAGATTTCAGCATGCTGAAATCTCGACTTTTTTTTATGGCTTTTAATAAGAATAATCAGCAAATGATTTACTTTATTCTTTCTAAGAATAAACGTAAATTTACACCTTCAAAATGAAAAAATAATGCAATATAATCACCTAGCAATAGAAAAGAAATGGCAAAAATTTTGGGCAGAAAACCAAACTTTTAAAGCTAGTAATGAGTCTGATAAACCTAAGTATTATGTATTAGATATGTTTCCTTACCCTTCTGGTGCTGGTTTACATGTTGGGCATCCTTTGGGGTACATTGCAAGTGATATTTATGCTCGTTATAAAAGACATAAAGGCTTTAACGTGTTGCATCCTCAGGGGTATGATTCTTTTGGTTTACCAGCAGAACAATATGCAATTCAAACAGGGCAGCACCCGGCAAAAACAACAGAAGCAAATATTGCAACCTACAGGAAACAATTAGATAATATTGGATTTTCTTTTGATTGGACTCGAGAAGTGAGAACATCCAATCCAGCGTATTATAAATGGACTCAGTCTATTTTTATTGAGCTTTTCAATTCTTGGTATCATAAAGATACAGACAAGGCAGAAGATATATCAATATTGATTTCAATTTTCAAAAAAGAAGGGAATCGTTTGGTCAATGCAGTCTCAGAGGAAGGTGTTGAGCTTTTTTCCTCCGAAGAATGGAAGGCATTCCCTAAGAAAAAACAAGAAGAAATTTTATTACAATATCGTTTAACATATTTGTCAGATACGCATGTAAATTGGTGTCCAGTATTAGGAACTGTTTTAGCAAATGATGAAATTATAAATGGGCTTTCAGAACGTGGAGGTCATCCTGTTGTTCAAAAAAAAATGACCCAATGGTCCATGCGTATTTCAGCATATGCACAACGGTTGTTAGACGGTTTAGAAAAGATAGATTGGCCACAACCTCTGAAAGATTCTCAAACCAATTGGATCGGTAGAAGTCAAGGAGCTATGGTTTCTTTCGAGGTTAATGAAGTTTCCTCAAAAGAGAGTACTGAGGTAAAATTATCATACAAAGAACTTGAGACTTTAAAAGAACTTCGTTTAAACTTGTCTAAAGCAGAAGGGCTTCTTTGGGATGAACTAAAACATAAAAAAGGAGCTGCAAAATTTAGAAAAAAATACACTGTCGGTTCCTTTTTGGTCGATTATGTATGCTTGGCCAAAAATACGATTGTAGAGTTTTCCGGAAAAGAAGATGAAACAGAAAGAACAACCTTCTTTGCTAAAGAGGGATTTAATATTGTTCGTTTCTCAAATGAAGAAGTGATTGAAAACGTATTGCAAGTTGTTTCTAAAATTAACAATACATTGCAATTTTCTTCGGCAATTAAAAGTGATAAAAAACCCGAAAAAAAGCCAACAAAAAAGCATCAAATAGATGTCTTTACAACAAGACCGGATACAATATTTGGAGTCTCTTTTATGACTTTAGCTCCAGAACATGAGTTGGTGTCTAAAATTGTAACTCCTGCTCAAAAAAAGGAAGTAAACGCCTATGTAAGAACAACTGCAAAGCGTTCTGAACGAGATCGAATGGCAGATGTTAAAACAATTTCAGGAGTCTTTACTGGAGCCTATGCAATACATCCTTTTACAGGAGAGAAAGTGCAAATTTGGATTGGAGATTATGTCTTGGCAAATTACGGAACCGGTGCAGTTATGGCAGTTCCATGTGGTGACCAACGTGATTATGATTTCGCAAAACATTTTGATATTCCAATACCTAATATTTTTAAAGGAGTAGATATCTCTGAGGCTGCTCATGTAGACAAAGCTGGAACTATCATTGCAAATTCAGATTTTTTAAGTGGGTTAACGTATCAAAAAGCATTGAAATTATCCATTTTTGAACTCGAAAAAAGAGCCATTGGGTATGGTAAAATAAATTACCGATTGCGAGATGCAGTATTTAGTAGACAGCGCTACTGGGGAGAGCCATTTCCTGTATATTATAAAGATGGGATGCCTCAAATGATAGATGCTGCTCACTTACCAATCGTACTGCCAACAGTAGAAAAATATCTCCCTACGGAAGATGGTAAGCCTCCTTTAGGAAATGCACCAGAATGGGCCTGGGATTCTAGAGGGAAGAAAGTGGTCTCTAACGAGAAGCTGAAAAACAAAACGGTATATCCTTTAGAGTTAAACACCATGCCAGGTTGGGCTGGAAGTTCCTGGTATTTTAACAGGTATATGGATGCTTCCAATTCGGAGGAATTTGCTAGCAAAGAATCACTGGATTATTGGAAAGAAGTAGATTTATATATAGGAGGTTCCGAACATGCTACCGGTCATTTGTTATATGCTCGTTTTTGGCAAAAGTTTTTGTTTGACAAAGGAATGGTACCCGTAGATGAGTTTGCAAAAAAACTGATCAATCAAGGAATGATTTTGGGAACTTCTGCTTTTGTTTATAAGGCAACACCTTTTATAAAGTCAGATTGTTTTACAGCACATGCCAGTGAAGAAATACTGAATAAAATTCCGGCGGTAATTGTATCAAAAAATCTTTTTAATTCTGAAGAAGATTTTGAAGTTTTAGTAAAAAATTATTTAATAGACAATGGGTTTTTAAATCAAGATACTAGTGATCGTATTATGATTGTGAAATCGGATGTTCATGCAGATGTTTCTTTGGTAAATGCTTCAGATGAATTAGATGTAGAGGCATTTAAAAACTGGAGAACAGAATTTAAAACTGCTGAATTTATTTTAGAAGAGGGTATTTATAAAGTTGGAAGAGAAGTCGAAAAAATGTCTAAATCTAAATACAATGTAGTGAATCCTGATGCTATTTGTTCAGCACATGGAGCAGATGCTTTGCGTTTATTTGAGATGTTTTTAGGACCGCTGGAACAAGCAAAACCTTGGAAAACTTCAGGTATTTCTGGAGTTTCAACTTTTTTAAAGAAATTATGGAAATTATATTTTAATGGAGATGTACTAGCGATTTCTGAGGATGAGCCAACAAAAGAAGAGCTAAAAATACTACATAAAACAATTAAAAAAGTAGAAGAGGATATTGAGAATTTCTCTTTTAATACCTCTGTTTCTACTTTTATGATTGCTGTTAATGAGTTAACGTTGTTAAAATGTAATAAACGTTTAATTTTAGAACCTTTAGCTATTTTGGTTTCTCCTTATGCACCTCATATTGCTGAAGAGTTATGGAGTTTATTGGGGAAAACTACCTCAATTTCTACAGTAGATTTTCCTGCATTTGAAGCAAATCATCTTGTAGAAAGTACTAAAAATTATCCAATTTCTTTCAACGGTAAAATGCGTTTTACACTAGAGCTTTCATTGGATTTGTCTAAAGAAGAAATAGAAAAAACAGTTTTAGAAGATGAAAAAACAATTGCACAATTAGATGGGAGAATACCAAAAAAAGTGATTGTTGTTCCTGGTAAAATTGTAAATATTGTAGGTTAAAGACGATCTACTTATAGAAGAGACACCATTAAAAGTCATTACAGTATTTGTAATGACTTTCTTATTTAACTATCTTGTGGTTTGAATGAGTATTTTAAAAAAAGAACTTTTTAAACGTCAAATCGCTTTGTCTGAAATAGGTGAAGTTGGGCAAAATAAATTACAGAACGCCTCTGTTCTTGTGGTTGGATGTGGAGGTCTTGGAGGACCAGTTGCAACGTATTTAGCTTCTAGTGGAATCGGAAAACTTCATTTGGTAGATTTTGACATTATAGATGTCTCTAATCTGCACAGGCAAGTTTTTTATGCTATGGATGATGTTGGAAAACCTAAGGTCGAAGTTTTATCAGAGTTTATAAAAAAGAGAGCCCCTTTTACAGAAGTTACTCATACCAAGGACTCAATCTGTAAAGAAAACATCTATGACATTATTTCAGAGTATGACATCGTTGTTGATGGCACAGATTCTATTCCTACAAAATACTTGTTAAATGATGCTTGTGTTATTAAAAATAAACCCCTAGTATATGGCTCTTTGTATAAGTTTGACGGCTATGTTTCCACATTTAATGTCTTACAAAAAGATGGTAGCTATTCTTCAAATTTAAGAGATGCTTTTCCGGA
>Ga0115548_1001171_pt1 | contig 14474 bp, 10 predicted proteins | sample COGITO_mtgs_1004_4_FD_87187 | JGI IMG/M metagenome (GOLD analysis project Ga0115548, IMG submission 87187) | Pelagic marine microbial communities from North Sea - COGITO_mtgs_100423 | ecosystem: Environmental > Aquatic > Marine > Epipelagic | place: Germany:Helgoland, sampling site Kabeltonne...
ATGATCTGAGTCTTCAGGGCTAACTAGAAGATGTATATTTACAAAGCCAGACTTAGTGGCCACATCTAGCCTAAGTTCAACATTAGGAAAGATTAGCTGCACATCTTTTAATCTTCCTGATTCTTTACTTCGCAATACTTTTTCATACGTGTCAGTTATATAATAATCAGCTACAGCTAAAGCTTCTAGCCTAGGTGTCAGCGCTTCAAGGGCTGTTAAATATTCCTCCCAAGAGTCAGCTTTAAATTGATTGTTAAGAACCGTTCCTGGAGCGTGAATATGAGGCTCCCAGCGCTTCCATTGTGAACCACGACTAATCATATTATCTCCATTAATGATGTTTTGCCCTTTTGATCATGAGACAAAACACCTAATTTAATTCATGAATAAAATTTTTACAGGGAACTTTGTTTTCCGTGAAAATTTGCACGGATACCCTAAGAAATGTAACGCCGCCATAAACGGGGGCAGAAACAACGTGTAGGCAGGCCGGTGTGGAAGCAACGCTTTTTGTGGCTGTAACGTATTTAATGGCTTTGTTAGCATTTTTATTTAGACTCATCACCATTAAGTACAAACGGTGTAACTTCTTTCTCCCCGCGTGCACTATTTAAATCTTTGTCGCTTGTAGGGAAAGCTTCAGCTTCAATATTTATTTCTAGATATTCATTTTGGATTGTTTCAGCTTCAGCCCAGAGATCAATAGAAGTAAATGGTATATCTTGATGCTTTCTTAGCAACTTTTTGCAATTTCGAGATATTTTTAAATACCTATTTCCAACCGAACTATGTCCTTCTGCTGCCTTATGGAAATTAAAAAATGTTTGCATTGCACTCAACGATGCTGCTAAGAACGCCAAAATGGCAGAGAAAATAGCTATATTTTTATTTTCGTTTCCGTCCGATAATAATGCAACTATTACTGTACCAATAAATACGTTAATCAAGATTACCGGGATTCCCACCCAATTATGCAAACCAATTTTTCGTCTACTTGCATTAAAGTGCTTACTCTTCCCTAGCTTTGCATCAGTACGCAGCTCATCAATTAGCAGTCTAGCGCCATTAGTTGATCCTGTTGTCATATTGAGAAATTCCTTTGGCTTAGATTGAATGCTAACAGTCCATTTATGAGGCTAACTGGCCTCATAATAATTATTAGAGAGCCGCCCTCTTATTTTTTCTTGTTCAAACATTAATTTGTAAGTATATAAAAGCATAGCAGTTGATCTAAATTTCACTTGCCTTGTTATAAAAAAAGAGCGGTTTAGGCTCTCTATTTTGAAAACCAAGCTATGTTGTATATACAACAAATTACTGGAATCTATTAATGCCTACCTCACCTTTTTTACAATCGATACCAGAGCATTATGCAGGGGCAACGCTACAGCAATAAAATTCCTTCGCTGCTGTTTGAAAAGGCTCTTGGCGCTCTGATTGTTCAACACTTGCTTGCATCTCTACTCCTTAATTGATGTATTGCTAAAAGCACACTTATAAGGCCTATCGGCACTCACAATTATCATCACAGAGCCGCCTCACTGTTTCTTTCTTATAAAGATATTATCTTACAAGCTTATTAAAATCTAGCGTTTTTATGCAAATTGCTTGCCCCGCTGTAATAAAGAGCAATTAATCCGCAAGCACACGCAGGTTCTGCGCTACACCATTAAGCACAGCTCACTTAATCTGCATCCTACTAGTGGCAGTTAATGAGCTTAACGGCTCATTAGCTGCACTTTAAGTAAATGCAGCTGATCACGGTAACGACCCGCCTGTTCAAACTTTAAGTTCTTAGACGCTTCATACATGGCATCTTCTGTTTTGCCTATCAGCTTAGACAGTTGCTTGCTGTTGAGCAGCTCACTATCCACGGTGAAGTCCATGTTTTCTTCAGATGCTTTTTTACCCGACTTACTGCCTTTGTTTTTGCCAGAACCAGGTGTGTAGGCACCTTCCATAATGTCTTGCACCGACTTAATAACACCCGTTGGGGTGATATTATTAACCCTGTTGTGCTCTATTTGTTTTTCACGGCGCCTGTCTGTTTCATCCATGGCCCGCTGCATAGAGCCGGTGATTTTTTCAGCGTATAAAATAGCCCTGCCGTTCAAGTTACGCGCGGCGCGGCCTATGGTTTGAATAAGCGAACGCTCTGAACGTAAAAAGCCTTCCTTGTCTGCATCTAAGATAGCCACAAGAGATACTTCTGGCATGTCCAAACCTTCTCTTAGCAGGTTGATACCTACTAAAACGTCAAACTCACCAAGGCGCAGGTCGCGCACAATTTCTACCCGCTCTACCGTGTCTATGTCTGAGTGTAAATAACGCACTCTAATGCCATGTTCGTGCAAATAATCCGTTAAGTCTTCCGCCATACGCTTGGTTAATACGATGGCTAACACACGCTCATCTTTAGCGGCACGAATATTGATTTCAGACATCAAATCGTCCACTTGCGAGGTGGCTGGACGTATTTCAATAGGTGGGTCTATCAAGCCTGTAGGCCTTACCACCTGCTCTACTATGCAATCGGAGTGGTCATTTTCATACACACTAGGTGTGGCAGATACAAAAATCTTTTGCGGCGCAATGTCTTCCCATTCTTCAAACTTCATGGGCCTGTTGTCCAGCGCTGTGGGCAGTCTAAAGCCATATTGCACTAGCGTTTCTTTACGCGACCGGTCACCTTTATACATGGCTCCCAATTGCGGCACGCTCACGTGCGACTCATCCATCACCAGCAAAGCATCTGCTGGCAAGTAATCAAATAGTGTTGGTGGTGGCTCGCCAGGTTTGCGGCCTGATAAATAATGAGAATAGTTTTCTATGCCTGAACAAAAGCCTAACTCTCGAATCATCTCTATGTCATAGCGGGTGCGTTGTTCTAATCGCTGTGCCTCTACTAATTTGTCATTTTCCCGAAAATATTCCAACCGATCTTTTAACTCAAGCTCAATTTCATCGATGGCGCTAAGCAAAGTTTCTCTGGGCGTCACATAGTGGGTTTTAGGGTAGATGGTAAGGCGTGGCGCTTGGCGCAATACTTGGCCTGTGAGTGGGTCAAAGTAGCTTAGGCGCTCTATTTCGTCATCAAACAGCTCTATACGCACGGCTTCTTCATCAGACTCTGCTGGATATACATCAATCACGTCACCGCGCACCCGATAAGTAGCACGGTGAAAATCCACATCATTACGCTTGTACTGCAGCTCTGCTAGGCGTCTAACAAGGTCACGTTGGTCCCATTTGTCACCACGGTTTAGGTGCAACACCATTTTGTGGTACAACTCAGGGTCTCCCAAACCATAAATGGCAGACACAGTGGCCACGATAATAGTGTCAGAGCGCTCTAACAGAGCCTTAGTAGCTGACAGACGCATTTGCTCAATGTGTTCATTAACAGATGAGTCTTTATCAATAAAGGTGTCTGAGGCTGGCACATAGGCTTCTGGCTGATAATAGTCATAGTAGGACACAAAGTATTCTACTGAGTTATTAGGAAAAAATTCCTTAAATTCGCCATATAACTGAGCCGCCAAAGTTTTGTTATGCACCATCACCAGCGTAGGCCGTTGCACTTTGTTAATCACTTGAGCGATGGTATAGGTTTTACCAGAGCCAGTAACACCCAAAAGTGTTTGCGCAGCTAAGCCAGCATCAATGCCTTCTACCAGCTTTTTAATCGCTGTAGGCTGATCACCGGCAGGCTCAAATTTTGACTTCAATTCAAATAGAGGATTCATGATTTACTTCATTTGGATTCATTATCTAGGGTCTGCGTGATACCCTATTGTGCAAACCCAATAGTATAACGGAGTTATGCTCGTGACGTGGCCTCTTTCGCAACGAATACACTCATTTAAGCCATCGGCTACAGTGAATATAAGTAACCTAGCTGCCCAAATGCAAGCTGAAGGTAAAGACGTGATAAACCTAGCTATGGGTGAGCCAGATTTTGACACCCCTAGTCACATTATCGACGCTGCAAGCAAAGCTATGGCAGCAGGCCAAACCCGCTACACTAACGTCTCTGGCACCATATCGTTGCGCCAAGCGATCTGTGACAAATACCTGCGAGAAAACAATCTGCACTATCAAGCCAACCAAGTGTTGGTAAGTAATGGGGCCAAACAAAGCATCTACAACCTAAGCGTCGCCTTGTTAGAAGCAGGTGATCAGGTGATTATACCTGCACCTTTTTGGGTGTCTTATTCTGCCATGGTGACTATGGCAGGGGCCGAACCTGTCATCATTACCTGTAACGCATCCCAAGCCTTCAAAATGACCGCTACACAGCTTGCAGATGCCATTACCCCTGCTACCAAATTACTCATGCTAAATAGCCCAAGCAACCCCAGCGGCCAAGCTTATAGCCATGATGAATTGTTTGCTATGGGTGAAGTGCTGCGTTTGCATCCAAAGGTGATGGTGGTCAGTGATGACATATACGAACACATCTATTGGGGTGAGGCGCCATTATATAATCTGCTTAATGTATGCCCTCACTTAGCGGATCGATGCGTGTTGGTGAATGGGGTGTCTAAAGCTTACGCCATGACCGGATGGCGTATAGGTTATGCAGTAGGGCCACAGCTTATTATAGAGGCCATGAAAAAAGTGCAGACAGAATCTAGCTCATGCGCTAGCAGTATCAGCCAAGCCGGTGCACAAGCAGCACTCAATGGCCCACAAGACTCATTAAGCACAATGCTGCATGCCTATAAGCTGCGGCATGATTTTGTAATAGCACAGCTTAACGCTATGTCTGGGCTTGCAGCCCTACCCAACCAAGGCACCTTTTACAGCTTTGTAAACGCTAGCGCAGCCATGGCTGCACTGGGTTATGAAGATGACATCGATCTTGTTGAGAACATATTAAAGCGCACTGGTGTGGCACTGGTGCCTGGCAGTGCGTTTGGCCTGCCAGAGCACTTTCGCTTATCTTACGCCACACACTTGAGCGTATTGCAGCAAGCCTGTGAAAGGTTAGCGGTGTTCTTTAATCATTAGGTGACTGCTGCATCTTCCACAACAACGCATACTGACCATCAAGAGCGAGCAGCTCTTGGTGGCTGCCTTGCTCTACCACCTGACCATCAGCAACCACCAAAATACGATCAGAATCAACAATGGTAGATAGTCGATGTGCTATCGCTATCGTCGTTTTATTAGATGACATTTTTGCCAACGCTTTAAGAATACTGTTTTCAGACTCTGAATCTAGCGCTGAGGTAGCCTCATCAAAAAGTAAAATAGAGGGGTTTTTAAGCAACACCCTAGCAATAGCAATACGCTGCTTTTCACCACCAGACACTTTAAGGCCACGCTCACCTACAATGGTTTGCACACCCTCTGGTATAGACTCTACAAAGGTGCGCAGCGACGCCATATCTATGGCATTCCAAATATCCTCGTCACTAGCATCCGTGCAGCCATAAGCCACATTATTCCAGATAGTGTCGTTAAACAGCACCGTGTCTTGAGGTACCACACCGATGGCTTGCCTTAGGCTTAGTTGTTGCACATCTTTCACATCTTGGCCATCAATCCTGATAGTGCCAGCATTCACATCGTAAAATCTAAATAACAAACGCCCAATGGTAGACTTGCCAGAGCCGCTAGGGCCTACAATAGCCACTTTTTCACCAGGAGCCACACTAAAGCTAAGATTTTTTAAAATTTGACGCTGCTTTTGATACCCAAAATCTACCGCTTCAAATTCGATGGCTGCATGATCAACTTTTAATACCGTGGCTTGCGCCTTATCCTGCACAGTAGACTGGCGCTTTAATAAACCAAACATGTTTTCTATATCAGACAAAGCTCTGCGAATTTCACGGTAAATAAAGCCCAAGGCATTAAGTGGCACAAACAACTGTAGTAGATACAAGTTAACCATCACCAAATCACCAATGGTCATGGTACCTTCGGCCACGCCTTTAGCTGCAAGATACATTAAAGCTGTAACTCCTAAGCCAATAATTAACGCTTGCCCCGAGTTAAGTAGCGCTAAAGATAAACGATTATCTACTCTTGCTTGTTCCCAAGCGCTTAAATTGGCACTGTATTGTTTGGTCTCAAAGCTCTCATTATTAAAATACTTTACCGTTTCAAAGTTGAGTAAGCTATCTACAGCGCGAGTGCTAGATTTGCTGTCTAAACGATTCGCTTCTTTTACAAAGCGTGTGCGCCATTCTGTAGTCTTAATACTAAACACCACATAAACCACCACACACACCAAAGTTACAGCCGAGAACCACACATCAAAAGCAAATAGCAAAATCAGCATCACTACGATGAGTTCGATAATGGTGGGTAAAATGTTAAACACCATAAAGCGCATCATAAAGTTAATGCCGTTGGTGCCCCGATCTATGTCCCGGGATATACCACCGGTTTGGCGGCCTAGGTGAAAATCAAGCTCCAACTGATGTAAGTGCGCAAACACTTCTAAGCCCACTTTACTCATGGCACTTTCAGTGACTCGGCTAAACACCGCGTCACGTAGCTCTCCTAAAAATACGGCGCCAAAACGCATGCCACCGTACAACAGGACAAAACCTAAGGGGATAACCAGCAATTGCTCTGGAGTGTCACTATCTAGGGCATCAACGATATGTTTGAAGACCCAAGGGATGACCAACGCCACTCCTTTGGCGCTCACCAATAAAGCCATAGCGATAATCACTCTGGCCTTATGAATCATAAGATAGGGCCACAAGGATTTTAACAGAACCATTAATTCAAGCTCTTTTAATTCCTTTACTTGATGCTGGCCGTAGCCTTGTTTAGCGCTAGTTTTCAAGAGTCTATGTGCAAAATAGCTTCAATTTCCACCTGCACACCTTTAGGCAAAGCAGCAACACCTACAGCAGCACGAGCTGGGTAAGGCTGTGCAATATAAGTGGCCATAATTTCATTGATGGTGGGGAAATTAGATAAGTCTGTCATGGATATATTAAGCTTTACCGCGTCTGCCAAACTACCGCCACTGGCTTGTGCTACCGCTTTTAGATTTTCAAACACTTGTATCGCTTGGGCAGAAAAATCTTGGCTACACACTTCCATAGTCTCTGGGTCTAATGGGATTTGACCAGAAATATAAACCGTATTACCTACCTTAACCGCTTGAGAATAAGTACCGATAGCCGCTGGGGCTTTGTTGGTTGAAATAATAGTTTTAGCCATGGAAAAGACACCTTAAAAATGAATTAAAAAACATGCTGGATAATAGCAGGACTTAAACAAATAAACACGGCAGATCAGCAATAGAATCTAACACTAGGTCTGCGTCAAATTCTAGCTCAGCCCGCACACTAGTGCCTGTGAGCACGCCAACATTGCAGCCCGCTTCAGCACTTTGGCCCATGTGTAGGTCATGGGTATTGTCACCCACCACCATTACTTGTTCAGGCCTTAAACCTGTGTGCTGGCAAAAGCCCAACACCATACCTGGCCCCGGCTTACTACCAAAACCAGAATCATAACCTACAAGATAATCAAACAGATGCAAACATCCAAAATGCCCAAGAGTGGCTTGAATGCCTGCCTCACTGTCCATGGTAGCCACACCCAATGCCAAACCCTTATCAAATAAAGCAGTTAAGCACGGCACAAGGCCTTCAACAGCCACACTGCTGCCATGAGTAGAGGCTGCAAACATATTGTTCAACAAAGCTTCTACTTCATCTATGGGTTTATTAGCTAACCGCGCCCACACCAAACTGATATCTCGGTTATTGCCTGCAGCTAAAATAGAGCCGCCCAATACACGCTGGGTTTTTAAGTCAAAGCCTGTGGCTTGCAGCATGGTTTGAGCTAAAGCCTGGTTACCATCAGCCACTTTTAGCACTGCAGCGCTAGCTCTTGGCACCCAAGTGTCATGAAAATTTAATAGTGTGCCGTCTTTATCAAACACGATGCCTTTTATTTGGCTAAAATCTACGGGTCGCTTGGTGATGCTCATTAAGGCTTAACCTCGACGTTAGTTTCTGCATGATCATCTTGCGCCACGCTTGCTGCTGGGCTTGTTTCGTTATAACCGCGCCAGCGGCTAGATCTTAGTTCACCTTCACGGTTAAGCACTGGATAAGCAATGGCTGTGAAATGCGAATGAAGGCGCTTAACATCACGCATTAGGTCAGTAAATAACGAGTGTGATATTGGATTAGTTTTGTCTGCTTGCATGGTGCGCTGTTGCTGACCATCTAAAAAGGTTTGATGGCTGGTATTGAATTCATGCTTGGCTTGAATAAGGCCACGGGCACTGCCCACGTCTTCACTCATCATCACCTGAAATGACATGGGCATCACTTTAAAGATAGCCTTCATGCTGGCATCCAAGGCCTCATTTTCGTATTCAGTAAAATCTATATGCAGGTTATTTTTCTTTTTCAAAAGCGAAGTCATGCTGCGCTCTAAGGTGTCACCAGCGTGCTCTATATTGGTAATAAATAATAATAAATCTTGGCAACGATAGCGCTCTTCTTCAGTGAGGTCTTGGCCACCTAACTCTAGCAAATACGCATTAATTTGTTGGTGAAAATCGTCAATAATGTCATCGCTTTGATGTATTTTTTTCTCTAGAGCATCGTATCTTTGGGTCATACCCAAGTGCACTTCACGCAACATGTCTTCTAACAACTCACCCATGGTGAGAGTGTCTCGCACCACGTTAGCAAGCGCAGCAGAGGGCGCAGTATCTTGCACGTCTTTAAGGTATTTGGGGCTAGGTAAAGGCGCTAAGGTTTCTCTTGGTAAGCGTGTGTCTATCCAGCCTGCAAGCTTACTTACTATCAACATACCAAAGGCAGCAACGGTGACATTAAACAAACAATGCATCAATACCAGCTGCCAAGCAGGGTCTACACTTACAAAGTTAAGCACTAAATGCACTTCACTCACCCATGGCGCAAACGCCATAGCGCCGATAGTACGTAATATTAAGTTACCTAAAGGCGCTACTCGCTTAGCGTTGCTAGATTTGCGAGATAAATACACAGGAATAAAAGCACTACCAATATTCACACCTAATATCAGCAACAAGCCTGGCTCCACGCCTATAACACCCGCCCCCACAAGGCCTGCCAATAGCAGCACCATAACTAGGCTTGAATGTAATAAAAAAGTGAGTAAAGCGGCAAACAGCATAGCCAACCAAGGCTCTTCTATAAGGCTGCGTAACATATCACTAAACAACTGTGAGCCTTGCAACGGCACCGCTTGTTGGCGCAATAGCCCTAAGGCAAGTAGCATAAGGCCCAAGCCCATAAGTGCTTCGCCAATACCGTGCTGGCGCTTATCCTTGGCTCGCAACTCCATAAACACGCCAATAGCTATCAGTAATGGGCTTAGCGCACTTAGGTCAAAAGAAAGCACAAGAGCTACTATGGTAGTGCCTACATCAGCGCCTAATAAAAGGGCTAATCCAGCTTCACCTTGAATACCTAAAGATGCAGCAAGCAAGGCAGATGCGGTGCTACTTTGAAGAATTAGCGTGAGCACCATGCCCAAACCTAAGGCCGACCATACGCCGGCAAAACGGTCACGAATAAGGTAGGCTAAGCGCCCGCCAAAGGCTCGTTTCATACCCTGCTGCACCCGTTTTAAGCCCCAAATAAGCAAGGCTACCCCGCCTGCTAAACCAATGAGCAGCTGGGTAATACTGGTGTCTGATACGGGGTCGATATGCGCCTCTGATAAACGTAACTATTGTGTTGGATTGACTTGCATTGCGCAGGGCCTAAATGCCACACTGCAAGCTATGATATAGAGTAACACAAGAACTTAAAAATACTAATAATGGGACCTATATAGTTATGAAAAATAAAGTAATTTTACTCATTCTTGACGGTTTAGGTTATTCCTATGCACGCAAACTCATGGGTAACTTAGAAGGCTGGGTAGATGCTGGTGAAGCACAACTATGGAAAGGCCAATCTGTGTTGCCTTCCGTGTCTGGCCCATGTTATGCCAGCATCCATACAGGGCTTACCCCACAAGACCATGGTGTTACCAGCAACTACCACCAGGGCAAGCTAGAAGATGCCGACATTTTTAGCGCCGTGAAGTCAGCAGGTGGCACCACAGCAGCCGTGGCACATTCGTTTTTTTCAGACTATTTTCAGGCCAGCCCCTTTAACCATTTACGAGACATGGAAGTAGACGATATAAACCGCCCCATTCAGCATGCGCGCTTTTATACCATGGCTGGAGAAAACAAAGCACAACCAGCCACGCCATCAGACATCGATCTTTTTTGGCAAATGAGTTTGCTTATTCAGCGCCACCAGCCAGATTACTTTTTATTCCACTCCAGCACCCTAGACAGCTTAGGCCATCACTATGGGTTTGACTCTATAGAAATAGACAAAAACTGCTATACCATTGATGCTGCCTTAGGCGACTTTATACCGCGCTGGCAAGAGCAAGGCTATGACGTGATAGTAACCGCAGACCATGGCCAAAGTGCACGCGGGCACCACGGTGGCACCGAAGCGATCATGCGTGACATCCCCATTTACTACTTTGCCAACCCCCACAACCCTATTCAAGGGCCATCAACCAACCATGTGATTGCTCAAACTGCCCTTGCCCCAAGCATATTGCAGCGCATGGGCATCCCTATACCTGAGTCGATGCAAGCCAGCCCTGTGTGGAAATAGTAACCACCTAGTCTCTAAATAATAACAATAAGGCACACCATGGCAGATCATTATTACGACTACATTATTATCGGCGCAGGCTCCTCTGGATGCGTATTAGCAAACCGTTTAAGTGCAAACCTAAATTGTGAAGTGTTATTACTAGAAGCAGGCCCAAAAGATACAAACCCATTGATCCATATGCCTGCAGGCATCGCTTTTTTGCTTGATCATAAAAAGCTCAGTTGGCGCTACCAATCGGCCCCCCAAGAGGCTATGAATCAGCGCCAAATCCCTATACCAAGAGGCAAAACTTTAGGCGGCTCTAGCGCGATCAATGCCATGGTGCACATACGTGGCCAAAAAGAAGATTACGACGCATGGCATGCTTTAGGCAATGCAGGCTGGAGCTATGATGATGTGTTGCCTTTTTTTCGTCAATCTGAAACAAACCTAGGCGCCAATATAGACCCAGGATTTCATGGTAGCAATGGCCCTTTGATCATCAGTGATCGATCTTACACTCATCCTTTAAGCGATCAATTTGTAGCCTCTGCCTTGGCTACAGGCATGACACATAACCATGATTTTAATGGGCAAAATCAAGCGGGGGTGGGTCGCTACCAAGTGGCGCAAAAAAAATCTAAACGGTGCAGTGCCGCAACTGCCTTTTTACACCCTATTGCAGACCGACCTAATCTAAAAATCATCACAGGCGCCCATGTTAGGCGTATTATTATAAAAGAAGGCAAAGCTCTAGGCGTAAGTTATCAAGTAGATAATAGAGTAAACCATGCCTTTGCCAGCCAAGAAGTTATCCTCAGTGCAGGTGCCATCGGCTCACCTCAATTATTGATGCTTTCAGGCATAGGCCCTGCAGACGAGCTGGCCAAGCACAACATTAAAATGCATGCACATTTGCCAGGGGTGGGTAAAAATCTGCAAGACCACCTGAACGTGTCAGTGTTGGCTCGCACCAAAGGTGCAGATAGCCTTTATGGCATCAACAAAGGTATGGGCGCTATCACCACAGGCTTGCGCTATTTTTGGAACAAATCAGGCCCAGGAGGCAGCAATGCGGCTGAAAGCGGCGCTTTTGCCAGCTCTTCGTTTAGCCCTAATCGACCAGATATTCAGCTACATTTTATCCCTTTAATGATATTCCCCAAACCTGTACCTGAAATTAAACAGCATGGTGTCACTATTCATGCCTGCAATTTGCGCCCCACAGATGCCGGACAAGTCACCCTAGCTAGCGACAAACCTAAAGACGCACCCATTATTGACCAGCGTTTTTTACAAACTCAAGGCAACATAGATCGCCTGCGTGAAAGTGTGTATATGTGCAGAGACATACTTAACAGCGGCCCCTTTGCACAGCTTATACGCAATGAATATGCCCCAGGTAATGAAGTGCTGTCAGATGCACAAATATGCAACTACATAAAAGCCACAGCAGAAACGGAATATCACCCCGTAGGCACCTGCGCCATGGGCCAAAGCGAAATGGCTGTGGTGGATGCAGCATTGCGTGTGTATGGCATTAAAAATCTACGCATTGCCGACGCATCCATCATGCCTAACCTTATAAGCGGCAACACCAATGCTGCCTGTGTGATGATAGGGGAAAAGGCCGCGGCTATGGTTATAGCGGATGCTAACCAATAGGTTTTCAATAGCAGTATTTCCTATGCAGTGGCCAACTTTTTTTGACCACTGCATACAAAGCCTATTTGGCTTTAAAGCGATTCATAAAGCTAATATCAATGTGGTTTTTCAACCGCCAAACCCAACGCCCATGCAGCGCAACATTCATCTTAAAAGGCCCCAAATTAAAGCCATAGCTGGCGATAGCACTTTGGTCTGCACAGGATATTAAATATAAATTGTTGTGCCGCGGCCAATAGGCTCGCAAAGTGGCTGAGTTATTAGTGGCTAGAAGATTATAGGCCAGTTGCTTACCTGCTCGAATAGCGTGCACTCCGGAGCGCTGTAAGTGTGTGGTGGGCCTGCTGCAAATATCTCCAGCGGCAAATACATTAGGGTGAGAAACACTGCGCTGAAACTCATCTACCAGCACAAAGCCCTCAGCATCCAAAGCTAACCCAGAGTCCCCAAAAGATAGAGCTGGTTTTGCAGTGCTTACACGCAAGTGGAAGTTTTGCATACTGGGTTTGGCTACGTTAGCAGACATGGCTTGTGAAAAATCTATGTATTCATACACTAAGGTAATATGGGCTTTTTTTAGCTGGCGCATTATCAAATGGCGCACCTTGCTATTAAAGCCGCTCATCACACCATTTGGGCCTGCATAAATAATAATCTTATGTTCCAGCTTGGCTCTATAAGGCATCATATGACGCGCAGCAAGCGCAATTTCTACAGCACCAGCGCCGCCACCGGCTATGGTGAGCGTGGCAGGAAGCTTGAGGTTTAGTTGCTGCTGCCACGTTTGCCACGTTTGTGTAAAGGCATCAAAAGGCTTTACTGCAACCCACTCATTAAGCGCTGCAATATCGCCAACCAAGTTGGGCTGGCTACCTATGGCAAGAGACAAAAGATCGTAATCAAGGGCACTTTCATCATGCAAAACCAGCTGCTGCTGTTGCGCATTGAAATGGGCAAGTTTTCCAAGAATAAAAGTCACCCCTGCCCTTGAACACAAATTTTGCAAATCTATCTGGCAGGTTTCCAGCGCATAGGTATTGTTGATCCAGCCAGGTAACATGCCAGAATAAGCCTGTTTTTTAGTGGGTGATATCAAGCTAATTTTTAAACTTGGACAAGGTTTATTGATGAGCTGCTCAAGCATGATCACATGGGCGTGCCCACCGCCTACTAAAACCAGATGCTTCATAAAGATTGTAGCTCACAGTCAAACTGTTCTGTAGTCACGCTAGCTTGGGCCCTATCACTATATCTAGCACCACTTACTGTGTGTTGATTGATCAGCTTGTTTAGTTGGCCCATCACTTCATCATCTAGCAATAGGTTATTGGCGCCTATATTTTCTTCTAGGTGCTCTAAATTTTGGGTGCCTGGAATAGCGATGACGTTTTTACCTTGGGCGATCACCCATGCCAATGCAAGCTGCGCAGGAGTGCAACCTTGGCGTTTAGCCAAATTTAAATAAGCAGGTAATAAAGACAAGTTTTTGGGGTAGTGGTGGGCATCGAAGCGCGGCATGCTTTGGCGCAAATCTTGCTCACTAAACAACGTGGTGTCATGTAATTTATTAGTTAAAAAACCCCTGCCTAAAGGGCTGAAAGCCACATAAGCGGCACCAATTTGTTGGCTGGCTTTAAGCACTTCTATTTCTGCATTACGTGTCCACAAAGAATATTCTGACTGAATAGCACTAATGGGGTGCTCTGCATGGGCTTTATACAGATCGTTTGCGCTGATTTCAGACACCCCCACTGCGCCTATTTTACCTTCGCGCGCTAAGTCGCCCAAGGTGCCTATGCTGTCTTCAATAGGCACTGTGAAGTCACGCCTGTGTAAATAATACAGGTCTATATGATCAGTTTGTAAGCGTTTTAGGCTGGCTTCACAAGTTTGTCTTATATACTCAGGCCTGCCATTCACATGGGGTTTACTGTCAGGTGTTTGACCAAAGCCACATTTACTTGCCAAAAAAAACTCACTACGCCGCGCGTTAATAAATTGGCCTAGCATGGTCTCGTTGTGTCCATGACCATACACTGCTGCTGTATCTAGCATGGTGTAGCCTAGATCTAATGCTTTGTGAAGAAAGGTTTTGCAATGAGTATCGCTACTTTTTTCACCGTAGCCGTGAGATAGGCTCATACAGCCCAAACTCACTGC
>Ga0115548_1001190_pt1 | contig 14328 bp, 8 predicted proteins | sample COGITO_mtgs_1004_4_FD_87187 | JGI IMG/M metagenome (GOLD analysis project Ga0115548, IMG submission 87187) | Pelagic marine microbial communities from North Sea - COGITO_mtgs_100423 | ecosystem: Environmental > Aquatic > Marine > Epipelagic | place: Germany:Helgoland, sampling site Kabeltonne...
ATCTGACATTTGCCATGCGGCAGTCAGATACAGTTGCTGTTGAGCAGCATTAGGTACATCAGCACCCATCGTATCATCTTCTGCATCCTGCCATGCATAGTTACCAGAGAAGCTTAAGCTCTCTGTTACATCCCATTCAGCTTCAAACTCAAGCCCTTTACCTGACTGCTGGCCTGAATTACTAGCAGGCGTATTAAAAACAATTTCAACTAAATCTTCAATTTGATAACTGAATAAATTCAATCTGAAATTTAAATCTTGGCTAACGTGATAATCAAAAGCCACCTCTAAAGTATCAATAATTTCTGGCTTTAAATTAGCGTTACCAATAAGTGATGGATTATTTTCTGCAAAAAGCTCACTAAACGATGGCGCTCTAAAAGCACGACCATATAAAAATTTAGTGGTTAAATTATGTGTTGTCGCCCAAACTAATGCGATACGAGGATTAACAGAATCGCCAAACTGCGTAAAGGTGTCATAACGAACACCTGCGGTTAATTCCCAATCATTGGCAAAAGCCCATTCGTTCTGAAGTGAAACGTAATAATGCTCACGGTCTTCATCTCTTATATAAATCTCGGCTGTTCCACTCACATCTACGAGCGTTCCAAAAGCGCTACCAAAGTTTTTAGTTTCACTAGCTTCAAATTCTTGGCGACGAAAACCCGCCGCAATTCTAATATTCATAGCATCGCTTGCATGCGTGCTGACCATCTCACCAAAGGTTGTTTTCTCCAAATAACTCGGATTACCGATAACGCCATCGTCGAAAGGAAATCCTGCAAACTCAGCACCAGGAGGAAATAATACAAAATGTGCGTCAAGATCTAAAACAGTAAATCCAAGATTACCGTTAAAAGTCCACGCCTTACCGAATTCAAGCGGCTTAATTAAAAAGTTAGATCCATAGTAATCATTCTCATCGTAACCTGCAGGATCTAAAGCCTGCGCAGCTCCCGAACCAACACCTGCATCGACTAAATTCCATGAAAAGGTATCAAGCTCCCAAATAGCCGTCGATATATTCAGTTTAGAGTTCCACATTTCATGGCGGTTCTCTAATGGGCCTGGAGCAAAAGATGCTGCGGGATTACCTACTAATGGTGAAGGCAATAATTGTGACTGTGCGTCTTTATTAATTAAACGATCTCGATCACCATCATTACTTGCGTAATCAATCGATAAATTCACATTAAGATCGCCAAACTCGCGACCCATTCTCAACCAAGCTTCTCTATTTTGAAAAGAACCAACGCGCGAGCCAACATCCCAGCCATCAATACCTGTATGCGTTTTGGTTGTAACACTTATAACACCTGCAAAAGCATCCGCACCATAAACTGCAGAACCCGGGCCACGAATTACTTCAACACGCTCAATATTACTTACGGGTAATTGATAATTAAAGGGGCGAGCGCCAGTAAACAACTGAGACATACGAACACCATCAATTAACACTAAGACTTGTGGGTTTTGTCCTGTGTGAATACCGCGAATAGAATAGATGGCGTCTTGGCGATTAAAAGAACTGGAAACATGCAAGCCAGGCACCATTTCAAGGGCCTGATCTAAAGTAAGCGCACCGGCATTTTTAATATCTTGCTGGGTAATGACGGTGGCAACTGAAGGGGCAAAGCGAACTTGCTTTGCCGTTCCTGTAGCGATACGAATCAGCTCTTCATCATCATAAAGCCCTGTTAACTCATCAATGTCATCTTCAATCTGCGCAAATAACATTGGGCAGTAAGCAACAGCAAGTAAGAATATTAGTTTTATAGTGTTCATTTTCAGCTCTCGTTTTACTTGGTTGAGCCTTCCTTGTCTGTAGTGGCTATTAGTGGCTAAAGTTAGTGGCTAATATAGTGGCTAAAGTTAGTGGCTAATAGTGGCTAAAGTAGCTGTCCACTTTACATCCCAATTAATCGATCATTCTGTAATCGACTGTGTTTTCAATGCTTTAAAAAAAATCTCTAGACTAAAACTATAGAACATTTTCTCAAAATCACACACAAGGCTTCTACAAGTTCTAGAAAACTAACATTTTTATTAAGGATGAATATTAAGATAAGGCGGCAAATTGTCTAAATATTGCAGAGTCGCGTAGTGAAGTGGTGACCTGCTACAAACTAGACAGGTCAACTTCGTGCTTAGCATCTTGAAGTACAGTTAAACGTGATTTCATAGGGGGTATTTCGTCACCATCGATTAAGACATCAAGTAATAACGGCCCAGATAAACCCGCTAACTCATCGTCATTAATATCACTCAGATCTTCCCAACACTCAATAGTATGGGCTTTTACACCAACTGAACGCGCTAGCGCCGCAAAATCGACAGATGGCAAATCTGCCCCTATCTCTTCTGCTTTATTCAAGCGCTGGCCATGCTTAACCATACCCAAGGCTTTATCGTTCAGTATTACGTAAATTACCGGTAACTTATGCTCTACCGCTACGGTAATCTCTTGCCCAGACATTAAATAAGCACCATCGCCGGTAATACACACCACAGGTGATTTTCGATTACCGAGCGCCGCACCAATAACGGCACCAATAGCCCAACCCATAGCGCCAAAACCCATGGCAATAAAGAAAGAATCTGCCGATTTCAGGTGCATATAATGCGTTGCCCAACTCCAAGCATTACCGGTTTCAATAAAGAAGCGCGAATTAGGTGCACATTTCTTTACCAACTCATTCATTAAACGCTGAGGTTTAATGGGCAATACATCGCAGAGAAGCTTTTCAGGTTCACAAATATCAATGCGTGCAGGAATCAAATCATGCGCTAATTGCTGAGCAGGCTCCATAGAGGCGGATTCAGGCATGGAGTAATTGCGGTAAGCAATATACTTAGCATCTAAGCCAGAAACTAACTGACTGAATAAGGCGCGTAGATTGCCGTAAACATGCAAATAGGCCATAGGAGAGCGATCAAAACTCGCGACCGATGAAGCCACATGCACTAAACGGTCATTTAATAATGCTTGCGTATCCCAGCCGGCCGTATCCAATTCATTAAAACTAGTGCCTACCGCCATCACTAAGTCGACAGTATCATCCGTTAAGGCTCGTCTTGCACTATCATGACCGGCAAAGCCAAATACACCGCAATAACGTGGATGGCCAGTACCTATCCAGCGCTTACCGGCTGGCGAAGTGACTATGTTGGCACCCACTAAATCGGCAAATTGCAAAATTTCAGTGGCCGCTTCACCACAATCTTCACCAATAAAAATAGTAATGCCACGACCCTTAACGCGCGTAGCTTCTACGGCGGTTAACAGTGCATGGTAACTTCCGTCATCAACCGCAACAGGCTCACGTAAAAGCGTGGCTACATTAAAGCTGGCCGCGGCATTCGGCACCGGCAACGATAAAATATCGGCAGGAATACTTAAGTGAACAGGGCCACGCGGGCGTCTAAACGCCGTTGAGAGCGCAGTGAATAACTTACCTTCTAGTTGATCAGGATGCGATACCAATGAACTATAACGCGTACAGTGATCAAACATAGAAACTACATCGACTAAATCACTCGATGATTCTTGAAAACCTTGCTGGCCAAAACTGGGTAATGCCGTTTGCGGGGTAATCACTAACATCGGCACGCGGTCGACATAAGCATTAGCCACACCGGTGATTAGATTGGTCGCACCTGGGCCGGTTGTTGAACAGCAAACACCTAACTTGCCCGTCGATCGAGCATAGCCATCGGCCATAAATGCGGCGCCGGCCTCATGGCGCGAAACAACCAGCTGAGGGCCATTTGATGATCGAGATTTTTTGCGCTCAAGTGCGCGATGATGATGAATAGCTGACTGAGGAATTTCACCTTTGCCGCGGCGAGCCAAAGCATCGAACAAGGCCTCGATAGCACCGCCGGGAATACCATAAACGTACTCGACATCGATTTGGCTCAAATAATCAACAATCAGGTCCGCATAGGTAAAAGCTGGCTTACCAACCGCGGCTGACTTATCTTTGCCCGCCAAAATCGGGTGAATTTCAGTCATTTATCTTGTCATCCTGAATGAGTGAAGTCATATAAAAATCTTTTATTCATCTTGTGAAGCTGGATATTTAATCGACTATACGACACATTTTTACAGCTTTACATTCACATTGTCACCTAAATTGTTGGTTTTAATGGAAAATTCACAGATCAATTAAAATACATCAGAATGCCTAAGGCAAAATAATGAAAATCTGCCAAACTTAAAGAACAGCAAAACGACTTATTTCAATCACTTACTACTAAAGACCGTATTATTGGAGAAAGACCAAATCATGGATGCTGGGTACCATTGAGTAACGATATAGCGTCTAAATTCACGCTTTTCGATTTCAGCCATCGCCTGACCAAAAAAACCGTCAGTGTGATGGCTTTTCTGTGCCTGCTCATAAATACCCTGCTCATAAGTACCCTGCTTAGCCAAAATGCCGTTGCCGCAAATGACACTACAGCACCCATCAAAACCACCGTCATTTTGCCGATTGCCACAGGCGCAGCCAAAATGATTTATGACGAAGTAATTTCTGGCATCGCCTCCCATCCAGAGCTTGAGGTCTCCACCATTGCGATAAGCAGCAAAGAAGATATCGCGGCTGTAGAAGAAAAAATTAAGGCTAACCAAAGCCAATTGATTATTGCGGTGGGAAATAGAAGCTACAAACTCGCTAGGGCATTAACAAATGACATTTTAATTATTGCCGGGGGCATATCAGGCAAACCTAACGGCATACCCACCGTTAGCTTAACCGGTGATCCAGCACCTGCATTTAAAGAACTCAAACATATAGCCCCACACATAAAAAATATAAGGCTTGTTTATAACGAAGAAATTAATGGCTGGTGGTATGCGCGCGCGCAAAAAATTGCAGCCGATTATGATTTAAAAATTATTGGCTATCCCGCCACAAATATGAAAGACGGCGTTAAGCTTTACGAACAGCTACTCAAAGATGCGACACCAAAAACCTCAGCAGTTTGGATACCGCTTCGCAGTGTTGTTCCATCAAAAACAATTTTACCGCTATTGCTAGAAAAAGCTTGGAGTAAAAAACTAGCAGTAATATCAAACAATCCTTCACATACAAAGCTTGGTGGATTTGTTGCCGTTTATCCCGAACATAAAAAAATGGGAGGTCAACTCGCGCAATTTGCTACCCTTCATTTTAAAGGAGAAGATATTGATAGAATTGTTGGCACAGAGAATTTAAATTTTGCTATTAACCTTCGAACTAGCTCTCACATTGGCATTAGATTAAATGCGAAAGAACGCGCTAGATTTGACAAAATATTTCCTACTCAACGGTAGATTGAACAATGGAAATATTAGAAGAGCCTACCTCACTCAATCAGCGTAAAATAAAAAAAAGGAAAAGCCGCAGCTTTCAGGCAGAATTATTTGCACGCTTTTCTATAGCCGGTTTTGCACTCGCCATTATTGCCGCGTTTGCTTATTCCTATATGGCCAGCACCATGATCTCCCGCTTTTATGAGCGTGAAGGTATTCAAGCCACTGAAAACTTCGCTCAACTCAGTGCGCTCGCCTTACTTTACGATAGCGGTGAAAATGCTAAAGAAGCTGCATTCGCGACACTCAATTTCCCCAGCATTAAACACGTTGCCATTATTAGTGCTGAAAATACCATCCTACTCGATGAAGGTGAAACAAATGAAAAAATCTTATCTTCACTCGATAAGTCAAAATGGTTAGACAGCAGCGCCCGATTATTCCCAAGTAGCAAGGCAACGTGGCAAATAGCTGCGCCGGTTTACACCGTCTTCAATGACGACTCTGATCCTGACTTAACATTGGATGATGAAATTGAAGAAACTTATTTAGGCTATGTTGTTATACAAGTCGATACCTCCGAAGTGCGCAGCTTTCAACTCGATATATTTTTACGCAACTTAGTAGTGGGCTTGGGTTATGGCTTTGCATTTGCGATTATATTAAGCCTCACTTTACGACGCTTACTAAAACCGATGAATGAATTAACCAGCGTTATGGAAGAAACCACCGACGGCGCTTATAAAAGCACAGAGATAGATCCTGAAGCATCACTAGAAGTTATCAAGATTGCCGACGTATACAATCAAATGATTTCTAAACTCGCAGAGCGAGATCAAAAACTTCGCGGACAAAAAGATTTACTAGAAACTGAAGTAGCATTAAGAACAAGCGAATTAGTACAGGCGAGAGATACAGCATTAGAAGCCAATCGACATAAGTCAGAATTTCTAGCCAACATAACGCATGAACTTCGAACACCACTACAAAGTATTTTGGGCTACACAGAAGTCGTTAAAGAAGTACTAGAAGATGAAGGTATATTTAATTGCGAAAAAGACGTTGATAAAATTACCCACAATGCCGATCATCTTTTAAGTTTGATAAATTCTATTTTAGATATCTCTAAAATAGAAGCCGGAAAAATGGAAGTTAGCAGTCAGAATGTCAACATAAAATCATTATTAAGTCGCGCTGTCGATACCGTAGCACCGATGATTGAAAAAAATAATAATGCATTAAAAATAATAACCAATGAAGCCGACGATGAATTTTTAGTAGACGAGAAAAAATTATTTCAAATATTACTAAACTTATTAAGTAATGCGGCTAAATTTACTCACGAAGGCACCATTACTCTATCGGCAGCTATTAAAAACCAGCACTTATTAATTGACGTCCGCGATACCGGCATAGGTATTAATCAAGAGCAGCAAGATATTATTTTTGAACCGTTCAGACAAATTGACGGCAGTGAAACAAGACAGTTTTTAGGCACCGGCCTCGGACTTTCAATTACGATGCACTTCACCCAATTGCTAGGCGGAAAAATAAAACTCGACAGTGAGGTTGGAAAAGGATCTTGCTTTAGTGTTTCTATACCGCAAAAACCAAGCCACGAAGATTCCACTAACGACCATTAATTAACTTATCTTTTTTGACTTCGGCCAAAAAAAACCCAATATCCATGGCCAGAAATAATTCCCCTGTAACACCATGCGGTCGAGATCATCAAATTGTTTTTGCAACGCTATCGGATCAGAAAAAAAATCAGCGCGTGTTTTAAAATCTGCATGCGGATCAAGATCTCTAATTTTTATTGCTGGATTACCCGCGACAATCGTATTGGCCGCAACATCTTTAGTCACTACTGCGCCAGCAGCCACCACACTATTTTCACCAATAGTCACGCCTTTTAAAACAGTGGCATGGTCACCAATCCAAACATTATCAGCAATAGTTACCGGCTTGCTGACTTGAGTATGCGAGACGCGATCATAAATCCCGTGCCAATCCGAATCCGTAATATAAGCGCCATTGGCTATCATGCAACTATCGCCAATGGTAATACTCTCGGCTGCACTAATGCGAACCCCTGGCGAAATCATCACATAATCACCTATCGCTATTTTTCCTTCACCGGGTGTTGCACCCCAAATACCCAGTGAAACATGACGGTCTGTTTCAGCAACAATGGTGGCGCATTGGCCTAGCGATATATCGTCACCACTGACATTGATATACCATGGTCCCATAAACGTTCCATAATCACCCATTGAAGAAAAATTCGGCCGTAAATAATTTTCAACATACCAACTGCGCAGTGTTAAATAGGTTTTTTTTACCCAATAAGGGCGACAATCTTTTTGCATCACTTTGTCTCTCTATTCTTATAAGTCAATATTCATTGATATTGATATCGATAAAAAAAGGCAACAGGCATTGGTATATTTTATTAAACACGCTTCAAAAGATGATAATAAACAGATGACGTTATACCATGTCTTTATTCGTTCAGAACCTATTAGTCCAATTTTATGAAATCAGATATACCACTATCACAGCCGACCTTATCTAAGTCGCCCTTATCCAAGTCGCCTTTATCTAAGTCGCCTTTATCTAAGTCGCGCAGCGTAGTTAGCAACCAAGCGGCCGAACACGACAATCTTGCTGATGTGGTCACTAAACACCTAGAAACTGAATTTAAACGACCTATTGCTCAGCATAATATCGACGCCTATCAATATGCCATATCACAGATCAATAAACCGCATATAATTTTTGATTCTGGCTGCGGCAACGGCAAAAGCACACTGAATTTGGCAAAAAAATATCCTAACGCTTTTATTATTGGCATCGACAAATCCCTCCATAGAATTAACAAATTGGCAGCGGATAACTCGCCAACGGAAAAAACAAAAAATTACTGCCATATAAGAGCTGATCTTATCGATTTTTGGCGACTCGCAGCTAACGACAAAATAAAGCTGCAGCATCATTTTATTCTTTACCCGAACCCTTGGCCCAAAAAACATCACCTTAAGCGCCGCTGGCATGGCTCACCGGTATTCGGAGAAATACTCGCGCTTGGCGGTAAAATTGAACTGCGCAGCAACTGGCCAACGTATCTTGAGGAGTTTGCTATGGCGCTCGCACTGGTTAAATATGCCGCCACGGTGCAGCCACTTGAAGTCACAGCAGAAAACTATATTTCTGACTTTGAAGCCAAGTACCACAGCAGTGAGCAAACACTTTGGCAATTAAACGCCAATCTAGATATTGACAGAGCCTAGCCGGACGACCAGACTCTTTCTCTTGTGATTCAGCCGTTTTCGGAGATTTTATTATTATGCCCAAACAGAACCTTTCGTCTGATAAAGACATGAGCATCTTAAAAAAAGAAATATGGGATTGCATACGCACAGAAGCCAGCAAAGAAGCCGCTAATGAGCCTATTCTTACTAGCTTCTTACACACCACCATTTTGAATCACGACAACTTTGCTTCATCACTGGCTTTTCATTTATCCAATCTACTCAGCTCGGCTACCGCTTCAGCACTGTCTTTACGAGAAGTTATTAATGAAAGCTTTGCGCAAGACTGTCATATTATTGATGCCGCTATTAATGATATCGCCGCGATTCGTGACCGTGATTCTGCCTGTGGCGAATGCGGCACGCCCTTTTTATATTACAAAGGTTATCACGCACTGCAATCCTACCGTGTTGCTCATTGGCTTTGGAAGCAAAATAGAAATGAGTTAGCGCAGTTCTTACAAAGCCGCATATCCAACTGCTTTGGCGTCGACATTCATCCTGCCGCTAAAATCGGATATGGCCTTATGCTAGATCATGCCACCGGCATTGTGATTGGTGAGACGAGCGTCGTAGGTAACAATGTTTCGATTATGCAATCGGTAACGCTAGGTGGCACCGGTAAAGAAACCCGTGATCGCCATCCCAAAATAGAAGATGGTGTATTAATTGGCGCAGGTAGTAAAATTCTTGGCAATATCAATATCGGTGAAGGCGCACAGGTTTGTGCAGGTAGTGTTGTTCTCAATGATGTACCAGCGCACTCAGCGGTAGCCGGCGTACCGGCCAAAGTAGTTGGCACACCGAATGAAGATATGCCTTCACTGTCTATGAATCAGCAATTAAGTTAATTGCCGATTCACGATTTTAATATTAGATGCGAATTTCTTGCCAGACGCGAGTTGAATGTCAGACATGCACTTAAATTATTGATGGTATTGAGGTGAATGCTGTTTTACCGCGGCAATAAAAGCGCCTGCATGTCCAGGATCTATATCGGGTGTAATGCCATGGCCCAAATTAAAAATATGGCCGCTGTTATTTGAGTGATGCCCAAAAGAAGCAAGAATTCTTTGCACTTCGGCTTCAATCGTAGATATCGGTGCGCGTAAAATGGCTGGATCCATATTACCCTGCAACGCTACTCGCTCACCAATCTGATTTCGCACTTCACCAATATTGACTGACCAATCCAAACCTAAGGCATCACTACCGCAATGACTCATTGCATCTAACCAAGGCGCACCGCCTTTAGTAAATGCGATTACTGGCACAACAGTGCCGTCGTCACGCTCAACATTTAACTGGCTAATAATTTTTTTCGTGTAACGCAAAGAAAACTCAAGATAGGCAGAATCACTTAATACACCGCCCCATGTATCAAATATTTGCACGGCTTGCGCGCCCGCTTCAATTTGCGCATTCAAATAAATTGCCACAACCGTTGCCAATTTATCTAACAATAAATGCAATGCCGCAGGGTCTTTATACAGCAAAGTTTTTATTTTTTTAAATTCTCGTGTTGAACCACCTTCAACCATATACGTTGCTAGCGTCCAAGGACTGCCGGTAAAACCAATCAAAGGCACGCTGCCGTTTAATTCACGGCGAATCATTGTTACCGCATCGGTCACGTAGTGAAGATCGGACATGACATCGACCGATAAATTTTCGATTTCAGCTAACGATGTAATCGGTCGCTTAAATTTAGGCCCTTCACCTTCTTCAAAGTAAAGCCCTAAACCCATGGCATCAGGAATCGTTAGAATATCAGAAAATAAAATTGCGGCATCGAGCGGATAGCGTGCTAACGGCTGCAAAGTGACTTCGCAAGCCAGTTCTGTATTTTTACACAGCGACATAAAATCACCGGCTTTTGAACGTGTAGCGCGATACTCAGGTAAATAACGCCCGGCTTGTCGCATCATCCATACGGGTGTGTAATCAACAGGCTGTCGCAATAATGCGCGAAGAAAAGTATCATTTTTTAAAGCTGGAAACATAAAGACCGCATCCAAATAAATTGAGGCCCTGACGAAAGTCTAGGGCCATAAGAAAAGGAGAAGCAAAAACCGGAATCTAAAATCTAGACATTAAGGTAATCAAGAATACCTTCTGCAGCCTGACGCCCTTCCCAAATAGCCGTTACCACTAAATCGGAACCGCGCACCATATCGCCACCGGCAAACACTTTAGGGTTAGCGGTTTGAAACTTGTAACCTTGTCCTTCAGTACTAACGTCATCTTTACGCTTGCCGTCTTCATCGGTGACTTCAACGCCACCCCAATTATTGGTATCAACACCGTGATCTTTAAACCACTCCGGTGGATTAGGACGGAAACCAAAGGCAATTAAGACCACATCGGCAGGGAGTATTTCTTCACTGCCTGGAATCGGTTCAGGTACGCGACGACCACTTGCATCAGGCTCACCTAAACGCGTCTCAACCACTTTAACGCCTTCTACTTTACCATTACCAACAATTTCAATGGGTTGTCGATTGAATGAAAAATTAACGCCTTCTTCTTTGGCGTTCGCCACTTCACGACGTGAGCCCGGCATATTTTCTTCATCACGACGATAAGCACAAGAAACAGATGCTGCCTGCTGACGAATCGATGTACGGTTACAATCCATCGCTGTATCACCACCGCCTAAAACAACAACGCGTTTACCTTCCATACTAATATAATCTTCAGGTTGTTTTTCCCAACCCATATTGCGATTAACGCTGGAAATCAAAAACGGTAAGGCATCGTATACACCCGGCAATGATTCACCTGGGAAACCGCCTTTCATATAGGTGTAAGTCCCCATTGCCATAAAGACTGCGTCGTATTTATCAAACAATTGTTTGATGTCTACAAAGTTATCAGCACGGCCAGTATTCTCTTCGCCAACTTCAGTATTTAATTGAAACTCAATACCCATGCCTTCAAAAATTTCGCGACGCGTTTGCATTACACGCTTTTCTAATTTGAATTCTGGAATACCAAAGGTCAGCAATCCGCCAATCTCTGGATGCATATCAAAGACAACCGATTTTACGCCGCCTCTTGCTAATACATCAGCGCAACCTAAACCTGCAGGGCCCGCGCCAATAATGGCAACCTTTTTACCGGTAGGTACAACGCTGGATAAATCCGGGCGCCAACCCATCGCGATAGCTGTATCGTTAATGTATTTTTCTGCAGAACCAATAGTCACCGCACCAAAACCATCATTAAGCGTACAAGCACCTTCACATAGACGATCTTGTGGGCACACTCGGCCACAGACTTCAGGTAAGGTATTTGTTTGGTGACTTAACTCAGCCGCCTCTAAAATATTGCCTTCAGCAATTAACTTTAACCAGTTGGGAATAAAGTTATGTACTGGACACTTCCACTCACAATAAGGATTACCGCACTCAAGACAGCGATGCGATTGATCAGCCGCCTCGGTTGGCGTGAAAGGCTCGTAAATCTCTACATAGTCATGGGTTCGTGCAACCATAGCTTTCTTCGCCGGATCGACGCGTCCCACTTGCACAAATTGAAAATCGTTATTTAATCGTTCACTCATACATCAAATCCAAATCGAGAATTTAGTTACGCTGCGCGCGAACGCACACTATCGAGCAGCACAGCTAAATTAGCCGCCTTCGGTTTTACTAACCAAAAGAGTCTCAAGTAATCATCAAAATTAGCCGCTAAATGCGCACCCCATTCACTGCCTGTTCGCTCTGCGAATTCTTGAATGATGCCACGCAAATGACGCTTATAAGGTTCAAAGCTCTCGGTGTTAATACGACAAATTTCTACTAACTCATGATTATAGCGATCAACAAATTGTCGATCTTCATCAAGCACATAAGCAAGACCACCGGTCATGCCCGCACCAAAGTTATAGCCTGTATCACCCAAGACAGTCACAATGCCGCCTGTCATATATTCGCAACAGTGATCACCCGCACCTTCAATAACGGTATGAGCGCCGGAGTTTCTGACCGCAAATCTTTCGCCGGCTCGACCCGCTGCTAATAATTTCCCGCCCGTTGCACCGTACAAACAGGTGTTACCTAAAATAGGTGTGTGACGCGACTCGAAAGAACTATTAGGTGGTGGCACGACAACTAGCTCACCGCCGGCCATACCTTTGCCCACATAATCGTTCGCATCACCGGTTAAATGCATATTTAAACCACCGGCATTCCATACACCAAAACTTTGACCGACTGTGCCAGTTAAATTAAGTTGTATTGGCGTATCAGCCATACCCGCATTGCCGTGCAAGCGAGCAATTTCGCCCGATAAACGCGCACCAATTGAACGGTCACAGTTAGTCACGTCATAGTCATAACTGCCGCCCGCTTTTGTTTGAATTGCCGCTAAAGCATTTTCAACCATGATTTCAGCAAGCTTGCCTTGATCAAACGGACTATTAAAAGGTACCTGACAAGTTTGTGGTGCATCGGCAGGAATCGCATCATTATAAAGCATTGGACTTAAGTCCAACTTAGCTTGCTTGTCAGTATGACCGGCAAGCATTTCTAATAATTCCGTGCGGCCGACTAAGTCACCGAGACTGGATACACCCAATATCGCTAACCATTCTCGCGTTTCTTCTGCAACAAATTTAAAGAAGTTAGTCGCCATTTCTGCGGTGCCAATGTAATGCTCATCACGCAACTGCTCATTTTGAGTGGCGACACCTGTCGCACAATTATTCAAATGACAAATACGCAAATACTTACAACCCAGTGCAACCATTGGCGCGGTTCCAAAACCAAAGGTTTCGGCACCCAAAATAGCCGCTTTAATAACATCAAGACCGGTTTTTAAACCGCCATCTGTTTGCACGCGAACTTTACCGCGCAGCTGATTAATACGCAGCGCTTGATGCGTTTCTGCAAGACCTAATTCCCAAGGTGAACCCGCATTGCGAATCGATGTTAATGGACTCGCTGCCGTACCACCGTCATAACCTGAAATGGTAATTAAATCGGCATAGGCTTTTGCCACACCAGCAGCAATGGTTCCTACGCCCGGCTCAGAAACTAATTTAACGGAAACTAAAGCCAAAGGGTTAACTTGTTTAAGATCAAAAATTAATTGTGCTAAATCTTCAATCGAATAAATATCATGATGCGGTGGTGGTGAAATTAATGTCACCCCCGGTACTGAATGTCGCAAGCGAGCAATCAATGCATTAACTTTACCGCCAGGAAGCTGACCACCTTCACCAGGCTTTGCGCCTTGAGCCACTTTAATTTGCAACACTTCGGCGTTAACTAAATACGCAGGCGTTACACCAAAACGACCCGAAGCAATTTGTTTTATTTTTGAAACACGATTCGTACCGTAACGCGCAGGATCTTCACCGCCTTCACCGGAATTCGATCGACCACCCATGCCATTCATGGCCATGGCTAATCCTTCATGCGCTTCGGGTGACAACGCACCTAAAGACATACCGGCTGAATCAAAGCGTTTAAGAATAGCCTCTATAGGCTCAACGTTTTCAATTTCAATGGCTTCGCCATCAGTTTTTAATGCCAGCAAATCACGCAGTGTCGCAATGGGGCGATCATTCACTAAGGTCGCATACTCTTTGTATTGCGAGTACTCACCACTTTGTACGGCACGTTGTAATGATTGCACAACGTCAGGATTAAACGCGTGATACTCACCACCGTGAACAAATTTTAGTAAGCCACCTTGATCAATCGG
>Ga0115548_1001193_pt1 | contig 14302 bp, 9 predicted proteins | sample COGITO_mtgs_1004_4_FD_87187 | JGI IMG/M metagenome (GOLD analysis project Ga0115548, IMG submission 87187) | Pelagic marine microbial communities from North Sea - COGITO_mtgs_100423 | ecosystem: Environmental > Aquatic > Marine > Epipelagic | place: Germany:Helgoland, sampling site Kabeltonne...
AATTCATTATGTGAATGAAAATTATGATGAAGGGGCTATTATTTTTCAAGAAAAAACAGCCGTTTCTAAAGAAGATTCTCCCGAAATGATTGCTGAAAAAATTCATTTGTTAGAACAACGCTATTTCCCAAGAGTCATTGAAAGTGTAATCTTAGACATCAATGAGTAAAAAAAAGTTTTATGTAGTTTGGAATGGGCGAAAAAAAGGAATTTATACTTCCTGGAATGTCTGCAAGAAACAAGTTGACGGTTTTGATGCCGCGCAATACAAATCTTTTGCAAGCCTAGACGAAGCCGAAATCGCTTTTTCTAAAAAATATGAAAACTACAAAGGAAAAAATACCTCAAAACCGACATTAAGTGCTTCCGAAAAAGCAGCTATTGGATCGCCAAACTTAGAAAGTATTTCGGTAGATGCCGCCTGCTCTGGAAATCCCGGTAAAATGGAATATAGAGGGGTGCTTACCCATAACAAAAAACAACTTTTCCTAAAAGGACCCTATCCGAATGGAACCAATAATATTGGCGAATTTTTAGCATTGGTTCACGGAATCGCGTTGTTAAAGAGTAAAAACAAAGAGTCCATTCCTATTTATTCTGATTCTAGAACGGCAATGAGTTGGGTGAAACAAAAAAAATGTAAAACAAATCTTCATTTTAACGCTTCCAATAAAGATTTATTAGACCTTATTAAAAGGGCGGAGAACTGGTTGAAAGAGAACAGCTTTAAAAATCCAATTCTAAAATGGGAAACAAAAGCATGGGGAGAAATTCCAGCAGATTTTGGCAGAAAGTAAACGTTAATTTTTTCATACCTTTGAATTCATCAACCATGCTACACCTACATGTCAACCCCTAGACTCCTAATCTATTCATTCATTTTACTGCTGCTTTGCATTCGTTGTAACGAAGCAACAAAAACGTCAAAGCAAAACTATCTTCTTAATAAACTCTCTGAGAAAGCAACGGGCATTGACTTTAAAAATACGCTTATAGAAGATGCTGCACACAGTATTATTAATTACATCTACTTTTATAACGGAGGTGGTGTAAGTGCTGGTGACATTAACAATGACGGTTTAGTCGATCTTTATTTTGTATCAAATCAAGGTGAAAACAAGCTTTATCTCAACAAAGGAAACTTACAATTTGAAGACATTTCAGAGAAAGCAAATATCGATAGCGCTTCCGATTGGAATACTGGAGTGACCATGGTCGACATTAATAACGATGGTTTCTTAGATATCTATGTATGTGCAGTTTCTGAACTCCTAGATTTTGAAGGCAAAAACGAACTTTTTATCAACAATGGCGATGCTACTTTTACCGAAAGTGCTCGCGAATATGGCCTTGATTTTGCTGGATATGCAACTCAAGCATACTTTTTTGATTTTGACAAAGACAACGACTTGGATGTCTATATTGTCAACCACGCAACACATACTGTTACATCTCATGGAAAAGCAGCATTAAGGAACAATCGAGTACCATTGGTAGGCGATGTTTTACTAGAAAACAACAAAGGGAAGTTTACCGATATTAGTGAAAAAGCAGGAATTTATGGTGGTGTGAATGGATATGGACTAAGTGCCTCCGTTGCAGATTTTAACAACGATGGATGGGATGATATTTATGTTTGTAATGATTTTCATGAAGATGATTATTACTACATCAACAATCAAGATGGAACTTTTAGAGAAGCATTAAAAGCGTCTTTTTCTACCCTATCTCGATTTTCAATGGGAAGTGATGTTGCTGATATTAATGGCGATGGATTTCAAGATTTGATTACTTTAGACATGCTACCCAATGACGAGCGTGTTCTAAAAGAAACAGAGGGCGATGATGCTATGTACAACATGCAAGAAAAGCTAAGAAAACAGGGGTACAAAGATCAATACTCCAGAAATATGCTTCAAATAAATGAAAAAGGAGGCTATTTTTATGAAACAGCTTTGTTAAATAACATTGCAGATACCGATTGGAGCTGGGCGCCGTTATTTGCAGATTTCGACAATGATGGACACCAAGATTTATTTATTAGTAACGGAATTAATAGAAGACCAAACGGTTTAGATTTTAAGAATTATATTTCAAATACATTCAAACAAAAAAATGAAGCTGAAAGTTTAAAATGGCTTTATGAATCTATTGATGAAATGCCTTCTGGGAAAGTAACCAATGAGATTTATAGCGGAGACTCAAACCAATTCACGAAGCAAACGGGAGATTGGATGGAAGAAAAACCCTCTCTTTCTAACGGAGCTATTTATGTAGACTTAGATTTGGATGGCGATTTGGATATTGTAACCAATAACTTAAATGATTTTGCCGGGGTTTATGAAAACACCACCAATGGCAAAAAGAATGCTATTAGTTTGCGTTTTAACTATAAAGAAGGCAACAAAAACGGGATAGGTACAAAGGCTATTTTATACAACCAAGGAAAAAGTCAATTCAAACAATTGTTTTCTTCAAGAGGATTTATTTCATCTGTTGAACCACAAATTCATTTTGGACTAGATACGGTTTCAAAAATCGATTCGATTGCAATTATCTGGCCAGATAATACCCTTCAAAAAGTTAGAAAATTTACCCTGAACAAAACAGTATTGGTGGCCTATGATGCTAATAATCCTTCTTATATTTATTCTGAAGACAAAAAGAAAAACACTGATTTTAAAGCATCTAACAACATCTCTTTTAAACACAAGGAGGATGGTTATTACGATTTTAATACCGAGAAAATCATCCCTTATCAAGTTTCAAAACTAGGCCCTGCAGTTGCTATCGGCGATGTGGATGGAAATGGTTTTGAGGATATATATTTAGGAAATGGATCTGGAAATGCTGCCGAATTGTATTTAAATAATGGAACTTCTTTCCAAAAAAGTTTGCAAAAACAATTTGAAAAAGATGCCGATTATGAAGACAATGACGCTATTTTTTTTGATGCTGATAATGATGGTGATCTTGACTTATATGTTGCAACAGGAATTCATAAAACAAGAAACAGAAGGCTGGAAGTAGACCGTCTGTACCTCAACCAAAAAGGAAGCTTTATTAAATCTAGCAATCAAACCTTATTAAACCCTTTAAATACCTCTTGTGTTGCCGCTTATGATTATGACAATGATGGAGATATAGATTTGTTTATTGGTAATCTTTCAAATCCTAAAAATTTTGGTGCCAATGTAAATTCAGCCATATTAGTTAATAATGGCAAGGGAAATTTTACAGCAGATTTTGAGTTTCAATTGAACGCTAAAGTTACCGATGCAACCTGGATAGATGTTAATGAGGATGGTCAAAAAGATTTATTAGTTGCAACAGAATGGGGAAATCCTCAAGTTTTTATCAATAAAAATGGAAAATTATCCTTGTTAAAAATTCCTAAAAACTTAGCAGGTTTGTGGCAATCGATCACTGCTTTTGATATTGACAAGGACGGTGACAAAGATATTTTGTTAGGGAATTGGGGGTTGAATACAAAGTTTAACGCCTCCGTAGATAATCCACTAAGATTGTATTATGGTGATTTTGATGCCAATAATAAACAAGAAACCGTTCTCACCTATTCTAAAAAAGGAAAAGAGTATCCTATAAATTCAAAAAATGAATTGGCGGCACAAATGAATCGTATTAGCACCCAATTTGTAACCCACAAAAACTACGCGTTAAAAACAGTCGTGGAAGTGTTAACGCAAGATGCTATAGACAAAGCCAAAAAATTTACAGTGAACACCCTCGCATCTGGATATCTAGAAAATAATAAGGGTGCTTTTACCGTCTTTAAACAGTTTCCTAAAGAATTGCAGGTAGCTCCAATTACAAACTTCAATAAGCTGCACTTTAAGAATGAAGATGCGCTTATTATTTCTGGAAATTCACTAAGTGTAAATACCTATCATGGGGGATACACTTCCTTAAAAGGAGTTTTATTGAACTCTATTTCTGAATATCAATTTGTATCCGATTTCGGAATCACGCCTTTTAGTGAACAAATGAAATCGATAAAAGTGGTCGAAATGAAAAATGAAAAAAGACTCTTGGTTATTTCGAATAATGATTCAATACGATCGTATTCTTTTGAGAAGTAAAGACGTTTCATCGCGGACGCTTTACAACAATTCTTTTCGCTCTTTACTGAAGGTTTCGTCACTGTAGTAATATTCAAAAGCCGTGCGTTTGACACCTATTTCAAGATCCTGAATAATCAATACCTGAAGACAAGATTCACTTATTTCGTTGAAATAAATGCTATACTCAGAAGGGAGTGTTCGAATAAAAATTTTATTATTAGCATCTAATACTACTTTCTTTTTAGTCTTTTTGGTGTTTTTTTTACTAACGGTATCTTTCCATGTAAAAAGACCTAAATAGGTGATTTGATCAACAGTTTCTCGCTCAAAAAAATCAAGCCAATTCACCATTAAATCAGAAAGAAATCCAGGAAAATTTTTAGCATCTCCCATACATTTCTTTTATGTTATAAATTTCTAAATATATCTTGTCTGTCAATGAATTTTTTTTAATAATTCAAAGCAAAACTAATTCTTTTTTAACAAAAAATAGACCATGATTAGCCCATGTGGTGATTTATTAAAAAAAATAAGCGATTGATTTAGAGTATCTAATGTTTATAAAAATAAAAAAAGCCAAAAACGATACTCGTTTTTGGCTTTTTTTATTGTTCCAACAAAAGTTAAAAGATTTAATTGTAAAATTAAATCGATGCTTTCATTAACTCTCTGTTCATTCTTGCAATGTTGTCTAAAGAAATTCCTTTGGGGCACTCTACCTCACATGCACCGGTATTGGTACAGTTTCCAAAACCTTCTAAATCCATTTGCGCCACCATGTTTTTCACACGATCTGCCGCTTCGACTTGTCCTTGTGGTAACAACGCGTATTGCGATACTTTTGCCCCTACAAATAACATAGCAGAAGAGTTTTTACACGTAGCCACACAAGCACCACAACCAATACAAGTTGCTGCATCCATTGCTTCATCTGCTGCGTGTTTAGCGATTGGAATTGAGTTTGCATCTTGCGTATTTCCTGAAGTATTTACAGAAATGTAACCTCCTGAATGCTGAATTCTATCAAATGCCGAACGATCTACTACTAAATCTTTAATAACTGGAAAAGAAGCAGCTCTAAAAGGCTCTATAGTAATGGTATCTCCATCTTTAAACATACGCATGTGCAATTGACATGTTGTTACGCCTCTGTCTGGTCCATGTGCTTCTCCGTTGATAAACATCGAACACATTCCACAAATTCCTTCTCTACAATCATGATCAAAAGCAACAGGTTCTTCCCCTGCATTTACCAACTGTTCGTTCAACACATCCATCATTTCTAAAAAAGACATGTGCTCTGAAATTTCAGTCACTTTATAATCGACCATTTTACCTTTGTCGTTTGCATCTGATTGACGCCAAATCTTAAGTGTTAGATTCATAATTTTTATGCTTATGGCTGTTAGATTTTAGCTGTTCGTTTGGAACTAATAGCTAAATGCTAAAAGCAACTATTATTTATAACTTCTTTCTTTAACTTCTATATTCTCGTACACCAGTGCTTCTTTATGTAAAACAGCATCTTTTGGTTCTCCTTTATATTCCCAAGCAGACACAAATTGAAATTCTTTCATTCGCTTTGCTTCTCCGTCTTCAGTTTGGTGTTCTTCTCTAAAATGTCCTCCTGCAGATTCTTCTCTCACTAAAGCGTCTTTTGCAAACAATTCTCCTAATTCTAAGAAATCTGCTACTCTACCCGCTTTCGCTAATTGTTCGTTATATTCTGTTGCTGTTCCAGGAACAATAACATTTTTCCAGAAGTCTTTTCTTAAAGCAGAAATTTCTTCAACAGCTTCTTCTAAGCCTGCTTTGTTTCTAGACATTCCACATTTATCCCACATGATTTTTCCTAATTTCTTGTGGTAATAATCTACAGAATGAGTTCCTTTATTATTCACAAAGAATTCAATTCTTTCAGTAACTTCTTTTTCTGCTGCATCAAATTCCGGAGTGTCTGTTGCTATTTTTCCAGTACGAATGTCGTCTGATAAATAATCTCCAATTGTATATGGCAATACAAAATAACCATCGGCCAAACCTTGCATTAGTGCAGAAGCACCCAATCTGTTTGCTCCGTGATCAGAGAAATTTGCTTCTCCAATTGCATAACATCCAGGAATGGTCGTCATCAAATTATAATCAACCCAAACTCCACCCATGGTATAGTGTACCGCTGGATAAATCATCATTGGGGTTTCATATGGATTCTCGTCGACAATTTTTTCATACATCTGAAATAAGTTTCCATATTTCGCACGTACAATTTCTTGTCCTAATTCTTTAATTTTTGCTGCAGATGGATTTGAGATATTTTGAATCTTCGCTTGTTCTGAACCATAACGTTCAAAAGATGCTGCAAAATCTAAATACACTGCTTCTCCTGTTGCATTTACACCGTAACCTGCATCACAACGCTCTTTTGCGGCTCTTGAAGCTACATCACGCGGCACCAAGTTTCCAAAAGCAGGATAACGTCTTTCTAAATAATAATCTCTTTGGTCTTCTGTTAGTTGTGTCGGTTTTAATTTTCCTTCACGAATGGCTGTAACGTCTTCTAAGTTCTTAGGAACCCAAATACGTCCATCATTCCGTAACGATTCAGACATCAACGTTAATTTTGATTGATAATCTCCTGAACGTGGAATACATGTTGGGTGAATCTGTGTATAACAAGGATTTGCAAAATACGCTCCTTTTTTATGCACTTTCCATCCTGCAGTTACGTTAGAACCCATAGCATTGGTGGATAAGAAATAAACATTTCCATACCCTCCAGAAGCAATCACCACTGCATGTGCAGAATGACGTTCAATTTCTCCAGTTACTAAGTTACGTGCTATAATTCCTCTTGCTTTTCCGTCAACAACAACTACATCTAACATTTCATGGCGATTGAACATTTCAATCTTACCACGTGCAATTTGACGGTTCATTGCAGAATAAGCTCCTAATAATAATTGTTGTCCTGTTTGTCCTTTGGCATAAAAAGTTCTAGAAACTAAAACTCCTCCAAAAGATCGGTTATCTAATAGACCCCCATAATCACGTGCGAAAGGAACTCCTTGTGCCACACATTGATCGATAATATTTGCAGAAACTTCTGCCAATCTGTAAACGTTTGCTTCACGAGAACGATAATCGCCCCCTTTTACAGTGTCATAAAACAATCTGTAGGTAGAATCTCCATCTCCTTGGTAGTTTTTCGCAGCATTAATACCTCCCTGTGCCGCAATAGAATGTGCTCTACGTGGAGAATCTTGATAAGCAAATGATTTTACATTGTAGCCTAATTCTGCTAAGGTTGCAGAAGCAGAACCTCCTGCCAATCCTGTACCAACAACAATCACATCAATATGACGTTTGTTAGCAGGGTTTACCAAGTTAATATGATTTTTATAATCTGTCCATTTATCTTTCAATGGACCTTGTGGTACTTTTGAATCTAAAGCCATACTATAATGCGATTAATGGTTGAAGTGATGATACAATGCAATAAAAATAAATCCTGCTGGAATTATAATTGAATATGCTTTTCCAATATTTTGTGCTGCTTTCTTTCTTCCTACAGTACCTCCCATAGATTGAAAAGCAGAAGTGAAACCGTGTGCTAAATGCAATCCTAAAAAGACAAATGCAACAACATAAGCGCCTACTCTAATTGGATTCACAAATTTGTGTACCAATTCTTCATGATACCTATATCCATCGACACCTTCTAGCATTCCAGACCAATCGCCTTGAATAAATTTTGTATTGATTTCTGGAAACCAAAAATCAATAAAATGCAAAACGATAAACGCCAAAATTGTAATTCCGCTATAAATCATATTTCTACTAAACCAAGTAGAATTTGCAGCGCCATTATTCTTAGCATACGAAACGCCGTTTGCTTTGCTGTTTTTTAGCTCTAGAATGAAACCCATTACAAAGTGAAAAACAACTGCAAAGATTAAAACAGGTTGCAATGCAAACTGAACTACTGGATTTGTCCCCATAAAATGAGAAACCTCATTAAAAGTTTCTGGGCTAAAAACCGATAGAATATTAATTGCTAAATGCTGAAGTAAGAAGAACATTAAGAAGAACGCAGAAAGCGCCATTGCTACTTTTCTTCCAATTGAAGATTTAAAAAATCCACTCATTGTATAAATAGTTATAAATTTAAGGCGCAAAAATACACCGAAACAACTCGCAAAGCAAAGAAATTACAACGTTTTCGCTCGTATTTAGATTTATTTTAAATAATTCTAATCAATTTTAATTTGAAGCCAAGCAGCAGCATGAATTACTTCACCTCAAATGCACGCGCTTCATCACCAATTTTTACAACATATTTTCCTTTTGGCAGATAGAAAATACCGTTTTTAGCCGCTTTTAAAGCATCTCCTTTAGGGTTTTTCTTCTCAAAAGTTCTTTTCCCTTTTTTAGAAAAAGACACATCAAAAATCACTTCATTGTACCCTTTGTCTGCTAAAACTGTCATCGTATTTACTTTAACCGCATCTTTAAAAACTGCAATATTCATTTTTTGGGTTGAATTTGAATAAAAAGGAATCTTCAATTCAGGTGTATTCGCTTTTCTCCAAGGACTCCAAGAACGCCCCCAAGAACTATTTTTTCGAATGTCTTTCACCGCAAAAATATGTGCCTTTTTCACTAATACATCTTCCGTCATTTTTTGCAGAGGAGCAATGTCTGCTTTGTACAAACTACGTCCATGTGTTCCAATTATTAAGTGTTTTGCTGTGGGTTGAATCACCAAATCATGCACTGCAACATTGGGTATATTTTTACGAAACACTTCCCAAGACGTACCAGAATTTAGGGAAACATATACCCCGTTATCAGTTCCTACATACAAAATATGTTCGTTTTCTGGGTCTTCCTTCACCACATTTACAGCTGAAATAGGAAGGTTTTTATGGATGCTTTTCCATGTTTGCCCATAATCATCAGAAACGTATACATAGGAATTGAAATCGTCAAATCGATATCCATTTAAAGTAGCATATACGCGTTCTTTTTTATGTTTTGACGCGATGACTCTTGATACCCATAAATTTTGAGGTAAATCATTTGAGATTCGTGTCCAGCTTCCTCCGCCATTTTTAGTAACATGAATGTATCCATCATCGGAACCCACATAAATGACTCCAAATTGAAATGGACTTTCAGAAATTGACGTCAGCGTTCCGTAAGCGACATTTCCTTTCTTGCCTCCCGTAGTTAAATCGGCCGAAATGGTTTCCCAAGTAGTTCCTTTATTTAGAGAACGATGCAATTTGTTGCCTCCTAGATATAAAATATCTTGATTGTGTTTTGATAAATGAATGGGGGTTTGCCAATTAAATCGGTAAGGCGTTTCTCCTAAGGTATGTTTTGGTTGAATATAAGTTCTCTTTCCCGTTGCTCTGTTAATGCGATAATAGTTTCCAAATTGATATCCTGTATATACAATGTCTGGATTTCGATCGTCTACTTGCACTTGCATTCCATCTCCACCCATGATAGATTCATAGGGGTTTTTACCGGTTTGTTTCCATCCTTTATTCATTTTCGCATTGTTTGGAGCAACCCAAACTCCGTTGTCTTGCAAGCCTCCATAAACATGATAGTTTTTCTGATTGTCTGCATAGACCGAATAAAATTGGCCTACAGCAGGATCATTTAGCTTTGTCCAGTTTTTACCATCGTCGTAAGAAAGATTCAATCCTCCATCATTTCCATTTAAAAGATGTCCTGATTTGTTTGGATTTACCCACAGTGCTTGATGATCTGAATGCACGTTTTCTTTGCTAATTGATGTAAATGTTTTTCCACCATCTTTCGATTTTATAATAGGAACTCCCATTACATAAATACCGTTTTCATCTTGTAGATCTACTCGTATCTCTCCAAAATAATACCCATAAGAACTATACACACCATCCAAGAAGTTTTCATGTGTTTTCTTCCAAGACTTCCCGCCATTGGTTGTTTTAAAAACCTCTGCACCAATTACTTGTGTATCAAACAACATCGAATTGGCATCTTCTAAATAACTTGCCAAATCTATCGGTTTTACAGTTCCAACACGCACCATTTGTTTTACGTTTTCGGCGCGGTATTTTTCTTGAAAGCCGTTATTTTTTAGATAGGTATTCAGCTTTTTATCGGTTAATTGTAAAAAATCACTTGAAGACATGCTTTTAAAATCTTCTTTTGTTAAATCGTCTGAAGGTTTTTTATCTTTATTTTTTGGTCTTCTAAATTGACTGTCGTGCAAAGCATATACAGTATTTTCATTAAAAACGGCCAAACCTATTCTACCCACACCGTTTCCTGTTGGAAAACCACTTTTATCTGTAATCTTTGTCCATGAGCTTCCAGCATCCATACTTTTATAAATGGCAGAATTACTTCCGTCACCGTCAAAATTCCATGCTGTACGCGCTCTTTCCCATGAAGCAGCATACATCACATTAAAGTTCTCTGGCGCTGCCGCAACGTCTATAATACCTGTTTCATTATTTATGAACAATGACTTTGTCCAAGTTGCTCCTCCATCTGTTGTTTTAAACACCCCTCTTTCTTCATTAGAAGAATATAAATGGCCAATAACCCCTACTACAACTTCATCGGCATTCTTTGGGTTGATTAAAATTCTACTAATATGATGTGCATCTGGCAAACCAACATTGCTCCACGTTTTTCCTTGGTCGGTAGATTTTAAAATTCCGATTCCAGCATAACTTGATCGGGAAGAATTTTTCTCTCCAGTTCCTACCCATAGTGTTCCAGAATTCCAGTCGATAGCAATGTCTCCTACATTTTGCGTGGGAGCATTGTCAAGCAATGGCGTAAAAGTTGTTCCATTATTATTGGTATACCACAAACCTCCTGAAGCATACCCTACATAAAACTCTGTGGTATTCTCTGGATTTACAGCAACATCTGCCACACGTCCACTCATGACTGTTGGCCCCATACTGACGAAATTTACATTTTTAACCAACGAATTGTTTGCCAGTGTTGTTTTTTGAAGCAAAGCTTCTTGAATAAGAGCAGCATCGGTGGCTTGTTGTGCGAAAAAACTTACTGAAAAAAGAAATAAAATAACTTGAAAAACAGCTTTCATATGAGTTGAGATTTAGTTTAAAGTGATGAAATTACTACTTGTAAATTCAATGGCAAAAGAATTCAGCTAAAAACCCTTCCAAAACTTTGCAAACCCTAAACATAAAAGAATGTATCTTTGTCCCCAGAAACCACTACATAAGGTGTGTTTCTTAAATAATTTCTATGACATTTTCAGATTTAGGTTTATCTTCAGCTTTGGTGAAAGCCGTTGAAGAGAAAGGATATACCAAACCGTCTCCCATACAAGAAAAAGCAATTCCACATATTTTAGAAGGAAAAGATATTTTAGCTTCTGCACAAACAGGAACTGGAAAAACAGCAGGATTTACCTTGCCTGTTTTACAATATTTATCAGAAACTAAACACCCAAAATACAGACCCTTACGTGCGTTGGTTTTAACACCAACAAGAGAATTGGCGGCACAGGTTCATGACAATATAAGAGAATACAGTAAATATGTAAAAATAAAATCGACGGTTATTTTTGGTGGTGTCAACGCAAAACCACAAATAGCAACCTTGAAAAATGGGGTTGATATTTTGGTAGCAACTCCAGGAAGATTGTTGGATTTACATGATCGAAAAGCACTCTCTTTTAAACGTGTAGATGTCTTAATTTTAGATGAAGCAGACAGAATGTTGGACATGGGTTTTGTGAGAGATATCAACAAAATTATTAGTTTTATGCCTGAAAAGCGTCAAAACTTAATGTTTTCTGCTACTTTTTCAAACGATATTAAAAAACTAGCTTCCGGGATTTTAAGAAATCCTGTTTCCGTAGAAACGGCGCCTCAAAATTCAACAGCAAAAAAAGTAACCCACAAGGTTTATAAAGTTGACAAAAAAAAGAAAACCGAGTTTACCATTAAATTAATTAAAGACAACAATTGGACGCAGGTGTTGGTTTTTACAAGAACCAAACACGGTGCAAACAAATTGACTGAAAAGCTAATAAAAGCGGGCATTTCTGCTGCTGCAATTCACGGAAATAAAAGTCAAGGAGCCAGAACAAAAGCGCTTCGAAATTTCAAAGACAATACCATTAAGATTTTAGTAGCTACCGATATTGCTGCGCGTGGTTTAGACATTCCATTATTGCCACACGTTATTAATTTTGAATTGCCAAACGTTCCTGAAGATTATGTACATCGAATTGGAAGAACAGGAAGAGCCGGTGCTGCTGGAGAGGCAATCTCTTTGGTTTGTAGTGAAGAAGTAGAATACCAAAACGAGATTGAAAAATTATTAAAAGAGAAATTGAACTCTACAATCGTAGAAGGTTTCGAACCAACGGATACAGCACCTCCAAAAAGAGCAGCTACCCAAAGCAAAGGTTCTTTTGGAAAGAAAAAATCGGGTTCTGGAGGGAATCGACCTAAAAACAAACCGCATTTCAAAGGAAACAAAAATACGCCAACTTCGGGACGTGGAAGAACAGGCGCTCCAAAGAGAAAACGTACTTAAAAAACAGGGTTTCTTTATTAAAGATTAAAGACCACATAAAAACATCGAAAATAAATCGGTGTTGTTATGTGGTTTTTTTTGATCCAAAAGATTGCATTCCGCAAACAGCACATCTAGACGCAACAACAACCATCCTTTTTAAGAATCTTTACCCAATGAATTTAGAACGAAATTTAAATCGTTTTAAGTTGCTGTTTATTATTGCTACCTTTGAAATCTAAATAGGTTTCCCATGAAATACCAACCCATAAATTCAGCACTTTTTATAAAAAATCGTAAAAATTTTGCTTCGCTAATGCAAAAAAATAGCTTGGCTATTTTTAATTCGAATGATATTTATCCGATCAGTGCAGACAGTACCATGCCCTTTGAACAACATCGAGACCTCTTTTATTTGAGTGGCGTAGACCAAGAAGAAAGTGTATTAATACTCTTTCCAGATTGCCCCAATGAAAACTTACGAGAAGTCCTTTTTCTGACGGAAACCAATGAACACATTGCCGTTTGGGAAGGTGAAAAATTAACCAAAGAGGCAGCGTTTAATACCTCTGGGGTTCAAACGGTGTTTTGGCTTCAAGATTTAGAGAAAGTATTATTTGAAATGACTACTTACTGTGATACTTTTTACATTAATACCAACGAACATTACAGAGCCAATGTAGTGACTGAAACGCGGGAAGATCGTTTTACAAAATGGTTGTTGGCAAAATATCCTGCACACAGTGTTGCTAAAAGCAATCCTATTTTACAGCGCTTGCGTGCCGTTAAAGATCCGATTGAATTGGATTTAATGCAACAAGCTTGTGACATTACCGAAAAAGGTTTTAGAAGAATTCTAAATTTCATACAACCCGGTGTTTGGGAATATGAAATTGAAGCAGAATTGATTCATGAATTCATAAAAATTCGCTCTAAAGGATTTGCCTATACTCCAATAATTGCGAGTGGAAACAATGCCAATGTATTGCACTATATCGAAAACAATCAACAATGTAAAGCGGGCGATTTAATCTTGTTTGATGTTGCGGCAGAATATGCCAATTATAAAAGTGATTTATCAAGAACGGTTCCGGTTTCTGGAAAATTTTCTGAAAGACAAAAAGCAGTATACAACGCAGTAAACCATGTAAAAAAAGAGGCAATAAAGCTCTTAACACCAGGAACGATTTGGAAAGATTACCATGTTGAAGTTGGCGGAATTATGACGGCAGAATTACTGAAATTAGGTTTACTCGACAAAGCAGATGTTCAGAATGAGGATAAAAATTGGCCTGCATACAAAAAGTATTTCATGCACGGTACCAGCCATCATATTGGTTTAGACACGCACGATTATGGATTGCTTCACAAACCGATGGAAGCCAATATGGTATTTACGGTAGAACCTGGGATTTACATTCCTGAAGAAGGTTTTGGAATTCGTTTGGAAGATGATGTGGTGGTTCAAGAAAACGGAGCCCCTTTTAATCTGATGGGAAATATTCCTATTGAAGCAGATGAAATTGAAGATATTATGAATGCTTAATATAAAAAGCGAGTTGAAAGACTCGTTTTTTTTATCCCAAAGAATTGATAAATTGAATGCTGCGGGTGTTGAACATTTCTGGCTGTTCTACATTCACTACATGCCCACA
>Ga0115548_1001195_pt1 | contig 14297 bp, 7 predicted proteins | sample COGITO_mtgs_1004_4_FD_87187 | JGI IMG/M metagenome (GOLD analysis project Ga0115548, IMG submission 87187) | Pelagic marine microbial communities from North Sea - COGITO_mtgs_100423 | ecosystem: Environmental > Aquatic > Marine > Epipelagic | place: Germany:Helgoland, sampling site Kabeltonne...
ATTTATTAGGGTCTCTATCACTATTAAACCTACCAAATAGTTTCTTTGTGCCATGATAAAGCTTCATCAGAGCGTTGTATCCCATAGACCTAGCCCTCTCATCCACCATAGCCTGTTGCTTGGCGGTGTCACCTGCCTCAACCGCTGCTAGGTAGTCAGCGTCTTGGGCTGCTCCTATACTGAATGATGCCGTAGCCACCTTCCTGCCGTTCTCCTCCTTGATGGTGATGTCCTTGCCATCGAAGATGACGTAGTTGTATGTGCCTTCGCCAGTTTTTCTGCTAGTGCCATCCAGATACTTGATGCCCTTGATGCCTGCTGCTGCTAGAGCTTCGGATGCTTGTTTGCCACCACCTAGTGACGCAACCAAAGCAGAACCTTCAAGGTTCTCAAGTAACTCATTTCCAGCAAATATCTCCTGCACCTTCTCACTCTGCTCACTCAGTGGCTTGTCCCAGTCCAGCAGTTCGTCCTGCTCCACGTTGAGTTCTACTTGGTAGAGTGAGCCTTGTGAATCATATGTTACATCCCCAGACTTAATAGCATCAACCATACGAAGAAACACATCACGCTCTGCATCTGTTTTCACATTGTCAATGTTTTGCAATATGTTAGATATAGCCCCTTCCTTATCTCCAGCATGTAAATTCAGCGTAGCCTGTGCTCTCTTTATAGGGTCAGTTACGTCTACATTGCCAGATAACAGGCTTGCTTTCGCATACCCTTTAGCCACACCCTCGCTCTCCGCAAAGTAAAGCCCCCAGCCATACGCCTGTGCGCCTTCGCCAGTGCCGATGTAGTCTGTGCTGAAGCCCTCCTGCTCGTCCACATCGTGCGGTGTGCCGTGCCATGCTCCGATACTAAAGCTCGCCTCGCCCACCACTACGCCATCAGCAGTTGGGAACACCTGCGTGTTGGCAGTAGGTGTGATCTCTGCTCTGCCAACAGAGAAGGATACCCCAGCCATAGATGTCTCACTACTACGGGTAAGTTGGTGACCCTTTTTATTTTTAGGGTTGTCTACAACATTATTGATGTGGACAAACGAATCAAACAGTCCTATGCCCTCGCCCTTTATTACTATGGGATAAGACATATGCTCCTCTGCTCCGATATCTTTTGCCCTGCTTGACTTCTCCTGTCCCTGCTCAAATTGGATAGCACCAACTACAGTGCCATATTCAGCCCCGTCAAACATAGGATCTGCAAACAAGTCGATCATCTTAATGACATCTGGCATACCAGACTTTATGCTTGCTTGGCTTGCCAGTCTGCCCCCAGAAAACTCACCTTTAACCTTGGTTTTTACTTTGTTCTTAGTAACGACTTTTGGTGATGTGCTAAACATCGCTCCGCGTATCTCAAATGTGGCAGACTCCATTGCAGAGGCGAACTCCTCAACGCTTGTCCACTCATTTGAAAATGTCTTGTAGGATTCACTCTCCCTTGACACGGTGTGTTTGACTTTAACCTCTCCAGTGTCTTTGTTTTTACGCTTACTACTAAGACCCAACACTTGAGTTCTGGCTTTGTTTATAACAGTGAGCATGTCCTGCTCGGCAATTTGTCCAGACTCCAGTGCATACTTTAGTTCCTCAACGTAGGCTAATAGGAATGTAGGGTTGGCTCGTAAGTTGTCTTTTCCATACAGTGTTGTTAGACCTATGCCATCAGTAGAGTCCACCCTACCTTGGAATCTTGAGAACATCCCTTCAGTGGTAAAAGCCCATCCAGCTTTTCCTTTGTGTCCATCTATGTATGGATACAAAGCACCACCCTGTAGGTCTATGTTTATTCCGCTCTTCTCATTTAAACCTTTATATACACCAACCCTCGTCCAGTCACTGAAGTAGGCAAACTTGCTTTTCCCAGCAAGCGATGATCTCTTGATAACAGGGAACTCTCTAGACGTAGAGAACGATGTGCCTAATTCATCACTGAAGGCTTCGTCATCAATTTCAATATCTGCTAGAGTTCCAGACTCGTCTTCAATGCCTTCTTTGATTTCAGTTTCTGTTAGTGGTTCACCAGCTTCGTCACCACTCCTGTCCTTGTATGGCTTGCCAGTAGAGAACGCCGTGTCATCTATACCATAAGTATCGAACTCCTTCTTAGCCTCGCCAGCTATCTCCTCTTGGACGGTCGTCCCCTGCATCCACGACCTCACCTTGTCGAGATCCTTCTGGTCGATCTCACCTCTTCTAACCATTCCCTTGAGGGCTACTGCGCGAGACAGTGCTAGGTTGAAGTAGTATCGCATCGCTGAGATGAAGTTGGCTATAGTTGACTTACCAGCAGACCTAGCGTGGGCAGACATACTATCATTAAGTAGCTTCCTGTATGGGGCTAGTTTGCCTTCACCAAGGATGAGTGCTGAGTATAACTGTGCCATGCCCTCATCAACCATTTTGAATGTAGGCTTGTCCGTGTCTGGAAGTAAACGCATAGACTCGGCAGGTCTTTCAGACCCTTTAAATTTTATAGCTTTAGTGAACCTACCTTGGAAGGCTTTATCCACACGCTTGAGCAGCTTGACTGTATCATCGAAGTCAATAGTCCCATCACTGATACCCTTTTTAAAGAAGCCGTGTCCTGCCTCATGGAGAAGTGTCTCCACTGTAGCTCCTTGAAATAGCCCGTTGATAATCCTTGTCTGACCACCTTCACGCTGGACTTGGTTAGTTCCAAAGATAAGTCTAGCCATGCTTCCGTCACCGCCATTGATCATCTCGTTCCGCTTGGCTTCTTCTGCAATACTGCGAGCAGCGTCAGCACCCTGCTCCTTGAATCTGGTGTCAGTCATCTGCTCACCAAGACTAAGTCTCTGCACAAGCTCTGGTGCTTGCTGTGACAGCATAGTGGCTGCCTCAAACATGCTCTTCACGTAGATGAACTCGTCCTTGAAGTCTTCTTCCTTTTTTCCCCACCAGTCAAATGATGCCGCCGTAGCGTCAACAAAGCTGTCAGTCTCAATGATAATGTCGTTAGTCTCTGGATCGAACACCTTAATGTTAGGCTTGCCGTCTAACATCTCAACCTCCGACTTAGGGAACAGTCCCTTGTTTTGAGCGTCCTGTATTTCTAGGGCTTGGGAGGCTGCTGTCTCCTCCAGCCTTGTGATTGCCTCAGCAACCTGTGGTGACTGTCCGTCCTTATTCTTCTCAGCATCAATGTATGCCTTAACCTTCTCCCTTGGTGTCTTAGCCTCACTGAGTGCTTCAATATCTTTCTGTTGGTGACCAGCAGCCTGTCTTAGTAAAGGGGGTAATTCTGCCCACGCTGCTGCACGGTCTTCAACACTGAGTCCTCCAGCGGCAGATGCCATTGATAAACCACCAAGTGAACTGAACGTAACGATAGACTTAGCCCAGAAGTCATCGAAGAATGCTCCCTCGCCAAACCATTCTGGATTGTCCATCTCGCCGTCTATTGCGTGACTTAGCTCCTTGAGTGTCTCTGTCCACGCATCCTGTGTCCACTCCTCAATAGTCTCAGCAGTAGCTGTTGCGGCAGCCTTAGACCCAAAGCGCAAAGCCCTGTTTCTGATGGTAGCGTCCATCCTTGACATGACCTTATCCCAGTATGGAATCTTTCTGGTGAAAGTCTTTACCTGTAGCATCCCAATGGCAGCGTGGGGAACTGCCCACACCCTATTGAGTAATCCCCTAGACTTCTCGGAAGCCTCATCAAATCCCATACCACTGTGCAGGTAGCCTTTACGCTGACTCTCGCTTATCTCGCTTGCAGACTGAGTAAGTAGAGATGATAGACTAACAGCACCTCCAGCGACCTGCACCCATGCGCTCGCTCCTGCGGTAGCCCAAGCAGCAACCAGCGGGACAACTATAGAAGCCGCAACCTGTGGGGACTGGTAAAGGATACCCTCCTCAAGCAAACCTAACATTGTGTCCTTCCTTGCAAGTGGCTGAATAGGATCATACTCCTCATATAACATCTCACTAAGCTGGCTCTTCATGTTTGTCTTATGAAGCTGATCCTTATATTCCTGCTCGAAATAGGAGTGCATTAGTTGACCGTATGGAACGTATGGAGCATAAATCTCTGATGCGTTCACGTTAGCCTCATGGAATAAATTCTTCAGCCAGTTGCCTTGGCGAACAAACACATCCCCGCCACGCTTACCAGAACGCTTCATGTTCAAACCGAACTGAGAAAAGAAGTCTGACGCTTGAGCATTCTTGTCTGGGTCTGCTGCTATCCGTTCCCTTAGACCAGCGACAAAGAGTCCCTTGTCCTCGGAGGACATGTTCTTAGTGTAGCTCACCATGTCATCTATGATGTCATCGTATGTGGTGTCTAACTCTTTTTTATCAAGGAAATCTTTGTCTCTTAATGGGCTAACATCTTTGTCCACCTTCTCAGTGGTCTTCACTGAGTTGGCAGCCTCCATATACTCGTTAATCTTGTTAACCATAGCTGGAGAATATCTCTCCGTCTGAGCCTCTGCTCCTTGGTTATAGGCAGCCTTAAGTATCTTAAGTCTGTCTGGGTCGATGTCCTGTTGTGCTATAGACTGACTCCAAGAATATTTATCTGGAGAAAACTTAGACTTAGCACCAGCCTCAAAGTATTTCTGTTCCTCATCAGCCTCCATCTTGTCAGCCACAAACCTCTCCTTAACAACGTCAAAGACGGCATCGTAACTTGGAGCAAGACCCTCCTTGCCAGCACGTTTCCACAACCTATCCATTCCGAAGCGCATCTCGGTGTGGCTCTTTGGCAGTCTACCAGATGACTTGGTTATCCAGTTCTGGACAGCGACAGCCTTCTCCTCTGGTGAGTGATCTTCACGCTCCATCATGCCACCCTTGATGGCACTAAGCTCACGCCTCTTGTTCTCCACGTTGACCTCATGGAGCTTGGAATTAACGTCTAACTCTTTCTGTTGAGCCACCTTAGCCTCTTCAACTAATGGCGCATACCCAAACTCCTCACCGATACCACCTGCTATGGGCATCTGTGGTAGTTCTGGAGAAGGTGTCTCCTCTGGGGCGTTAGTGTATACTGGAGCTAGTTCTTCTTCAATCATGTGTCTGTTAGTTTTGGGAAAGTCGTGTATCTGGATAGTCGGAAAGGAGCAGTTTGGCAATGCCAACTTCACTGTCTCCAGTGTCGTCATCTATAGCCCCGTTGTCTCTAGCAGTGTGTGGCAGACCTATGGTCGCACCAGACAACATGCCAAATGACTTATCAAGTATTCTCTGATACTCTGCGTGTCCTTCCTTGGTCTTGAGATACTCTACCATATCCTTATCGGTAATAGCATAGCCCTCTAGGTGGATGACTCCAGCAGAACCTCTCTGCTTTGTCTTCTCACCACGGTATGTAGACTCCGCTCCAGTGACCCTAACAGATCCCTTAAAGTTTCTTCCGAACTTCCTGTTGTGAAGTGCCGCCATCTCGCTGGCGTATACATTAACAGCATCGACCACAGGTTGTGGTGAGTTCGGTGGGATTATTGCGACAGGTTGAATGATGGGAACACCATCAGCCTTGTTGGCATCGTTAGATATATAATACTTACCCTCCTTGAAGTCTGCCATCCTCTGGCTGGAACTGCTAGACCTGTAGAGGTCTGGCTTGATCAAGTTCTGAGATGTCTTGTTATCCTTGACCTCCTGTATCTCCTCTTCGTGCTTAAGCTTCCGCAGGAAGTCATCGTTATAGTGCTGCTCCATCTCACGCAGCATGTCACTCTGCTCCTTGAGGGACAGGTTATCCCAGTCTTGATTGCCAAGCTCTGCCTTCAGTCCCTCTGCAAACTTAGACGCTTTGTATGTGTGGAACTCCTGTGCCTCTCTGTATGCTGTAGATTGTCTTGGGTTCGTGTAAGCAATAGCAGCAGCATTTGAAAAGCCACTGTCAGCAGCCTTGGCGTAGATATTGTATTCCCATGTGGACATGTCTTCTGGCTTCTTCTTGAAGGCATTATTGCCAAGCTTGGCTATTGCTTTTTGATATAATCTAAAGCCTTGTCTAGGATCACCCGCCTTACTAAAAGCGTTGGAGATATCCTCTGCTTGACCCTCTGGTATGTTAGTCATCTTACCAAGCCAGTGCTGGTTGTATTTCCCCTCTCTGGCGTATTGACCGTAAGAAGTCCCTTCTGGCTTTCTAGGCTCAAAAGGCTTAAGCTGTTGGATGGCGATAGATTCTATCTTTTTAGAGACGGTCTTGTCACCAGTGACATTTTGCTGGATGAGTCTATCAAGCTCCTTTTTATCTGCTGGGTCAGTAAGCCAAGCCATTTCTTTCTGGATGCCAACCTTCTCCTCGTTGTAATAATTGTCCTGCGGATCTAGCGCCTCAATCCTTCTCAGCAAACTCATTCGCAGATCCTTCTGCATCTTAGGAGTAGACATCCGTTCCTTAAGGTTCTGATCATTGAAGTCCTTCAAGAAATCATACGCCTCCTTAACCTTAATCTTTGAAGCCCTTGGATCAAACAGCTTGTCTATCATGTCTGGGTGAACTATTGACCCGTCAGATATTCCTTCAATCGCAGCCATTGATGACTCTGCTGTCTCCTGTCTCTGTGCCGACTTGATGGCGTTAGTAGCCACCTTCTTCTCATGCTCGGTCGGAAATCCATAGCTGTCTATATTGTCTTCTGCTAGATACGGGTTGGATGCTATGTCCTCCTTAAGATTGAAGTTTCGTTCGTTCTTATCTATATTGTTGAGTGCTGTAATCTTCTCGCTTTCGATCAGTGGTAGACCGTTGATAATTTGACGAGAGGCATTGAAGTTGCCGTTCTCTTGATAGATCCCTGCCAGCGCAACACCCTCTTTAATGTTGTTAGTAAATCTCTTGGAGTGTGACGACTGACCTATACGGTATCCCTCGTTACCCTTCCACCCATCCCAGAGCATCATATACTTCGCCCTGCCCTCCTTGGTGTTGAACTTATACTCGTTATTGTGAGCCTCAATATTTGTTAGACCTTTCTGGAAGTGGGTGTCCCAGTCTTCTGGAGTGTCTGGGTTCTCCCTCTCAAAGTTGAGTTGGTTGCCCTTGGCTTCCTGCCAACGCTGCTGCATCTTGAACAGAGTAGTCTCGTCCTCTTTACGTGCAGTCTCCTCCATGATCCCAGAGATGTCCTTGCCTGTTACAGCTAGTTGCCGCCCAAGTCTCGCCATCGCATTACCACCACTAGCAGCAATGTTAGGATTCATGTTCACGATCTGGTTCACCCCTTGAACCATGCGGTAGTCTTGTTGTCTCATGTTAGTAATTGGTTGGAGGTAATGCCTTCAGTGGTGTGCCTTGATTGGGGTTTGGCGTTGGTGCGCCACCCCCATACTTCATTCCAATACTGGCGAGGTCGCCAGCAGCTCCTATGGCAGTTCCCCACATAGCGGTCTTGGCTGCTTGCTTGCCTACCTGTCCTTCCCAGATGCTCATATTTGCCTGTGCGCGTCTTGTGTTGGCTTGTGTGGCTGCCTTCTCCCATATATCGTCAATCTCGGTCTGGTGACGCTCAGAGGCTTCTATGAGGTTGTCTGACACCGCGCCAGTCTCCATCAGTCCTCCTCTGGCAGAACTAGCCCTGCGTCTGGCAAGCTCACGCTTGTTGTTCTCACGCTCCCTACGCATGTTCTTCTGGGCAACACTCTCCTCGTAGGCTGCCTGTTTACGTTGCTGGTCAGCGTTCCACTCAGCAGACTGCTCGGCAGCCTTGGCTGCTTGACGCTGTCCGTGGATGGTCATCGCCGCCCCAGCCACTGTGGAGACTGTTGAAACTGTAACTGCTATTGCTATCCAAGACATGATCTTATTCTGTTATTGATTTGGTGTATCCACATGGGATCTCTTTCCCTGCGGCTGCGCTGATGAGTGACATATCTTTTGGCTCTAGAATTTCTTCTGCTATCTTAGCAATGTCTGTCTCGTTTGTAACGTGAAATGTTGTCCAGATAGTATCTGTTAGTGCCTGTGCCGCCCTCCTTGTGTTAGGTTCTGTTATGCCAGTGTGTGGTGCTTCTAGAATTATGCTGCCCTCGCTGTCAGATGTTACCTTGATCTTTCCTTGTGAGATCACGAACGGGTGCTGGGTCTTGTGAGTCATGGTGGTGACCATAGTCCCTGCTGGGACATGAAGCTCACGGATATACATGCCAGTAGTAAAGCGATCTACGACCTTGAGATCAGCCTGTGGCATCTTAGCCATAGCTACCTCAAGCTCATCTAGCAGGTCGTTCTTGGATGGTGGGTTTAAAGTAATATCGTTCATAGCATTAGGCTCATGTTAACACTCTCTTCATCGATGATCTCAAATCCCCACCGCTTCTTGCATATCTTGGCTAGTGTTAGAGACCACGTAGTGCCTCTGATGATCTGATAACCGTCATCTGCTAGATCCTTGAGGATGCGCTCCATCATAGCCACCACTGCCCTCATCTTAGCCATAGGTGACTTGATGGCAGGATTGGTAATGAGATGCTCTAGGAAGGCTACTGCCACTCCCTCGCTCTTATACGCCCACACAGCACATGCTGGCTCATCGTCTGCGTATCCGATCACTCCAAGTGTCTGGAGTTGTGATAGGTGAGGGACAGGACATCCTGCCTCTAACCACCAGTTAGAGATCATCCCGTGATCTGAGTCTGTAAATAGTCGTGTCTTCATGTTAGTGTTTAGATACAGTAAAGGTTTGGACGACAGCTTGCAAGGTGAAAGGGTGCGGTTCATCGTGTTGGATGCGCCAGTATTTCTGTCTGCTGTGTGCAGATTCGTGGAACACTTCCATGTATCCATCTTTGAGAGGAACGGACTCGTCCATTGTCTCACCTGCTGTGTGGTAGATGAGGTCTTGGTAGTCCTCGCCATCGTGAGCAATAGACCCACCAAGGGATCTCCAGACCATGAGCTTAGACTGATAAAGTTGCTTGCGCTTGCCGACACTCTGCTCTGTCTCCAGATCAAACGGCTCAAACGTGGATGTGATTGGTAGACCTACAACCACGGTGTCGGCTGCTACGGATAATGTGATACTACCAGATGCTACTACGTAGCTACCCTTGATGCCGTCAGCTAGGACGCATACGGTCTCACCCTCAAGGTGATCAAGACCAGACACGGATGTCAGTCCAGTTCCTGTGGCTTTTACAGCAGCGTCTAGGTAGTAAAGGTTGTCAGAATCGTTGTCCTCCTGCTTGGCAGTATTGCCCGTTGTGAAGCGTTCAATGTGTCTGCGCGTTGTGCCATCTATTGTGCGCTCTACCACGCACCACAGGTCGTCCTCGTCCGTTGTAGACCCCCACAAGGTAGCGTCATCCAGACTGGATGGTAGGACAGCTACTGACTCAAAGTTTCCTCCTTGGGTCGTGTATTTACACCAGCCTGTCACTTGGAGCTTTGGCTCGTATATCATGTGGCAGATTGTTCCGTCCTCGGTGACTACATACGCTCCCGTGTAAGGCTCGCGTAGGTGTGCCATTTGTAACACACCACTGGAGAATATCTGTGGACATAGCAGACTAACTTCCTCGCCTGTATATCCATCCTTGTCGATAGAGTAGGACAGCATGTTAAGCACCGTGCGACCACGCTGGAGGATGAGTAGGCTGTCACGCATTGGCAGTGCCGCCCTGTGTGCTGATCCCATGCTCTCGTTCCAGCGAACGATTGGCAGGTTCTCTGGACTCTGCGCCTCGTCCTGCTTGCGTGTCGTTAGCACACCCTCAACGGATGCAGTGCCGACAAATAGTTCACGTTGTGCTGTGATCCACTGGACTGCTGACTGATCGTCTGAGAGTGTCTCCACAAAGAACGGAGCGTCTGCTAGTGTGGTAGCTGCTAGAAAGTTGTCGTAAGTATTGATCTCAGAGTAGAAGAACGCTTGCGGCTTCTTAGCTGTGCCAGCAAGTAGCAGCCTGTTGTCGAACAGTGCGATGGATCTTGGATACCCTTGGTAGGATGAGAATGCTGACTCCTGCCATGATACACAGGGGTCTAGGCTTGGCATGTCTGTGGTAACCGTAGCCACCACGTTCTGAGCGTCTGTTACTGTGGTTACGGTTGCCACGCCGTATGATGGAGTAGTCAGCGTGGTTAGTGTTACATCGTCTTGATAAGTAGTGGCTGAAGCTTTCATCAGAACTCTGATCAACGCTGATACACCACCCTCATCTTCCTCGACTAAATAATTGGAGTCATTGGCAGACGTTAAAGATTTAATGGTAGACCACGTTGCCCCATCGTCCAAGCTACGCTGAATCCACCACGTTCCCGTCCATGTGCCAGTGGTCTTGAAGCTCCACTCGCCTATTACCTCTTGCGGCAAGATGGCAAAGACTCCAGCCTCCCAATAAGCGGGAGCGTCTAGTGGGTAGACAACTTCATTCCAGCTTGCCGTGTCTACTGTGGGATCGTCCGTGTCTGAAGGAACTCTAGCAGCAGTGCATATATAAACATCTCCAGAAAAAGTAACTAAGTCATCAACAGAAAAAGTGCCAGCAGCCCAAGCTGTTGATGGGTCGTAGTCTAGGATGCACGTTGCCATCTGCTGGACAGATGCTTGTGTGTATCTAACCCTATAATAGTCTGTGGCAGGTGTGGCGAGAACAGGTCTTGGAGTATAGGTATCCGTCTTCGTCCAAGAAGTGACCCTGTCAAGTGGATTAGAGTAGTCATCTGGGTTGTAAACGTCTGGATTCCAAGAGTCATACATACTTGAAGAAACCGATGTTCCCTCAGTCAGATACTTAAGTCTTAGCTCGCTGCCGACATGGTCTGCGTCAAACGCATCTGCGCTTGCAGCTATACCGATACTTCCTGTCAGTGCGTCTGGTGTTAGCGTCACCACTGTCGAGTTAACGTCTGGATCTACGAACGGAAGGGAAAGATCAGCTACGGCATACGTCCAGTTAGTGTCACTCAAGCGTGTCAGCTTGCCGACAGGATGGTTAGGGTGTGTGATGTAGACGATATCATTTACCGCCCGTGTCTGGATCTCGTATAGCTCTGCCTCAAGGTAGGGTGTGACAACCTCTAACGGAGTTGCTGGTGCTGACTCCACTTGCAGGTCGTTACTCCAGAAGCGGATATACTGGTCGCCCATCTCCAAGATGAACTTGGTGTTCACTGAGAACTGGAACGGAACTAGCACACACTTCTTGCCGTCATTCTTGGCGAACCCTAAGTGCTTCGTGCCAGCACGTTTCTCGACCTGTCCGTAGCGGGTAGGGATGAAGTTCTCACATGTCCGTGCAGCAGACTTGTAGTTGCCTAGATCATAGCGTCCTTTGAGAACATCACTCCAGATGCCGCCGTTAAATTTTATGTATGCTGAGTCCATTAGTCTGCTGGGCCGTCTGAGTCTAAAACCGCGCCTGAGTTTGTTGCATCGTTAGAGCCAACGGAGTCTGTGAAGTCGCCATTAAGCAACGTCCACCAGCTCACAAGGTCGGTCGCTTGGTGATATCCGTTGGCGAGGTTGCCGATCGTGGCGGCTGATAAGATTGAGTCATACAGGCGAACGTCACACATTGAGCCATCAAAGCCCCTGTTGAGATTCGTGGCAACATTGGCGAAAGTCAAATCTTCGCTCGCATCAGACACGGCAGTGCCGCTGGAATTGAGAACCTCAGTGAGTCCACTGCCAATGGTGAGAGCAGTGCCGTCAATATACATAATTGGCTCGGTCGCGTCACTGGATGAATCGTAAGTTACTGCAATGTGAGTCCATGTGTTCAATGTAACATCGGCCGTCGTGGTATCAACCCGCATGGCGGTGGTCGTGAAGTCTTGGTTGAATCTTATTTTACACGAACCGCCAGCCTCGCTAAGTGTAAGAATGAACCAGCCATTAGCACCAATATCTCGCTTGTCGAGTATGCGCCCAGTGTTAGCTCCGCCATCAGACTCCACCTTTACCCACACGGCAACTGTTCCCCCTCCGTCAAATATGTTGTTGATAGTGGCATCAGCGGAAACGTCAGCATGATCAGCACCCCCATTGAACACTTGGGAGTTCTGCCCGTAGCCGTCCCACTGTGTGCCAAGATCAGCAGCAAATCTGTAGCTGTTGATTATCATCTAACTTGAGTGGAATTGACTATAGCAGTGGAGTCCGAAGGCGACTGCATGAGTTTTAAAGTCAGCGAGTGTCATGCCGTGGCTTGCTCCGAAGCAGTCTTTAATCATCACCATCTCGGTGTCTGCCATGCCAGCCTCGTTAAGTAGAGTCATCATGTTGCTGAACGCTGCTTGGCTTTGCAGGTCGGTCGCCATCTTGATGCCTGTAGATGTTAGGTAATGCTCTGGTGTGCGCTCGTCAATCTCGGCTTGTGTGAGTGCCACTGCGCTCCAACTTGTAGTAGCAGTGTTGTTGATGGTGTCATAGTTGACTGCGTCCTTTACGAGCTTGTGTGTGGCATTGTCGTAGGTTGGCTTCGCCTCGGTGACTTCTTCTAAGATATGAACATCATCAGCAAGGTTTGGAGGTCTGCTGCCATCAGCCGTTGGGTATGGTCGCCCAGTGACGATAACCTCCTGCGTTGTTGAGTTATAAGTTGTATACTTCATGATTATGTTATGTTCTGACACCCTCTAAGAAAACCTTGAGTCCAGCGTCAGTTGCTCCACTGTCTACAGCATTGATGTCGATACTAAGCGCGTCACCCTTGGTTAGTTGATACTCGGTAGCGGCTGAAGCAAACGTGCTTGTTTCTGCATTATTGGTAGCCTGTGTGATACTGACGACAGCGTTGAGAATGGAAACTGTTTCGTCTTGAACATCGACCGTGGTCGCGCTAGTTGTTCCCGCCGTTGCTAGCGTTGCAAAAACTCTGGTTACTAGAAAATCAAACGGGATATCTAATTTTACTTTTTCTCCAGTTGTTAGTGCTGTGGTTTCGTCTGAACAAGCAAAACCAACCACCTCAGTCAATAACTCAAAGTCTTGTCCACTATCATCAGTAAACATTGGGCGGTTAGGTGTTGCTGTAAGCGTCCACCATTGTCCCTGCGCGGCTACGTCAGCATCTGCTGCTGCTTGCTCCCTCTGGAACAGCACACCACTGTCATCAATGTTATTACCATCACAGTCTATGTCGCCAGTCATGGGAACACTACCATTGGCAAGGAAGTCTCCAGACCCAGATGGTGTAACCCATGTGCCATCACCGCGCCAGAATGTTGATGCGGTTGCTCCTGTGCCAGAGTTTAGATTGGCAACAGGCAGGTTGCCCGTGACATCTGCGGCTAGATCAACATTAGTAATGCTGTTGCCAGTGCCATTAGCATCAAAAGTCTTGTTAGTAAATGTGTCCGTGCTTGCCCCAGTAACCACATCAGCAGTGGCAAGTGCGGAGTCAACAGCATCACCGTCAACATTCCATTGTGCTAAGTTGCCAGAAGTTCCAGCAGTGCCAGTAACAATACCAGCGTCAGCACCAGTCTTGTTGGCAATGGTAGAAGCAAAGCTTCCCGTTCCCGTTCCAGTAACGTCACCTGTGAGGGTAATGGTCTGATCTCCAGTGTTAGTCCCACTGTGTGTGCCTCCGTTTATCGTTGAGTCTCCACCAAGGGTGAGTGTTCTGTTAGCGTCACCTGTTGTAAGTGTGAGTGTGCGGTCTGCTGTAAGATCACTACCCGCAGCCACAATCATGTCGTGAGATGCGTTTGTATCAAGAATATGCAGTCCAGTGTTAGGGAATGTTAATCCTGTAGTGAGCGTGTCTCCGTCACTGACATCACCACCACCCGCTGCCGTTGCCCAAGCAACTGCGCCGCCCACCACTTTTAGAATTTGTGATTCGCTTCCGATGGGTAGCTTCGCTGCCGTATCTGCTCCAGAACCTACTGCAAGATCACCCGCAACGTCCCAGATAGCGTCTGTGGCTACGTCACCGCCACCGCCACCGCCACCGCCGCCTGTTGCTCCACCAACCTCGCCCAGCTTGCCAGCTTCAATGAACTGCGCTTGCGCGGAGTCACTCAAGTCAGTAGCACCTTCTTGGACGACCAGCCAACCTCTTAAAAGACCGTTATCGGCAATCGACTGCTCTGTGACATATGCCTCAGATGAGATACCCGCAATAGCAGCATCTTTCGTTGTAAATTCTTCTACCCCCAACTGGATTTTGACATTGTTAGAAACGAAAGAGTAGATGCGTTGGACAGACCACCTGTTGTTGGTGACCGCCACTGTGCCTCCTGCACCATCGTCGAGAACGCTAGGCGTGATAGCTGTGCCTGTTGCACCATTTGAGCCGTCTGAATAGCGGTATTGGAAGGTAAGCGCAGACAATACTGCGAGCGTCTTGATGTGA
>Ga0115548_1001209_pt1 | contig 14223 bp, 9 predicted proteins | sample COGITO_mtgs_1004_4_FD_87187 | JGI IMG/M metagenome (GOLD analysis project Ga0115548, IMG submission 87187) | Pelagic marine microbial communities from North Sea - COGITO_mtgs_100423 | ecosystem: Environmental > Aquatic > Marine > Epipelagic | place: Germany:Helgoland, sampling site Kabeltonne...
CCCGGGAGTCTACCCGCAACGGGATGAATAGCAAAACGGACGGTTTTGCCTTTTGCGCGCAGTTTCTTGTTTAGCTCTGAAACAGCACCCTGAGCCTTCGCCACGGCCATGCCATAGCCAGGCACGATGACAACGCTGCCTGCGTCGTCCAATTCCTGTGCCACGCTATCGACGTCGGCTTCGCGCATCTCGCCCGAGATGCTGGCAGAAGATTCTGATTCCCCGCCCCATCCGCCCAAAATAACCGAGACGAAAGAGCGGTTCATTCCTTTGCACATAATGTACGAAAGAATGGCGCCCGAGGAGCCAACCAAGGCACCAGTCACGATAAGAAGGTCATTGCTGAGTGTGAAGCCAATTGCGGCGGCGGCCCAGCCCGAATAAGAATTTAACATCGAGACAACCACAGGCATGTCTGCGCCACCGATTCCTAGGATGAGGTGGCAGCCTAACGCGCCGGCGATTAGCGTGATCAGGATTAGCGTCCACAGTCCGCCACCTGCAAGGTATAAATACCCAAGCCATACGCACAGCAGAATAGCCGCGAGATTTAAGATATGCCGACCAGGCAAGGTGAGGGGAGCCGAGCTGAGCCGCTCTGCGAGTTTGCCGTAGGCGATAAGCGAGCCTGTGAAGGTGATTGCGCCAATAAAAAGACTCAACACCATTTCCACTTTGAGGATGCTTATTTCGACAGTTGACTTAGCCGCAATCGTCGCGGCAAACCCAGCCAACTCACTGACTGTCGCCGAATCGATCGCCGCTTTGGCGACAGTTAATTCGAGGTGAGCGTTGATGCCGATAAAAACAGCGGCAAGACCCACTAAGCTGTGAAAGCCGGCCATTAACTCCGGCATCTGCGTCATCTGCACGCGGTTGGCAATACTCCAGCCACCAACGCCGCCAAGAGCGATCATAATGCCCATCAGCACCCACTGCCCCCCAGCTGCGCCTACAGTGGCGACGACGGCCAAAACCATCCCGATAATGCCATACCAAATGGCGCGCTTAGCTTTTTCTTGGCCAGACAATCCACCTAGCGCAAGAATAAAGAGAATAGCCGCTACAACATAGGCGGCTGAAATAAGACCTTCATAACTGTGCATAACCTAACTCCGTTGGAACATGGCAAGCATTCGGCGGGTCACCAAAAATCCGCCGAAGATGTTGACCGAAGCGATCAAAATAGCGATCGAGGCGAGAGTCATCACAAGCCAGCTGCCAGAGACAACCTGCAGCAAAGCCCCGACGATGATGATCGAAGAAATAGCATTAGTGATAGCCATTAACGGCGTATGGAGAGAATGAGAGACGCCCCAGATAACATGAAAACCAATAAAAATAGAAAGCACGAAAACAATAAAGTGCTGCATAAAGCTGGGCGGCGCGACATAGCCTAACGCGAGGCATAAGAATCCGCCCACTCCGAGCATTAGCGCCGTGCTGTTAAGCGATCGCTGCAGTTCTCGGCGCTCGCGGTCAGCTTTCTCGTCGCCGGTTTCTACGACTTCCTTAGCCTTGGGCGCCGACGCTGCAATCGCCTGAATTTTTGGCGGCGGTGGTGGCCAAGTGATCTCGCCTTGATGAGTAACCAAGGCGCCGCGAATAACATCGTCTTCCATGTCTATTACTGCGACGCCGTCTTTGTTGGGCGTAAGATCGTCGATCATGTGGCGAATGTTGTTGGCGTAAAGAGTCGAGGACTGCGCGGCCATGCGACTTGGGAAGTCGGTGTAGCCAACAATAGTAACGCCATTGTCGGTTACATATTTCTCGCCAGGTTTTGTTAGCGCGCAGTTGCCGCCACGCTCGGCAGCAAGGTCAACGATGACAGAGCCCTGCTTCATGCTCGCAACCATGTCGTCAGTCCACAGCTCTGGCGCGGGTCGATTAGGGATGAGCGCCGAGGTGATAACGATATCTACAGAGGGCGCCAGCTCACGAAATTTCTCGCGCTGCTTGTCGATAAAAGCTTGGCTAGAGGGCGGCGCGTAGCCGTTGGTAGCCGCGCCGTCGAGTTGCTCTTCATCGAATTCCAAGAAAACAAATTCTGCGCCCATCGATTCGATCTGCTCCGAGACTTCGGGGCGCACATCAAACGCCAGCGTAATAGCGCCGAGTGAGACCGACGTTCCAATAGCTGCGAGTCCGGCTACGCCAGCACCCAGCACTAATACTCTCGCTGGCGGCACTTTGCCGGCAGCGGTCATCTGTCCTGTAAAGAATCGGCCAAAGTTATTGCTGGCTTCGATAACAGCCCTGTAGCCTGCGATGTTCGCCATCGACGATAGCGCATCCATCTTTTGCGCACGGCTAATTCTGGGCACCATATCCATGGCTAGAACGCTCGTGTTCTTGACCCTCATTTGCTCAAGCAAGGGCTCATTGGAGGCGGGATTAATGAAGCTCACCAGTATTTTGTTCGAAGGAAAGGCGTCTAGCTCGTCGGCTGAGGGTTCTCGTACTTTGACAATAATGTCGGCCTGGCTCAACAGTTCCGCCGCAGAGCCGACTACCGTAACCCCAGCCGCCTCGTAAGCTGCGTCCGGGAGTGAGGCAGCCAAGCCCGCGCCGGCTTCGACAACGCATTCGTAGCCGAGCTTTTGGAGCCTTTGCGCACTTTCGGGCGTTAGCGCAACGCGCGCTTCTGAGTTCATTGTTTCTTTAGGTGCACCGATTTTCATGAAGACTCCGTTAATTTTTGAACAATAATCCAACGTATTTAGTTTTGGTTGCTCAGAGGGCACGCGCCGCTTTGACTTGGCTGCAAGTTATCTAAGACTAAGCTATTTGCCACACCTATTTCTACGTCGAGGCGCTCGAAAAAGTTCTGATCGTGTAAAGACCCCGTAGCGGCGTGAGGTAACTTCTCCTTATTGCTGCGTTGACAGGCTCTATCAGACTTTTTTCAGCGCAATTTAGATGCTCTAATGACCGAACCCTCGCTGACCAGTGCGACGCCCAAAAATAGATTCTTGGAGGAATACATGAAAGGACACTTTCTGCGCAACCTGAGCAACCTGCGTAACGCAGCCGCAACGACAATTCTCACCTGCTTGGCAATTTTTGGCAGTGTAGCCAACGCCGACGTTGGCCCGGAGCAATTAGAGGCCGTCACCACAGACCTAAAGTCTCGCATCGAGGCGGGAAAGCTCTCCGGCGCCGTAGTAACGGTCGCGCAGAATGGTAAAGTCCTTATGACCGAGGCCATGGGCTACCAAAACGTCGAAGATCAGGTGCCTATGCAGACAGACACGATCTTCCGCATATTCTCGATGACCAAGCCGGTGACTGGCACGGCGCTGATGATGCTCTGGGACGAGGGTAAATTTAAGCTCGACGATCCCGTTGAAATGCATCTGCCCGAGCTTGCTGGTATGCAGGTGTTCGCATCGCAGAACGACGATGGCAGCTGGGAAACCGAGCCCGCAGAGCATGCGATGACAGTACGAGAGTTAATGAGCCATACCGGCGGGCTGCTGTATACGCCGCCGCTTTCGCAGGGGCCGGTTGCCGAAGCCTATGCTAAGGCTGGAGTGATGGATCTCACCGGTACGTCGCTTGCTGATTCGATGCCTGCACTAAAAGACATTCCCCTTGGCTATCAGCCCGGCACGCAGTGGGTTTACAGTATTTCTGTCGATGTTCAGGGATACATGGTCGAGCGCCTGTCGGGCATGAGCTTCGGCGAGTTTCTACAGCAGCGCCTATTCGATCCGCTCGGCATGGTGGATACAGGCTTTTTTGTGAAGCCCGAAAATGCGCATCGCCTCTCGCGCCAATACGCACCTAACAGCGACGGCACGCTGCGCCGCACCGACAACCGCGGCGGCATTGCTGGGGGTTACGACTTTAAGAGCGCGCCGGTGTTCGAATCTGGCGGTGGAGGCTTAACCTCGACCGCAGCCGACTATCTACAGTTTGTTCAAATGCACCTGAACAAGGGCATGCACAACGGCGAACAACTGCTGTCGCCCGAGGCGATCGAGCTGATGCGCACCAACCAACTGCCGGCAGCTGTGGAAAATATCGGCGGGCTCTATCCGGGTAACGTCTTTGGTCTGGATTTTGCGATTGTCGAAAATTCTGAGGCTTATCAAGGCGCTTCGCAGGGCACGCACTGGTGGTGGGGTATTGCCGGCTCTTGGTTCTGGATTGATCCGGTTGAGAATCTTGTCTTCATCGGCATGATTCAGAACGATGACATCCTCTACTCGCTGCAAACCCACGCGGCTGCGCGTGCGGCGATCTACCGGTAGGTTAGGATGCATTAAGCGCTAATCTGGCATCTAGTCGGCTTTAGTCGGCTTTAGTCGGCTAAGGGAATCGACAGGATGCCAGATTGGAAACACCCCAGCAGCATTGCGGTTTTCAGCCAATTCCGGTTATAATGCGCACCCTGCCAAATTTGGCTGGGTAAGACGGTCGCGTTAGAGAAGCTGATTTCGTGCGATTGAGGCGCTTCAAGGCGTCATTGACATTCACTTTGCGTCGCCTCGCATGGGTCGGCGTCAAGGTATTTGAAGTGGGCCTTGAGCCCATTTTTTGTATGTGTTGTTTGTGCTCGCGACTCTTTGTCTTGTTGGCGAGTTATCTTGTTAGCGAGAATGTTTCGTGACAAGAAGAACAGAGATTTTAGGGAATAACGAGTGAAGAACGCAGCCGTACAGATAGCCGAATTAATAGCGCCGACAGTAGAGGCGTTGGGGCTTATTCTGTGGGGGATCGAGCTACAGCAGCAGGGCAAATATTCACTGCTGCGCGTGTATATCGAGCACGAAGAAGGCATAGGGATCGAAGATTGCGAGAAAGTGAGCCGTCAGGTTAGCGCCTTGCTAGATGTCGAAGATCCGATCACCGGCGAATATACCCTCGAGGTGTCGTCGCCAGGGATGGATAGGCCGCTGTTTACCGCGGAGCAATTTGCGTTGTATGTAGGCGAGAAGGTTAACGTACGCCTGCGCAGCGCGCTGCAGGGACGCCGCCGGTTTAAGGGCGTGATTAAAAAGGTAGTAGACGACAGGATTGGTCTGGCGATCGATGCCATCGATGCCGACGACGGCGAGCTGATCGAGATTACGCTCGCAGATATCGACAAGGCCAATATCGACTTTTAGCTATGGTTACTCTGTGCCCCGGTCTGGCCGGCGCAAGTTTCGAGTAAGGTGACACTGTTATGATGAGTAAAGAAATATTGATGGTTGTTGACGCGGTCTCTAACGAGAAGGGCGTCTCGCGCGAGGTGATTTTCGAGGCAATCGAATCAGCGCTTGCAATGGCAACTAGAAAGCTCAACGAAGAAGAAGAGATCGATTGCCGTGTTGCGGTAGACCGCAAAACGGGCGAATACGAGACCTTCCGCATCTGGACGGTGGTCGCCGACGACGAATACGTCAACGAATTTACTCAGTACATGCTCGAGCAGGTACAGGAGCGAGACGCGGCGCTTGAGGTAGGCAGCAAGATCGAAGAGAAGATCGATAATGTGCCTTTCGGCCGCATCGCTGCGCAGACCGCGAAGCAAGTGATTGTTCAAAAAGTACGAGACGCCGAACGCGAAATCGTTCTGAACGAATACAAAGACAAAATCGGCGAGCTGGTTACCGGTACAGTAAAGAAAGTCACTCGCGAGAGCATTATTGTAGACCTAGGCGGCAACGCCGAAGCCATTCTCATGCGCGATCAGATGATCCCGCGCGAAAATTTCCGTATGAGCGACCGCATCCGCGCATTGCTCATCGACGTGCGCCCCGAGCAGCGCGGACCTCAGCTGTTTTTGAGCCGCACCTCGCCGCAGATGCTGATCGAGCTCTTCAAAATAGAAGTGCCAGAGATCAACGAGCAAATTATTTCAATCCGCGCCGCGGCGCGCGATCCCGGCTCACGCGCGAAAATCGTTGTGTCGACTAACGACGGCCGTATCGACCCCGTGGGCGCCTGTGTGGGTATGCGCGGTTCGCGCGTGCAGGTTGTTTCTGGCGAGCTGTCGAACGAACGTATCGACATCATTCTGTGGGACGACAATCCGGCGCAGCTCGTAATTAACGCGATGTCACCCGCCGAAGTCGCCTCCATCATAATGGATGAAGACAGCAACACAATGGACGTTGCGGTTGAAGAAGATAATCTCGCGCAGGCGATTGGGCGCAATGGTCAGAACGTGCGTTTGTCGGCCGAATTAACCGGCTGGACTATTAACGTTATGAGCGAAGAAGAAGCCGCCGAGAAACAAGAAAAAGAATCGGTTGGCCTCATCGAAATGTTTATGGCCAAGCTCGATGTCGATGACGAAACTGCCGAGGTGCTCGTTAGCGAAGGCTTTACCTCTCTCGAAGAGATCGCGTATGTACCGATGGAAGAAATTCTGTCTATCGACGGATTCGACGAGGAGATTGCCGAAGAGCTACGCAACCGCGCGAAAGACGCGTTGTTAACTCAGGCGATTGCATCCGAGGAAGATCTGTCGTCGATGAATGTGGCAGACGATTTAATGAATATGGAAGGCATGGATAAAGAGCTCGCGCTAGAACTCGCGAAGCGCAGCATTCTGTGCATGGAAGACCTCGCGGAGCAGGCTACCGATGAGCTGATGGAAATCGAAGGCATGACAGAGGAAAGAGCGGGGCAATTGATTATGACCGCACGTGCGCCATGGTTCGAATAGTTGGTAGCTGGGCTGCGGACGAAAGTCGCGCGGCTCTGTGGTTCGAGGCCGAACCGATGAATTAGACATTTAGTGAGGGCTGCGAGGCAGCCGGCCGGTGAAGTTAAGAGAAACCGGCACAGAGCGCGCATAGCGCGCAAGAAAACTGGAGTAGATTGAATGGCAGATGTAACCATAAGCGAACTCGCCAAAGTCGTCGGAGTCGATGTCGATAAGCTGCTGTCGCAAGTAAAGGACGCAGGCTTACCGCACAAGAAGGCCGACGAGATTATTTCTAATGACGATAAGAACACGCTGTTGCAGTCGTTGCGTGGAAGTCATGGGGAAGGTGAGGGCGCAGCTGCTCCAAGCAAGATTACGCTAAAGCGCAAAACGCTAGGCACGCTGAAGAGCGCGTCGAGCTCGGGTCGTGGTAAGACCGTTAACGTAGAGGTGCGTAAAAAGCGTACGTACGTTAAGCGCACCGAAGTCGAAGAAGAGGTCGTCCCCGAAGAGCCGGTTGCAGTCGAGCCCGCGATTGTTACGCCAGATCCCGTTGTTGCCGCCGAAGCGGCGATCGCCGCAGCTGCAGAGACAGCGAAAGCGACTGCCGACGAACCGGCACCTGCTGCGCCGTCAGCCCCCGCAGCGGCACCAATCGTCCCCGACGTTCCTTCCGAAGAAGCAGCCTCTGCCCGTGCCGATAAGCCTGGCGCTAAGCGCAAGCCTGCTACCAAGAAAGAGATCGACGACGAGGCCGAGAAGAAGCGGACGCAGGCTCGTACGACTAAGGGCAAGCCAGCTAAGCGTCAGAACCGCACGTTGCATGTAAACGACGCGTTTGTTCTCGAAGGCGGAGACAGCGAAGGGCGCCGCCGTGGTGGCCGTCGCGGCCGCAATCGGTTGTCGGGTTCTACTCAGGCATTTGAGATGCCAACTGAGGCGGTCGTTCGCGATATCAAAATTGGCGAAGCCAATAAGGTAACCGACCTTGCTCAACAGATGACTGTCAAAGCGGCAGCGGTTGTTAAAGCACTATTCAAGATGGGCGTGATGGCCAATATTAATCACGTTGTCGACGCCGACACAGCCACGCTGCTGGTCGAAGAAATGGGCCATCGTCCGAACTTCGTTTCCGAAGATGCACTCGAAGAGCAGCTCGCCGAGTCATTGGCCGCCGAAATTGGCGAAGAAAAAATTACGCGCGCGCCAGTTGTCACAGTGATGGGCCATGTTGACCACGGTAAAACCTCGCTGCTCGACTATATTCGTAAGTCGACAGTCGCGTCGCACGAAGCGGGCGGCATTACGCAGCATATCGGTGCCTACCATGTAGACACAGACCACGGCATGGTCAGCTTCCTCGACACCCCGGGACACGCGGCGTTTAGCGCGATGCGTTCACGTGGTGCGAAAGCAACCGATGTCATCGTGTTGGTCGTAGCCGGCGACGACGGCGTGAAGCCACAAACCGCCGAGGCCGTGCAGCATGCGAAGGCCGCTGGCGTGCCTTTAGTGGTAGCGATTAATAAGATGGACAAAGAGGGCGCAGACCCCGACCGCGTGAAGAACGAGCTTGCGGCGATGGAAGTAATTCCTGACGATTGGGGCGGCGACACACAGTTTATCCCTGTGTCTGCTCATACCGGTGACGGCGTTGACAAGCTTCTCGAAGCTATTTTGCTGCAGGCCGAATTGATGGAGCTCACTGCCTATACCGACGTGCCTGGGCAGGGCGTTGTGGTTGAATCGCGTCTCGATAAAGGCCGCGGCGCGGTTGCGTCGGTACTTGTGCAGAACGGTACACTTCGTACAGGAGATATCGTACTGGTCGGTAAAGAATACGGACGCGTCCGCGCTTTAGTAGACGAGAACGGTGTGAACATTAAGTCGGCGGGCCCTTCTATTCCTGTCGAAATTCTTGGCCTTACTGGTGTGCCCGACGCAGGCGATGAGTTTGTTGTGCTCGCCGATGAGAAAAAAGCGAAAGAGGTGGCCGAGTTCCGCCGCACACGCCTAAAAGATTCAGTGCAAGCGATGCAGCAAGCTGCGCTTATCGATAATATGTTCGCAGGCATCGGCAAGCCGAACCTCAGCATTTTCAATATTATTCTCAAAACCGATGTGCGCGGCACGCTCGAGGCATTAACCGCTTCGCTCGTTGCAATGAACACGGACGAGGTGCAGGTAAAGGTCGTGTCCTCAGGTGTCGGTGGCATTTCCGAAAACGACGTTCACCTTGCAGCAACATCGAAAGCGATGATCGTTGGATTTAATGTACGCGCCGACAAAACCTCAAAAGAAATCATCGACAACGAAGGCCTTCAGCTTCGCTATTACAACGTTATCTACAACGTGCTCGACGATGTGAAAGCGATTATGGGCGGTATGTTGTCGCCCGAAATCCGCGAAGAAATTCTCGGTGTTGCCGAAGTGCGCGACGTGTTTACTTCACCTAAGTTCGGCCAGATCGCCGGCTCGATGGTTATCGAAGGCACGATTCACCGCAACAAACCCATTCGCGTGCTACGCGATGACGTGGTGATTTATGAAGGTGAGCTTGAGTCATTGCGCCGCTTTAAAGACGACGCGAATGAGGTTAAGAACGGCGTCGAATGTGGTATCGGTGTGAAAAACTATACGGATGTGCGCGTCGGCGACAAAATCGAAGTGTACAAAACAACCGAGATCGCTCGTACGCTTTAACGCGTCGCAGTACTGCGAAACGCAGCAAGGAACTAGATGGCAAACATGACTCCAAGAGGCCAACGCGTGGCGGATCAGATCCAGCGCGAATTGGCGACGTTGATCCAGCTCGAGGTGAGCGATCCACGCGTGGGCATGGTGTCGGTAACAGGCGTCGATGTAAGCCGCGATCTCGCGCATGCGAGAGTGTTCGTCACGGTGCTCAACACACCGAGCGCGAGCGACGAGGCGAACGATGCGCTGAGCAGCCCCGGCGATTTGGACAAGCTCGAGGTCGAAGAGAACCTCAAAGCGCTTAACCAAGCCGCGGGCTATCTTCGAACGCTTTTAGCAAAGCGCCTCGCGCTGCGCTCTGTGCCTAAGCTTCAATTTCGCTACGACTCGAGCATCGAGAACGGCGCGCAGTTGTCGAGCCTCATCGACAGCGCGCTTAAGCCGATATGGCCCAGCATGGCGACGATCTGCCTGCCGACGATAATAGCTAAGCGTGGCGCGCAGAAAGCAAAAAGGGCGACACATACACGGCATTGTCGTGTTGGATAAACCACTTGGTGGCAGCTCGAATCGAGCGCTTCAGGTAGTAAAGCGCTTGTTTGATGCCAACAAGGCGGGCCACACAGGTAGTCTAGACCCACTTGCGACCGGTGTTTTGCCGCTGTGTTTGGGCGAGGCAACCAAGGTGTCGCAGTTCTTGCTCGATTCGGATAAAGCGTATCGCGCGCGGATAAAGCTGGGCGAGCGGACCGACACCGCCGACAGCGAGGGCGAGGTGATCGCCAAGGTCGAGGGTTTTACCATCGATGAGGCTGCAGTAAAGGCAGCGCTTAGAGGCTTCGAAGGCGAGATAGAGCAGGTGCCGCCTATGTATTCGGCGCTCAAGCAAGACGGCCAACCGCTGTATAAGCTAGCGCGGCAAGGCAAAACGGTAGAACGTAAGGCGCGCGCCATTACGATCTATTCGATCGAATTGACAGATGTTGATGCTGACGCAAACGTGATCGAGATCGAAGTCGATTGCAGTAAGGGGACTTACATAAGGACCATTGCCGACGATTTGGGGCAGATTCTTGGCTGCGGAGGGCATATAATCGCGCTCCGGCGACTTCGTGCCGGCGTCTTCTCTATCGAAGACAGTGTCACGCTCGAAGCGCTCGAGGCTAAAAAAGAGGCAGGAGGGTTCGACGCGATAGACGCGCACCTCATGCCAATGGACAAAGCGATAGACGATTTACCTGCCGTGCAGCTGCCGAGTTACACGGCGCAGTTTCTAAAGCATGGCCAGCCAGTTCAGGTTAGCCAAGCGCCAGCCGACGGGCTTGTGCGGCTTTACGAAGAAGGCGAGTTCATCGGCATTGGCTGCATAGACGATGACGGGAATGTCGCACCCAAGCGACTGGTGGTTGCATCGCCTGGCGAGTAACGAGAATTTAAAAATTCAGAGCGAGCGCTCAACTAAGCAGTAAAGAGCGACGCTTGGATAAGTGCATGAAGCACTCAGGGAAGACCTCAGCTAACTATTAATATGCATGGTTAGTCTGATTGAAAAGGATGTCGGCGACTAACAATTAATCGCATATTTATGGAGTAAGAAAATGGCTTTATCAGCTGAAGTAAAAGCAGGAATCATCAAGGATTATGCACAGGGCGAGGGCGACACTGGTTCACCCGAAGTTCAAGTTGCGCTACTGACAGCAAACATTAATGAGCTGCAGGGACACTTCAAAGAGCATATCCACGATCACCATTCGCGTCGCGGTCTCATTCGTATGGTTAACAGCCGTCGTAAGCTGCTTGACTACCTCAAGCGCAAGAGCGTCGATCGCTATTCCTCTCTGATCAAGCGTCTAGGCCTGCGTCGCTAATCAGCGTCGCGTGCTCGTAACGCAAATCAATTAACCGGATTAACTAGCGCATGGCCTGATGAGTTGGCCTGCGTTTTTTAAAGAAAATAGGAAAAAGTATGTTTAATCCAGTCGTTAAAACATTCCAGTACGGTAATCAAACCGTCACGCTGGAAACAGGAAAAGTCGCACGCCAAGCTACAGGCTCGGTTATCGTGACAATGGGTAATAGCCAAGTACTCGCGACCGTTGTTGGCCGCAAAAAGGCAAACCCTGGCGCGGATTTCTTTCCGCTCACAGTTAACTATCAAGAAAAGACCTACGCAGTAGGCAAAATCCCTGGCGGCTTTTTCAAGCGCGAAGGACGTCCAACTGAGAAAGAGACGCTTACATCGCGCCTCATCGACCGTCCGATCCGTCCATTATTCCCTAAGGGTTTCATGAACGAAGTGCAGGTTGTCTGTACCGTTATCTCAGCCGACAAAAACGAAGACGCAGATATCGCAGCGCTCATTGGTGCCTCTGCGGCACTCTCTATTTCGGGTATTCCTTTCGCTGAGCCTATCGGCGCGGCGCGCGTTGGTTACGACGCAGAAAAAGGCTATATGCTGAACCCAACTAACAGCGAACTCCAATCGTCGCTACTCGACATGGTTGTTGCCGGCACAAAGTCTGCGGTACTTATGGTTGAGTCTGAGGCGAAAGAGCTCAGCGAAGACGAGATGCTTGGTGCCGTGTTGTTTGCACATCAAGAAATGCAGGCCGTTATTACTGCGATCGAAGAGCTCAAGGCCGAAACTGGCAAGCCTTCATGGGAGTGGGTTGCTGCTGAAGAAAATGCTGCGCTTAAAGCGGCGCTTGCTGAAAAATTTGAAGCTGCTGTTATCGATGCCTATCAGGTGTCCGACAAAATGGCGCGTTACGATCGCATTGGCGCGATTCAAGCCGAAGCAGTCGAAGCACTAGCCGACGAAGAAGCAGGCGTATCTGCTGCGGATGTTAAAGCGGCGTTTGGTAAGCTCGAGAAGAGCACCGTGCGTAATCGTATTCTCGACGGTGCGCCTCGCATCGACGGTCGCGACACGAAGACTGTCCGCGCAATCGAAGTAGAAACTGGCCTGCTGCCTCGCGCACACGGCTCGGCGCTCTTCACACGTGGCGAGACTCAGGCAATTGTTGTGACTACGCTTGGCGCGCTGCGCGATTCGCAAATCATCGAAGACCTCGGTGGTTCGCGCAAAGACCCGTTCATGTTGCATTACAACTTCCCTCCGTACTCGGTTGGCGAAACGGGCTTCATGAGTGGCCCTAAGCGCCGCGAAATTGGCCACGGCCGCCTCGCGCGTCGCGGCATCGCAGCGGTTATGCCACGCGAAGAAGACTTCCCTTACGCGATCCGCGTGGTGTCTGAGATCACCGAGTCAAACGGCTCGAGCTCAATGGCGTCAGTCTGCGGTAGCAGCCTTGCGATGATGGATGCGGGCGTGCCTCTTAAAGCACCTGTTGCCGGTATCGCTATGGGTTTGATCAAAGAAGGCGAGCGCTTCGCGGTACTTACCGACATCCTCGGCGACGAAGATCACCTCGGCGACATGGACTTTAAGGTAGCCGGCACAGCTGAAGGCGTTACTGCGCTGCAGATGGATATTAAAATCCAAGGCATCACCGAAGAGATCATGGAGATTGCGCTCGAGCAGGCTAACACTGCGCGTAATCACATCCTCGTTGAGATGAATAAAGTGCTCGCGAAGTCACGCGACAGCGTCTCTGAGAATGCGCCTTCGATGGCTATGCTCAAAATCGATCCAGACAAGATCCGCGACGTTATCGGTAAGGGTGGCGCGGTTATTCGCGGTATCACCGAGCAGACTGGCGCCTCGGTTGATATCGATGACGACGGTAACGTGCGCATCTACGGCGAAGACGCCTCTTCGCGCGACGCAGCAATCGACATGGTTAACGCCATTACTGCCGAAGCAGAAGTGGGTCGAATTTACCGCGGTAAAGTGGCGCGTATCGTAGACTTCGGAGCATTCGTCACAATTCTGCCTGGTAAAGACGGACTCGTGCATATCTCACAGATTTCTGATGAGCGTGTCGAGAGCGTTGAAGAATATCTCACCGAAGGCCAAGAAATTCTCGTTAAGTGTTTAGACCTCGATGCGCGTGGCCGTATCAAGCTCAGCATGAAAGAGATTTCTGACGAAGAGAAGCAAGAGATGGCTGCAGCAGACGCTGCTGAGTAAGTTATAGCCTTAGTCGGCGCGCGATTTATAGATTGATTGGTAAATTTTCGCGTGTGCCGAAGCGCAGCAAAAGCGCTTTAGCTGACTTGGTTAAAAGGAAAAAGAGCTGTCCGAAAGGGCAGCCCTTTTTTCGTTTTCAATAGGGTAAATCACACCTAAGTCACGCCTAGGTCACACCCGTTACTGTTGATCTAAATCAATAGTTAGCGCTTTCTTCTTTTTAAACAGCCGATTGGGCCGGCAATCGCACGCTTGCCTTTTTTGGTTCTTGACCTGAAATTCATTCGGGACAACAATCGGGCATGGCGGTATAAATCTGCCTCGTCACTTGATGTCGTTCATCGCTCGATTATAAAAGCAAAACGGAGAAGGCAATGGAGAAGGCAATAAAAAGCAAAAAAAGAATTGTCCAGAAATCCCGCTCGATGTTCACAGGCGCGTTCGCGCTCTCGACCCTTGCGCTTTTGGGCTCAGCCCAGGCATTAGGCGCTGGTGAGGTTACCTTCCACAAAGACATAGAACCGATTCTGCAACGCAGTTGCCAGAACTGCCACAGACCCGGCGGCGCTGGTCCGATGTCGCTCGTGACCTACGAAGAGGTCGCGCCGTTTGCGGGACTCATCGAATACAAAACAGGCCTGCGTGATCGCGCGGGTGCTATGCCTCCATGGTATATGGAGAAAAGTATCGGTATTCAACGTTACAAGAACGATCCTTCCCTAAGTGATGCCGAGCTTACCGCGATCTCAACTTGGGCACGCACCGGAACGCCGAAAGGTGAGGTCGC
>Ga0115548_1001226_pt1 | contig 14144 bp, 5 predicted proteins | sample COGITO_mtgs_1004_4_FD_87187 | JGI IMG/M metagenome (GOLD analysis project Ga0115548, IMG submission 87187) | Pelagic marine microbial communities from North Sea - COGITO_mtgs_100423 | ecosystem: Environmental > Aquatic > Marine > Epipelagic | place: Germany:Helgoland, sampling site Kabeltonne...
CACCGCACCCGGGGAAATAGCATTGACGGTAATACCATAACGGCCCAAATCCATACCCGCCATACGGGTAAATTGCGACACCGCTGCCTTGGCGCCACTGTAAAGATAGCCACCCATATGGGTGCGAATGGCCGAGATGCTAGAGTTGTTGATAATCCGCCCACTGCCCTGTGCCTTCATATGCGGCGTTGCGTACTTAGTCCCATACAACACACTGCCCACCAGCAGGTCCATGGCATAGTGAAACTGTTCCTGGGTCACATCTTCAATATCACCCAGAGTCCCACCACCCGCATTGTTAAACAAAATATCGAGCCTGCCAAAGGATTGAATCGCTTGATCAACCGAGGCTTTAATCTCCGCCTCCTGGGTGACATCCGCTTTAAAAAACACCGCGTTATCGCCCAGGCGCGCAGCAATTTCCTGGCCTTTTTCTTCGCCACGGCCTGTGAATAGCACTTTGGCCCCTTCAGCAATAAACAGCTCCACGGTGGCTTGACCGATACCGCTGGTGCCGCCGGTGATTAGGGCAACTTTGTTGGTTAGGATATTGGGCATGGGGGGGCTCCCAGGGTTGTGGTGATTGGGTTGGGGTAGTTTGAGAGGTAGGAGACGTTTTACCTATGGCACAGATGGCCGTAGTTTTTAGCAAAGCTGGCCAGCAATCGTGCCGATGGCACAATCAACCCTTCGCAACCAAGAAAGGCGACTGCTGCGCCAATATTTTGCATGGTTTTGCAACGGGACAGGCACTCTAAAATTCTACACCTGCAGTAAAAAACTATTTTCACCATCGGAGTTAATAATATATCACTATAGATTATCTTCATGGTAAGGTTTTTCCGGTACACCCTTATTATTCCTCGCCATCCATTTTTGCTTACTTTGACGGTAACTCTGGTTTGAAAACAAATACATCCCGGCTGCCGAATGCAGGTAAATAATCACAACATACGCTTGCTTTTATCAGTTCATCAATATCATTTTCACTGTAACCAAGCTCCTTAAGTATCTCTGCGGTCTGTTCACCTAGGCGTGGCCCTGGCCGTAATCTCTTCCAAGTTTGGCCCTCACCCACCCGAACATAGTTTGGTGCTAATAACGTAACGGGAAAACCATATGGGTGTTCTTCCCAACGCAACATTTCTGTCGAATCCGTCGCTACTTCATCTGCATCGTTATTATCTACTTGACGCACGCACAAAGCATAAACATCTGCAAGGCTCAACACGCGATGACAACCAATATCGGCGGATTCAAACAACTCCAGCCAGTAGGAACTTTCTTTTTTTGCAAAAGCAGCCTCAAAAGCCTGAATATCGACTCTCTGGTTTTTAGTGATCAGCGTTGCAAGCTGATCAGCCTTATTTTTATGAACTCCAACGTAAATCCAGCCATCACGACATTCGTATAACCTCTGCCAGGGGTGTGGTCCAAGGGCAAACTGCCCACTAGGGGCACCCCACTTACTGTTGCAATTTTCTGCAATCATATTAGGAAGCTGATAATAGCTCACAACTCGGGCAAGAGACGTTCGCGCCTCACCAGCATAACCAGTCCGGCGCTGTTGGTACACTCCCAAGAGGGCTGAAAAAGCTAACATCAGCCCACCTGGAATATCACTGGAAGCGATACCCCCATGATCTTGTGGTGTTTGCAAACCCCCGAACTGCGCCATCAATCCACTGCTAGCCTGTAATAAATTGTCGTAACCAGGGCGCAGCTCCCATCCACCTCTGCGCGTACCTCCAAAAGCGGAAATCTGAGCGCTAACTACTTTCTGACTAATTGTTCGCAGCTGTTTATGCGTGACACCTAATCGCAGAGCTGTATTATCCAGTATATTGTGTACCACGACGTCAACATGAGATATCAATTGCTCAAATACTTTCCTACCAGGGGCCGTAGTCACATCGGTTATGATGCTACGTTTGCCGTGCTGAAGAAATTCACCTCGGGCGGCAGCAGCAGGACTGGGTGACTGTGATGCATCTGCCTTGATGATATCGGCGCCATACTCTGCAAGAAATACACCGGCAAGTGGCCCGGCAACCATGTTAGTCAATTCCAATACAGTCAATCCATTTAAAAGATCGCCTTTCTTCAGTGGTCCTATCCCAACTTTTAGAGCCTTTTTCTCAACATTACAGCTAAATAATTCCTCAGCCATATCAGTACTAATAATTTCAGGCTCATGAAATCCTGTGTTGCTGAGAGCCCCACCTGGACCACTGACATCACAAACGCGACCAGCCGTGATCAACGTAGACCGGCCATTATCCATACTCGTTAATACACCTGAAGATAACATGGGTTTTGAAGCTAACCATTCTTCCTTTGTTTGAATCACATTAGCAGCGACGCCGGCCTTTGCAAAAACATCTTCCCATTCCAAAGCAGTTTTAGTCAGCAATACATCCGCTATAATTTTCCGAAGCTTCTGCATGCGTTCGGCGCTCAGGCCCAGTGAATTGCTGATATTGTTCTCATAAGCGGTTTCCCACGCTCCCACATTTATAAAACCCTCCTGAGTAAGTTTATCGTCAATACCTAGTGCCTTTGTTAAACGTTTTGAATAGCGACCAATGTTTGGATAAAGGGTATAGATAAAAATTTCTCTACCGTCTGAGCATGGGTAGTAGGATCCTAGAGGATTTATCCATATATTTTCATTCGCTTTGGCCAGTTTTTTCAACTGTTCCTCATTATTATCATTCGAGGAAAAAACGAAAGGCTTAAAGTTCTCAGGCAACAGGCTCTCGTCACCAATAGGTCGGTTCCAATTCCAAATTTCCAAAATGAAGCCTAGGAGCCCGCTGTCAGCCAAGGGGACTTCAAGTACAGTACCGTGCCCATGTTGTTCGCGTGCGACCAATGCAGCCATGACACCAAGAGCTCCATTGTAAGCAGCATACATAGAACATTGCGGCACACAGCTATATACTGGTGGATAGCCAAGAGGTTCTCGAACCTTACTCGCATGCCTGAATACACCCGCTGCTGCGGAGACAACCCCTTCCCAAGCCTGAATATGAGCGCGTTTTTTGTCTGTCGAGGAAAACCCCGGTAGTGACAGATAAACTAAACTGGGATTGTCCTCCTTCACTCCGGCATAGTGCAACCCTAAGCCCTTCATCACTCCAGGACGAAAGTTCTCTATCACAACATCCGCCTTATGAATAAGCTCCAAAGCCTGCGCCTTGCCTTCATCCGTTTTCAAATCCAGTTTAAGAAGCTTTTTGTTTCTGTTAAACAGGCGATGCTGTTGCTCAGGCAATTCCGGTGCTCCCGGTTTAACAACGCGAATAACTGTCGCTCCCTGATCAGCCAACATCAAGCCAACCATCGGGCCGGCATAATAATGGCCAAAATCAACAACCTTTAGTCCTGTTAAAGGGCCTGAATACTCATCTATCTGCACCATATTTTGTTAGTCTCTTGAATGAATAGCTATTGGTGATACTCAGTTATATTTTCACAATGCTCATGACTGGCTTACGCAAGTCCAGTGTGCATATGAAATCACGGACTGTACCAAATGGGGGATGTATAGGCCCTTTCTTGAATGACCATTGACACATCACTAGGAATATTCTTAATGCCAAAGAACTTGGCATCATAGGCAGTCCAGCGTGGGGTCGGGATTTCCAGCACACGGACATAATAGAACGCCAGCTGATCTCTATTGAAATCCAGATCTACCCACACAACCGTTAGTTCCGGATCGCCGATACTGTTAGTGTAGGAAGCATCTTTTATATTCACAGACAATCCGACCGGTGGAGCTTCACCATTTTTGTTTGCTTTGCGACCATCGCTTAAAGATGCGTTATAGATTTTTTCGTGCAACTCACCGTTTTTATCATGCCAGCCTTTGATGACTTGCACCCGATCCAGATTAGCACCATTAGGATCCTTTACCGCATGAATAAGAAAACTGGGAATTTTACCCTTCGGAGCACTGGTCAAATCACCTCCCATTGGTACACCCTTGCTATAGCCGACCCTTGGCAAGTCAGGCTTCAGAGCGTCATTTTTCTCATAATTCCAGCCACCGAAGAATCGTACACTCATTCTCGGCCCTGTGGTCGCGTAAGTCTCTTTGCGTTTCATGGCAGCAAATAGCGCCTCCCGAGTATTCTCCGTGGCCCACACAGCCGCATAACCAGAAGCTCCTGTTTCCCAGATTTTAGTTGCGCCCCCCTGTGGGCTCCATGGCAGTGTTATTCGGTTAGCGCTCGGTTCAAACTCTGAAAACTTGCCCCAAAAATTATTCTCTGCCACAGCTGCAAGTGAGTTATGGGGATCCGTGCTGCCTATCATGCCAAACTTGAAGGGATTCACACCCAACCGACCCTGCTCACTCAGCCCAAGCTGTAACGCTGACCGAGCATATTCATATCGCTTGACCTGAATCAACTGCTCCTGATTTTTACTTGCGTCGCTTGCCGCACCTCCATATGCCCAAGTCTCGAAATCAGCGAATTCATCAGTGGGAGACAACACTGGATGTGTCTCACTATCACCTTTAATCTGCGTTACTTCCAACAGAGGCTCCCATCGTGCACGTTTTTGCGCATAATCTTGAGTAAACGCACGACCGGCTGAATCGTTGAGTTGAAACATATGCCCAACACTTAAATAAGAGTTATGCGGAATGGCCAAAATGTCGCCGCCAGTTTTAGTTTCATAGTCAGCCATATAAGCCCACAGATCTTCAGGTTTGCGGCTATCTATCTGAGAAAAAGGTAAAACCTTACCAGCCTTGTCTTTGCCATCTTGAAAAATGACAACCCGATGCAAATGATATGGCTGCTCTTCATTCGAGACGGTCCATTCAAAACCTATGAATGCCGTAAATTTGCCTGGGTCATTATGGCGTTCAGCATTGTCTATAACCTTATGCCACATGGAGGTCTTAAATTTATTGCTTTCAAACTTAGCAGCCTTAATGCCCCAGTAAACTTTTCTACGCTGGTTATAGGCATTGATAGGATCCTTGATGGTCGCCAATTCCCGTAACCGTTCATGCCAGTACCGACCTGTTTTTGTTTCCATCAATAGTGGGTCTTTCAATTCCAATGCAGACCACGCTCCCATATTTTCTGCGTGATCAGCAACGACTAGAAAGTCTAGAGGTCTTGTCAGGCGAGCCTTCATGCCATTATGAGCAGTCACTGTTTCGCCTTTGGCGAAACGGTATGCGTCATTCGGGGTCAGCTTCCTGTTACCTCGGCTATACGCATCAAGAGAAAAATATGTATGCAAGTGTGTATCGCCAAAATACACATTCCGAGGGTAATTTTGATCTGCATAAGGAGAATAGCTATCATCTGCCACAATTGCTGGTGACATAAAGATCAACCCTAATAAGATACAAATATTTTTGCTTTTCATTTCCAGTCCCCAGGGGTGAAGAAGGACTTTTTATCGCCAAGAGGAAGATAATAATTAAAGCATGCGCCGACCCGAAGATAGTCAGCTATTTTCTCGTCACTAAACCCAAACTCCCTGAGAATTTCCTCGGTATGCTCACCGAGTCGTGAAGCGGGAGCTAAACGCAACCACGACTTGTCCTCTCCGATACGCACCTGATCTGAGGCCACCTGCTCAATTGGGGAGCCGCTAGGATGATCTGTCCAGCGCAAGATTTCGAACGTGCCTTCGGCCACCTCATCTTCCGGATTGTTGCTCACAACACGTATTTGAACCGCAGCTTTGATGTCTGCAGCAGTACTCACCTCATAGGCCACAATGCCCTCCAGTGCTAGTTTATTGATCCAGTGGCCACTATCAGCTTTAATGAAAGCAGCTTGCAAGGCCTCATCACTAATGCTGGTCATATCAGTAACTATTTTGGCTAAAATCGCCGCCTTATCTTCTGAAGTCCCGACATAAATCCAGCGATTCTTGCATTCATAGAGCCTCTGCCATGGGCTTGGACCAAGTGCTAGCTGACCATGGGGTTCACCCCAATCACTATTTCCCTGTTCCGAGATCATCCAAGGGAACTGGGTATAACTGACTGCGCGAGCCAATGAGGTACGACCTTCACCCGCATAGCCTGTCCTCTTTTTCTGGTAGATTCCGAGCAAAGCAGCAAACGCAGTGGCCGCGCCACCAAGAACATCACCACTAGCAACACGGCCATGAAATTGTGGGAAATCTATAGATCCACCATAACGGGTCATTAAACCGGCCGCTGCTGAAAGCGTATGGTCAAAACCAGTATAGTTCTCCCAATGCCCTCGATAAGGGCCACCGTAAGCGGAGATCTGACAGCTGATTAATTCAGGGTTTATTTCTTCAAGCTGCCTAGGCGTAACCCCTAGACGCAAACCAGTGTCATCAAGAATGTTGTGAGTAACAATGTCTGCCCAGCGTACCAAGTTTTCAAATATCTCACGCCCCGGCCCTGTTTTTACATCATTCAATATACTGCGCTTTCCTTGGTTCAACTCGATAATCATCTTGATCAAACCAGGGCCATAAGCCCAAGAGTCGGATTTAATTACGTCCGCACCGTATTCAGCTAGTATATGTGCGCCAATTGGGCCCGCGAGTATGTTACCAAGATCAAGTACCTTCACTCCCTTAAGAAGGTCTCCCTTCTTTTGCTTTGGGTTATTTCCTTGTGGGGACGGTACGGACATTCTATTCGCAAACAGAGCACGCGCTTTTTCCATGGTCACAGGCTCCATCTCACTTATTTGGGTTGACATCGGGGCTCCATTCGGACCACCGATATCGACCAAACGACCAGGCACAGTTAGCTCAGTGTTTCCATTGTCCATGCATGCTAATACTCCCGAGTCCAAAAGCGGCTTCATCTGTAGCCATTCTTCTCTAGTCCGTAATATGCTGCAAGGCACCCCAGCTTTCCTCAATAACTCCTCGCACTCATCACTTGGCAACTTGCGAATACCCTCGGCAATCAGATCAAAGAAGCGACGTCTCAGCTTTCGTCGTTCGGGGCTCAGCTCTTCCTCAACTACCTCAATACTAGTGTTCGCCATTGTGTCAATATTATTTTCCGTTTGCAGATTCCAACCACCGGCGCTCACAAGACCAGAAACATAGAGCTTTTCATTAATACCGAGCAATTTGCCAATCGCTACTAGCCATTTACCCGCGACGACTATCACCATTGTTCGGTCGTCGCTGCAAGGGAAGAATGTGTAGGCGATATGGGTACTTTTCTGACTCGCCTTTTTCAACTGGGTTTCAAGATTCACATTCCTATCAACCCCAGCAGCAGGTTTCTTGTAAACAAGCGGTTTATATGTTTCCGGCAACTCAAATCGGTGCACATCAGAATCAAAAAACTTGCGGGAAATAGCCATCAGTCCACAAGTAGCAAGCGGCACTTCTATCACGGTACCATGTCCATGCTCCTCTCTTGCTATCAGCGCTGCGGTGACAGCTGTAGCACCGTGCACTGCGCCATATATGGAACACACCGGCATTGCTGTATAGACGGGTGGAAACTTGAGGAGAGAGCGGTATAGACTCAACTCCGTGAACAACCCTGCCGCCGCAGCTAGTACACCTTCCCAAGCCTGAAGATGGGCGCGTTCCTTGTCATTTGAGGCAAAGCCTGGGAGGGATAGATAAACAAGACCAGAGTTCTTCTCCTTTACGCTGGCATAGTCCAGCTCCAATCGTTTCATCACACCTGGGCGAAAGTTCTCAATCAACACGTCCGCGTTTTCTACGAGCGACAACGCTTGGGCTTTTCCTTCCTCGCTCTTCAAGTCCAATTCCAGAAGCTTCTTGTTCCTGTTGAAAAGGCGATATTGCTGGTCAGGCAGTTCCACCTTCCCCGGCTTGACTATATGGATCACGTTAGCCCCTTGATCCGCTAACAACATGGCGGCCATGGGACCCGCATAATAATGCCCAAAATCCACTACATTCAGCCCGACTAGCGGCCCTGTATATTCTTTTAACTTAGGCATGGATCTTTCCTTATTTCTTTGTATTAAAAAATTACCCCTTAGGACTTAAATTTCCTAGCCTCAGACATCTTCGCCCAGCTCTCGGGCTCGACTAAGTAGGCTCTTTTCGTCTGCGTCGATATGGCGAATTGCCTGAATAATGAGTAACAAACCCCCTACTGACATCAGGAGACTCCAAAGCATTGCTTGCCGCAATGCTTCCCCACCTGAAGTGCCGCTTGCTGAAAAAATGTCGCTCACATGACCAATGACATAGGGGCCAAGTGCTGTGCCAATTACCGTTTTGGTCATCAGAAAGAGAGAGGAAACAGTGGCTCTACCACGAGGTAGCATTAAATCATTCATCACAGAGGCCGATACGGGCAGCCCCATTGCGCTAAACAGCACACCCGCGAGAGCAATAGCATAAGCAAAAAACAAACTGTCCATGTTCAAGAATGTGAAGCTAGTACATATGAATATCCCAACACTGACGGCCATGACATAGAGCTTGCCTCTACTCGTATGGGCCCGCAATCTATCCGCTATAAAACCACCCAGTAAAACGCCTATAAAGCCCATAATAATATTGCCAAGACCAAGTACAGTCCCAACCTCAGTAGCGCTGACACCGTGATAGCGCTGAAAGAAGGGGATAGCCCAAAACCCGATAGCCACGGCAGCAAAAATAGGGGCAGCGCCGCCAATAGCCAGGTACAGAATTGTCCGACAGCGAAAGATCAATCCAAAAAGCACTGGATCACGCTCTGTAAGAAACTGAATCCAGGACCCCACAGCATAGACACCAATCCCAAGCGCAACCCACTGAGTAATACTATCAGTCAAGGTAATCAAAATAAGTGCCATGAAGATAATACCCGATGCCATAGTAATATTAATGGCTATTGCTCGAAACCCGTTTGACGATTTCATCAACAACCAGAAATTACAGATAGGTAGCATACTTATAAGCACCATACCGGCTTCTTGAAAAGGGTGTGGATGCGGCTTGCTGATAATTCCATCTTGCTGACCGCGTACAGGCTCCTTTAGAGTAAAAGCCCAGAGGGCTGCTATCAAGCCTGGCAACCCCACCAGCATAAACGCTGCCTGCCAGCCTTTTAGGCCAAAAGGCGCCAGAGAGACATCAGGATAAAGATTTTTCCAAAATTCCAGAATTGTGGCTCCCAAAAACAAACCTAAACCACCACCAATGTAAATGCCGCTATCGTAGACCGCCAACACAGCGGTGCGTACCTTAGGTGGGAAATAGTCGTACAGCATTGAGAAAGCAGCGGGGGTCGCACTTGATTCTCCCACACCAACTCCGAAGCGGCACAAAGCCAAATGCAGAAAACTACGAGCTGTTCCGGAAAGTGCTGTCATTACACTCCAAAAAAGCAAACCTATAGCAACCAGCGATTTTCTATTCCAGAGATCCGCGAGTCGGCCAAAAGCAATACCGAAAGTGCCGTAAAAAACTGCAAATGCAGTACCGAAAAGAAAACCAAGATCGGCATCGGTAATGCCAAAATCTGCTTTAATTTCTTCCGCCAGAATTGCGAAAATTTGTCTATCGACAATATTCAAAACATAAACGATCAGCAGCACAAACAAGACATAACGAGCATAAGCTTTGCTAGGCTTAGTCTCAGATTTATAGTCAGGCACCAATGCAACCGTATCCTCAGACACATTGGAGCTTTCCAAGTTTTTGTCACCTATATTAGATATCAATTTATTCTCTCCATAAATATGTACTCACTAACCGTCTCGAAACTTTTCTGAAAAATTAACTGGGCGAAATAACTTTTGTCCAATATGAACCCTGCGCTTATTAAGCAGCTGACCAAATTAATGGGTATTTATCGAAAGTGGATAAACCCAAAAGTTTCAGTAATAGCTAAGCATTAGCAATGAATCCCCGCAATTTCCTATCGTATATGACCCTAAAGAGATATTTTTTGATTTTTCAAGAAATGCTCTACTGCATCAAAAACCTTGCCTACTCATCAGCCTACTTGCCCAAGATCTGCTGCACTTCTCCAGAGGTTAACCCTTGCAGGCAAGTATAATTCTGCGCTTCGTCTAAACTGCCCGTACCGTTGTAAACTGATATCTGCGGATAAGGACAAATAGGCCTAGTTGCAAGGATACCTTCTGCAGGATCATCATCTTTATATTTTGTAGCAATCACTTTCTCTGGAGGCTGCCCTTTCTCCACCCATGCTTCAAGCGCACTAATAATACTTCGTTTAGTATCAAACTCCGCTTCTGGATTGGTTAGGAAATTACCAAACGAATTAGGTCCTGGTCCTCCCATGCAATGCAACATACCTGGAGCTACAAATAATCGAAAAAATGATTGAATCTGATCAATACCACCCATGTTTTCCGCAACATTCTCAAAATAAGAGATATTGCTTTGAGGGGGGATCGCGGCATCACCCCAACCTGTGTACATAATCAATTTTGCCCCACTTTGTTGCATTGCACTCAGATCCGTATTCGTGCTATTGCGCACAGCCGCCATTGGCACACCACTCACCGACTTACTCTCAGTGAAGAATATATGCTCACCCAGATTAATATCTCTGAAGTTTAAGAACATATCGTCAAACACCATACTGCGGAAGAAAGCGAGAGAAGACTTTAACTGGATAAAATTGGCGGGAGTGTCACCAAGCAATCGACCTAGCCAACCAAAACCCAAACTTTGCTTGATCTCGGTGTTCTCAAATGTTGGTTCAAAGCCTGCAATGTACTGTTCTCCAGTTACTTCGTTACGCGGTCCGTTATATATCCGTTTTAATGTATCTATCTGCGCCGCGGTCAGGCATGCATCCGTTTCTTCCCCCTTACATAAAAGAATAATTGGATCGTAACGACACAAACGTGGATCTGCCGCAATACCTCCCAGAATATTGGCTTCCGCCCTACAATTTTGCCTCGCGGCCTCCTGAATGGCTTTAGCCTTAACTGCAGGAATATGCCCTGCCGCTCCGTCCAACTGTGGTTGTATAAAAGAAACTGCAGAGAAATACAGCCCAGTAAAAGAAAGGACTGGCGCTCCGGCCAATACACCATCCCACAGCTCAGGGAACCGCTGTACTCCCTGCATCGCTTGATTACCGCCACGTGAGCAACCAGCAAGATAAGAATAATCAGCGGGCTTGCCATAAAAGTATCGGATTATTTCTTTGCTTTTTACCGCAGTTTCTCGTGTTGCCCGATATCCAGTATCAATAATTTTTTCAGGCTCGTTCAGTGCCCACCCCATAATGTTCTGCGCCGATATTATTTTATCTGAACCTGCAAAATCCACCTGTGTGTGCCCGTCATCGGTTGCAGCAATAGCATAGCCTTGACGTACACCAGCAGCCAATGTGTTGTATTCAATAAATCCAGCTATTCCCCAGTTAGCATGCTGAAAAAATCGCCCGTTCCAATTCGAAGTAGGCATCCAAACTTCAAATGTTATTGCCGATTTAGTTACTGGCCTAGCTATACCACGCACCCGACAGAAGTTAGGTGTTTCATAAGCTTTTCCACTCGGATCCCTAAACAACCCTTCAGCGACCTCTTCAGCCAGCACTATTTCAGCAGAAGGAAGTTGCATTTTCGCAAGACCTGAACAGTCGACTTGCGATGCTTTTGCCCCAGCACAAACCAATATCAGCAATCCGACAGCAACTATATTTAAAAACAAATTCATATCTACCTCATACCAATCCAAAACAACAAGCGCTTTAACACCTGGTAATGATCGTATTTTCATACTATTGATAGTAATTCCAGAAAAAAGTGAGTACTAATCTCACCAAATATCGATACGGACCAGATACGCGCTGTTATGGAAATAGCCGCCAATTAATCCTGCATCGCTAGTTTCGATTAACACGGGAGTTTACCTCCCGTGCAAAACGTTTTTTTGATATATGAAGGTCAGAATCGATACGTAGTTTTGAACCCGTACAACCGCGGCGGTAAGTAGGTATCGATGGTCAACAAACCTGAAGACGTAAAAGAATTTTGTTTTATTACTTCGTCCGTTAAATTAGTGCCATATATCTCAGCCTGCCAATTCTCATCTTCACTAGTCCACTGCAGACGGGCATTCACCTGATGATACGATGGCAACAAATCGCCGCTACCCGCTAACCCTGAAGACGAATCCCGATTAAAGGCATTACTCCATTGGTCATCCAACCAAGCGTAATCACCACGTAACAGTAAATCTCCCATTCCGCTTAGTTGCCATTTATATTGAGCCCCAAGACTCACCTTAAACTCTGGTGATTTCGGTACCTTATTACCGGACAAGTCCTGAAGTCCCAATGCGACAAAATTCGCGTCAATAGATTCATACTCATCAAATTCGGCATCCAAATATCCTAATGAAAAATTTAAAAGAAATGCGTCAGTTACCCACGCTTGAGCCTCAAGCTCCACTCCTTGAATTGTTGCCTGGCTAGCATTGGATATTTTCGTCGCCGGTAGTGTGATAAGCCGTTGAAAATCTTGTTTATCCTTATAATCATAATAAAAGGCTGCGATATTCAAACGTACCCGATTGTCCAACCACTGGCTTTTCAAACCCACATCATAGGCATCAACTATTTCTGGATCATAGCTGTCCGTCAAAGCCAAGTTGGTGTTGTAACCACCTGCCTTGTACCCACGAGAGTAGGAGGCATACAGCATATTGTCTTCGCTAATATGGTAGTTTAGCCCTAATTTCCAGGTTGGCTCCTTCCAGTCATTGGTTGCACTATTACCAGGAGCGGACACTATAATATTGGGATCTAGCTCTGAAAAAAATACCTGTCCATCATGATTACGTGTCTTTTCATCCTTTGTATATCGCATACCTACCACAGCTTCCCATTGCTCTGTCAGCTTATAATTCGCCTGTCCATAAACTGCCAAAGAATTAACCTCCATCTCTGTAGGGCCTCCCAAGAGCCCTGCACGGTCTCCAGCAGGCAACCCCAAAAAACTCAAAACGGGAAGTCTTGCATCGAAAAAACCTCTAAAAACAGCAGTTGACTTTTCGTCATAATAAAAAAGTCCTAACACCCAATTCAAATCACCCTCATGGGTAGAAATCAATTGAAATTCTTGCATCAGCGTTTCGTTTTCTACGTCAGTGAGAAATTCCGAATTAAATAACGAAGAGCCGTCATAATCATAGTTACCCTGTTTATTTGTCTTGTCATAGGCGCTCAAATAACGAAGATCCACACCCTCCAATTGCCAGGTGATGTCTACAGACGCTCCTTTTGACTTATCATCGTTAAATCCCGGAGAATTCGTGTTAATTTTGAATGGGTTCAATACCTCTTCGTTTGGCCTATTCGCCAAAAAGACTTCGTCAGACTCACTATCGTAATGATATGCACTCAAATATGCTTGCACATCATCTGTAATATCAACCTCTAACGCACCACGAATACTCGTATAATCGCTAAATTCGCGATCAGTATTGGTACCCAAATCCTTGACATATCCGTCCCGTTTTTCATCAGAAATTGCCAGTCGTCCACGCACCCCGTCGGTCAATGGACCACTGACCACCGCTTGCACAAGCCGTTTATCGTAGTTCCCCACGTCAAGGCTCATCACTCCTTCTACCTCTTCAGTCGGGCGTTTAGTAACAATATTAATAGTCCCCCCTACGGCGTTACGTCCATACAATGTACCCTGAGGACCTCGCTGCACTTCAACTCGCTCTACGTCCAGAAAGTCCCGAAATACGTAGGCTGTAGATTGTGTATAGTGGCCATTTACATGCAAGGGTACGCCCGGATCAGTGACTACACCCGGCTGCTCTGTACCGATGCCACGAATCGTCACCTGCGCCCCTCCACCCCCAACATTGGTTCTATTGACCACAAGGCCTGGGGTATGAAACTGTAGCCCCTGTGGTGTAGTAACTCCGCGAACTTCAAGTGCCTCAGCACTAAACGCCGATATCGCCACCGGCACATCCTGCACATTCTGCTCACGCTTCTCGGATGTCACAATAATCTCATCCAACACATTCTGTGCCGTTGCCGACTCACCATACTCATTTTGAGCATTTGCCTGAAGCGTCGCACCAGACGCAAACAACGCAACAAATGTTGCCAATAAATTTTTCCGTTTATTTGTATTCATTCTCTTCCCCTTTTCACTTTCATTTCCATGTAAGTTATTGAGGTCACA
>Ga0115548_1001229_pt1 | contig 14140 bp, 10 predicted proteins | sample COGITO_mtgs_1004_4_FD_87187 | JGI IMG/M metagenome (GOLD analysis project Ga0115548, IMG submission 87187) | Pelagic marine microbial communities from North Sea - COGITO_mtgs_100423 | ecosystem: Environmental > Aquatic > Marine > Epipelagic | place: Germany:Helgoland, sampling site Kabeltonne...
AACACTTACCAATAGCGATGCACCGATACCGTAGGCCGAATCTTGATCTGTTACATAGAAGTAAACAATACCAGCGATAACAGCTACTAACGGTCCTTGAACTAATTGAAAGAAGCGTCCTTTCTTCGATAAAACATTGCTCCAAAGTAATAAAATACCCAATCCAATAACACCAATAATTGTGGCTCCTAAACTGATGTTGTTTAGAGTTTTAAAGAGTTCTGAAAATGTGTTTTCACCATCTATCTGGAAGAATGCAAAATCTCCTTCTGGTTTGGCATTGTAGCCAAAGAAATGTGGAATTTGTTTTAAAATAATGATGATTCCAATCCCTGTTAACATCCCCTTAATGACCGATGAAGGAAAATAATACCCAATAATTCCTGCCTTAAGAATTCCAAAGATTAACTGTATAATTCCTCCTAAAACAACAGCCACTAAAAAGTTTTCATAACCTCCTAAAGTTCCAATAGCAGTTAGTACGATTGCTGCTAATCCAGCGGCAGGACCACTTACTCCAATTTTAGAACCACTGAGGCCCCCAACTATAATTCCACCAATGATTCCAGCAATAAGACCAGAAAAAAGTGGCGCACCACTTGCCAATGCAATTCCTAAACATAAGGGTAATGCTACGAAAAACACGACAATACTTGCGGGTAAATCGCTTTTAATATATTTAAACATAGATATAGTATTTTGACTTTCAGATTTTTACTGAGCGTCTATTTGTATGATAATAATGAATAATTTTTTTAATAAACTACTTATGAAATAAGTATTCTTCTTTTGGGTGGAGGTGTGTCTATTTTAGAATATTCTGAAAAATAATATTTAGATCGAAAACGAATATTTCTATTTTCCTGAATTTTGTTCAAATTGGAAATACCCTGCTGTGAAGCAGTAAGTAACTTCACTTCAGCATCTGTTTTGGATTCTTCTCCATTTTTTTCTTTTTTATTTTCCTCTTCGTCATTTAAATCTAGGAAAATACTCAGCTCTTGTGTCTCATCCGTCAAACTGATAACAGTAGGTGCTGTGAGAACAATGGCAAATAAAAGGGAGAAAAAAAGGGCAATTACAACTCTCAAATAGCTTCAATTAAAAATTGATTAGCAAATTTAGAAAACATATTTAAATAAATTGTTAAATAAAATTTAAAAAACGTTCAACAGTTTAATTTCTTTTGCAGCAATCCAACCAATTTCTCCATCTACTAGTTTTATTTTTTTCCATTGATCTACGGTATCTAGTACTTTTACTTTAGTGCCTTCATGAAGCGTAAAAATGTTTTCAGAACTTACAGTAGGCCCATTTTTAACATCCACTTTTTCTGAAAAAACAATTGCATAAATTTCGTTTTTAGCAAAACGATACTGGTTATATGTAATGGCTATAGATGAAATGAAGAATACAAAACTAAAAACACTGGCAGTAAAATAGCTTCTTTTTTTAGAAGAGCCATATGCGAAGTAAAACAATAAAAAGAAGGCGGCCGTTAGTAATGAAAATCCACATGAAATTATAGCCCATTGGTTGTAGGAGAACTTTTGTAAGTAGTTTTCATTCAATTTTTGAAAAACTGATTTTGGTACTTCCTCAATACGATCGATGGTCAATCTTTTTGCAAAAACCAAATTATTTGCTGCATCTTCATTTAAGGGGTCTAATTGCAGGGCTTTTTCATAGTTGTAAATGGTTGCGCCAACGTTGTTTAATTTATAATAGCAATTTCCTAAATTATAATACAATTCAGAAGAAATGACTGCTTGAGATTCAATTTTTCGATAGGCTTCAATTGCCTTTTCAATTGCCCCTTTTTTGTAAAAATCATTTCCCGCAGTAAACAATGCTTCCGAACTTTGGGAAAACGCAAAACTGGAGATGAATACTAGTAAAAAGAAGGTTTTTTTCATGCTAAAACTGTTTATCTAGTTCAATAATAATTTCTTTTGCTTTCTCATATTCCTCTTTCATTTCTAAAGTTGTACTCGGAGCATACCTAGCAAAATCACAATCTTCAAGTACTTCCATAAATTGTTTGATAGCCACTTCACTTACTTTTTTGTCTTGCAAAATTTGAGTGATCTTCTCTTTGCTAATCTCTATTGTTTCTATGCCTAGCTTCGCCTTTAAATAATTGTGTAAAGCGCGTTCTAAAGATTCATAAAAAGCTTCTTTTTTACCCAATTGCTTTGCTGCCTCAGACAAATATTTTTTGGCAAGTCGTTCTGCACGTCTTAATTTGTTTCCAACAAGATCGCTATTGCGTTCTTCTTGCTTTTTCCCAATAAAAATTCCGATAGGGACTACAATAAAAGAGAGTAATAGCAAGAGGTAGAAGCTATTCGATTTAAAGAAATCATCCTGTTTAGCTGCTATAAATGTTGATTTTGTTTGAATATATCGAAAGTTCTTTCCCGAAACTTCTAAGGCTTGTTTCTGTGCAAAACCTGGTGCTGCCGATGCGAGTTCTTTGCCTTCTAAAACATTGACAATCACATCTTCTGTTGAAATTGTTTTGTATTTTTTTTGAATTGGATTAAAGTAGGAAAAAGAAATATTTGGCACCTTATACTTTCCTTTAAACTGAGGAACTACCGTATAGAGATCACTTATAGTACCCGAGATTCCACTAGAAAGAATACGCACACGCTCTTTTCTTTCTGGGGCGTAAATTTCTAACTCTTTTGGGACAACTACTTTTGGTAACTCAAATAATTTTAAATTTCCTTTTCCTTTCACCGTCACTTTTATTTGGGAACTTTCATTGGCTTTTAAAACCTGCTTATCCGTCTCTACTGAAAATGAATAATCGCCAACAGCTCCAGTAAAATTTAGAGGTTTTCCATCCAAAGGAAGTTCTTTTGAGTTGATGATTTTTTTTGATGAAGCAAATTCTTTCCGAATGTTTTTTGTAATCGGATTCCCGAAGAAATCTCCTCTCCCTGTAGGGACACCGATAGCTACTTCCATCTTCATGGGATCTAAAGATAGTTTTCCCGATTTTGTGGGGATTAAAAGCGATTTTTGAAGGGTAAAATACTTATAAGGCTCTCCATTATAGGTGCCGTTTTTAGCACTTAATCCGTTTATTTTAATTTCTTGACTCCAAAAACCATTGTATTTCGGCGCTTGAATAATACCCGCATCGTAGACATTGATATTATTGCTTATATATAATCGATATTCTACATAAACGCCTTGACCAACATAGGGCTTTGCGTTTGAAATTTCGGCAACCAAATGAATGTTTTGTTGTGCGATATAGTTGGGATCATTCGGGTCCTTGGGGATGTCTACAGGATCTAAAACACGCACTTTTACTGGGTCGGATTTTATTTTTTTTCCATCAATTTCTATGCTTGCAGCAGGAATGACAAGAATCCCTTTTTTTGTTGGTTGAATGATGTAAGAATAGGATTGTTTATAGCTGGATTTTCCATTAAAATAGGACTGACTTATCGATTGACTCGGCCCTCCAACAACTCTAAAGTTTTGGAATGGTGGGGGTGTAAAGTTATCTCCACCCTGTTTATCAATTGAAAATTCAACACGCAAACGTTGGTTTAACCCCAACTTGTTTTTACTAACCGTTGTTGTTAACTTTGCTTCTTGCGCTCCCAAAGTAATGCTTAGGATGCTTACAAATATCGATATGTAGAACTTCAACTTCATCTTACTTTTTCTGTCTCCCCAAAGGGAAATTACGCTTTCTTTTATTATGTAACAATGTCTATTTACTCTTCAGTACTTTCACCCTATTTTTTTAGAAAAAGGGTTTGAGATAGATTTTACCAATCTTTTTCTTGTTTTATTTTTTTTCCTTTTGCTTTTTTAGCATTCATCTTTTTTTGTGTCTTCTTTTCTTCATTGTTTAAGCTTTCTAGCAATTGCTTAATTTGCTGAGGTGTCATTTGACCTTGCTGCGGTTTTGGCTTTTGTTTTTGATCTTTCTCATTTTTCTTTTTAGGATCTTTTGGATCCTCTTTCTTTTTGTCGCCCTTTCCGTCTTTGTCGTCCTTTTTATCCTTGTCTTTCCCGTCTTTATTATCCTTGTTCTTGTCTTTGTTCTTATCGTCCTTATCTTTTTTATCCTTGTCCTTCTTGTCTTTATCTTTGTCCTTTTTTTGATCTTGCTTTTCTTTTTCTAACAATTTTTGGGCTACAGCTAGATTGTATCGTGTTTCATCGTCTGTAGGATCATTACGTAAAGCATTTTTAAAGGCATCTACAGCAGGTTGATATTGTTTTTGTTCTAACATTGCATTTCCAATATTGTGATACCCGTTTGCTTTTTCAAATTTGTCTTTTGCTGCTCTTATAGCCAATTCGTATTGAGGAACCGCCTCTTTATAATTTTTATTTTGATACATCGAGTTCCCTAAGTTGTAAGTTGCTTTCTTGTATTGACTGTTCTTATCCAGGGCTTTTCTGTAGGCAATAGAAGCATCTTCATACTTCTCTTTTTCATAGAGCTTATTTCCTTCTCTTACCAAGGCTCTTGCCTCTCTTTGAGCTACGATTGTGTCTTTTTGAGCGCAAATTTCTGTTGATGATAAAAGAATCAGCAAAAGAAAAAAGACTGTCTGAATTTGTTTCATCGGAGGTTTATTTTTTATTTTTTTCTTCGTCGAATAAATCAACTTTTCTCAACCATTTTGTTTTCTTTTCAAAAAAGAAACCGTCAATAATTAAAAATAAAAGTCCAATTCCAATAAACCATTGAAATTGATCTTTATAGTCTGAAAATTGTTTGGTTTCAAATTCATTTTTCTTCGCATTTCCAATAATAGTTGCGAGTTCTTTTACAGGAGTTTCTGTTTTATTTCCGTCAATGTAGTTTCCGTTTGATGCATTTGCAATGTCTTGCAAGACTTTGGAAACCCTTTTGGTAATTACCGTTTTGCCTTTATTATCTTTCTTATAACCAATTAAAGAACCATTTAATTTCATCGGAATAGGGCCCCCATTTTCAGTTCCTATACCAATGGTGAACACTTTGATGCCCTCATTCGAAATGTTTAGCGCCACTTGTTTTGTTTCTTCTTGATGATCTTCACCATCTGAAATAATAATTAAAAAACGATTGGTTTGCTCATCATTATTATAGTATGTTTTTGCCAAGTCTAAGGCTTCGTTGATTGCTGTTCCTTGGCTAGAAACCATATCTGGATTTGCATTTTGTAAAAACATTTTTGCAGCTGCATGATCTGTTGTAATGGGTAAAAGAGGATAGGCATTTCCTGCATAAATGATAATACCCACCCGATCGGAACCTAATTGATCGATGATTTTAGAAATAATTTGTTTTGATTTCTCCAATCGATTTGGCGCAATATCTTCCGCGAGCATGCTTTTAGAAACATCCAATGCAAAAACGACATCTACTCCTTCTCTCTTTACCGTTTTTATTTTGGTCCCCATTTTTGGATTGGTCAGCGAAACAATCAACAATGACAGTCCGATGAGTAAAAAAGCAAGTTTTAATACGGATTTAAAGGGCGATGTGTTAGGGGCTAATCGCTCGAGTAAATTGCTGTTTGAAAATTTCCGTTGGGTCTTTTTTTTCCACCAAAACACCCACAAGAAAACCACCATTACTGCTGGAATTATTGCGAGAAAATAAAAATAAATTGGCTCTTCTATCTGATACATTTTTTTGTTGTTGAAAGCTTTGAAAATTGAAACACTTCCTTTTTTAATCGCATTAAATAAAACTCTTAAACACCGTACTTCTTAATAGAAACTCTAAGAGTAAAAACCCTAAGGCTAAAAGAACTAATAGTCGGTATTTCTCTTGGTAATTATAATATTTAAACTCTTCCACTTTTGTTTTTTCGAGTTTGTCTATTTCGTCATAAATTTCTTTTAGAGAAACATTGTTGGTAGCTCTAAAGTATTTTCCTTGGGTCTCTTTGGCAATAAATTGCAACAATTTTTCATCAATTTCAACTTGTTGTTTTCTAAATTGAAGCTTCCCTGTTCTTGGGTCTTTACTCCAAGGAAAATCTGCCATGCCATTGGTACCAATACCAATCGTATAGACTTTAATGGCCAATTCTTTTGCGAGTTCTGTTGCTGTTTTCGGGTCTACAAAACCAGCGTTATTTACCCCATCCGTTAATAAGATAATGACCTTACTTTTTGCCTCACTTTCTTTTAAACGGTTCACTGCAGAACCGAGCCCCATTCCAATGGCAGTACCTCCTTCTAATTGCCCCCATTTCAATTCCGAAATGGTGTTTTTCACAATTCCTTTGTCACTGGTAATTGGGGTTTGCGTAAAACTTTCTCCCGCATAAACGACAATCCCTATCCTGTCATTGGGTCTTCTATTAACAAAGTCGATTGCTACTTTTTTTAAAGCCTCCAATCGGTTTGGTTTTAGATCCCTAGCCAGCATACTTGCTGAAACATCTATGGCCATGACAATATCAATCCCTCTGTTTGTTTTTGTTTTTTTACTTACAGACACGTTTCTTGGTCTTGCCAAAGCAACCAATAAAAAGCTGATTGCCATTAATCGCAATACATATAAAAAAGGCTTTAGTTTGGCAACAAAAGAGGCTTTTGCTTTAAACCCTTTTACACTGGGCATGGTCAAGATAGCCATGTCTTTTTTTCGTGTAAAAAAGTGCCATATTGCTAAAAGTGGAACGCCCACTAAAAGCCATAAAAAATCAGGATTTAAAAACTCAAAATTAGTCCACATCTTTCGTCGCTGTTTTTGAATTCGTATCTATTTGAGATGTTTGTGCGATCATTGTCGATTTGTATTGGACCACTTTCGGTTGAATTTTTTTAATAATTAACTCCGCAAATTTCCGGTCGTCTTCAATTTCATGAGACAAGGGTTTCGACTTTGCAAATTTCACTAAATCTGCATTTCTGAGTAATGAATTTATAGTAGCAATCGTTTCTTTTGAAAGGCCTAACTTCTTTTTGGTGTTCTGTGCTTCTATCAATTCAATGATTTCATTTGAAGTTTGCTCAAAAGTTGGAATCTCAATATCTCTTCCAATATAATTTCTTACAATTTCTGTTAATTCACTGTAATATTCTTTTACCTTATTGTTTTGCCATAAGAGTTTTTCATCCAATTGCTGTAATTTCTCAATCGCCTCTTCATAGGCAGGAATTAATGGGATGACAACTTTTTCTACTACTTCTTTTTTCTTTCTGAAGAAGATAAAATACACCAAAAGACCCAGTAGTAATAGTACAACTAAAGCAATCCATATATATCCTTTAAAATCGTCTAGCACATAGGGTTCACTTTTGATTGATTTTATGGGGAATTTTTTAATTTTTGAGGTGTCTATCGCTATTGTTGCAACGTTAACTAGTAATGAATCTGTTAAGAACGCCTGGTTTTTGACAAAGATTTGTTGTTGCGGAATGTAAAAAGATCCGCTATCAAAACCGGTTAAAATATATTTTTTAACAAGACTGTTTTTAAGGGTATCGGTTTTTGTAGAATCAATCACTTCCAATCCTTTTAATTCGAGTTTTGGAATGATTACATTCTTGATTTCGTTTATAGAAATTTTTAAATTGAATTGCTCCCCGATTCGAATGTTTGTGGTATCAATTTCCGCCTTTACGAGTGGTTTTTTTTGGGAAAAACTCACCATAGAAAACAGGAATATCAATAAAAACCCGAACCCTTTTACATATGATTCTATAGAAGTAGAAGACGATTTTTGTCTTCCTTCTACCAGGTTTTTAAATGGGGTATTTTTTGTACTTATTTTCAATGTATAAATTCTTTTTACTGTTTAGGGGTTTATTTTTGTTTGCAATTTTTTCACTTCGAAAGGAGGAAGCAGGCCTTCCTATCTTCCCTTGTGTTTAAAATAGCCTAATAACTTCTTCACATAACTTTCATCCACACGAGTGTTTATGGTTCCTGCACCACTTCTTTTAAAGGTGTCTGTATAATAGCCCAACAAACGAATTGCATTAGTATTGTAGTTTGTTCTTGTTGTTTTTGAGGCAGTATTTATTAGTTGTACTACTCCAGTTTCTGCATCTAACATTGGAACCATTCCTAGATTGGGAATTTCTTCATCATGCTTATCATAAATTCTAATGCCTGTTAAATCGTGTTTTTTTCCTGCGATTTTTAATGTTTTTTCATACCCATCGTCCATGAAATCGGAAAGCATAAAAACAATTGCTTTTTTCTTTGTTACACTGGATAAGAATTTTAAAGCAGCTTCAATGTTTGTTTTTTTGCTTTTCGGCTTAAATTCAATCAATTCGCGAATAATTCTTAAGACATGACTCTTCCCTTTTTTTGGTGGAATGTAGAGTTCAATGTCATCGGAAAAAAGGATCAAACCTACCTTATCGTTATTTTGTGTTGCAGAAAAGGCTAATGTAGCAGCAATTTCTGTAACCGTGTCTTTTTTAAATTGGGTTGCCGTTCCAAAGGATTCTGACCCCGAAACATCAACCATTAACAACATGGTTAATTCGCGTTCTTCTTCAAAAACCTTAATATAAGGCTCGTTGTATCGGGCAGTAACATTCCAGTCGATTGCTCTCACATCATCACCAAACTGATATTGTCTTACTTCGGAAAAGGTCATTCCACGTCCTTTAAAAGAGGAGTGATATTCACCTCCAAAGATATGATCAGACAAACGTCGTGTCTTAATCTCTATTTTCCGAACTTTTTTAAGAATCTCCTTAGTATCCATTTTTGCTATTGACTTTTTTGCGTTTCACTTTTAACAAATTGCTAAAGGGTTTATTGCGAATGGCTTTTTAAGGGACTTCAATTTCATTGATAATTGAATTGATGATATCCACAGAGGTTACATTTTCTGCTTCCGCTTCGTAAGTAATTCCAATTCTGTGACGCAAAACATCAAATACAACTGCTCTAACATCTTCAGGTATTACATACCCCCTTCTTTTAATAAAGGCATAACACTTCGCTGCTTTTGCTAAATTAATGCTTCCACGAGGAGAAGCGCCAAAGCCAATTAAATCTTTTAGCTGAGGTAAATTGTATTTTTCTGGGTATCGGGTTGCAAAAATAATATCTAAAATATACTTTTCTATTTTCTCATCCATGTAAACCTCATTCACCACTTCTCGGGCTTTTATGATTTGATCTACAGAGATTACTGGATTTACGGTTGCAAATCCTCCAGATAAATTTTGACGCATAATCATTTGTTCGTCTTGGAGTTTCGGGTAATCAATAACCACTTTTAACATAAAACGATCTACCTGTGCTTCAGGTAAAGGATACGTTCCTTCTTGTTCTACAGGGTTTTGAGTTGCCATTACCAAAAAGGGTTCGTCTAATTTAAAGCTAGTGTCTCCAATTGTAATTTGGCGTTCTTGCATTGCTTCCAGTAAAGCAGATTGCACCTTCGCAGGCGCTCTGTTAATTTCATCTGCCAATACAAAGTTGGCAAATATAGGCCCTTTTTTGATTGCAAAATCATTCTCCTTCATGTTGTAAATCATAGTACCAACAACATCTGCAGGTAATAAATCGGGAGTAAACTGCACTCTGCTAAAACTTGCTTGTACGGCTTTTGATAAGGTGTTAATGGCTAAGGTTTTTGCTAAACCAGGAACTCCCTCTAATAAAATATGTCCATTTCCTAGAAGTCCAATTAACAGACTTTCGATCATCTGTTTTTGCCCAACAATTACTTTATTCATTTCTAATGAAAGAATGTCTATAAAGGCGCTTTCTCTTTCAATTTTTTCATTAATAGCTCGTATGTCAATATCCATTTTTGTTTATTATAAGGTGTGATTTTTTTTTTAGAAAAACAAAGCTACAATATTAACTCAAAAACAGTTGTTAAAAGAAGGTTAAAGATAAATAGTCGAAATCTTCCCGGTGTTACTAGATAAATGCGTTAAATATTAACATTTTTATAACATTTTCTTGTTTTTGTCATGAAAAAAGCAAACATTTGTGTTTATTAATCAATAATTCAGTTTTATGAAAAAAAATAACTTTTTAAAGAGTTTAGTTATTAGCTGTTTGTTTTTGTTAGCACAAACAATTTCAGCTCAGATAGTTAAAGGAAAAGTAGTCGGTACCGATGGGTCAGGATTGCCGTATATTAATGTTTTAGAGAAGGGAACCTCCAATGGAGTATCTACCGATGATCAAGGGATGTTTTCTGTTGATTTGACAAAAATGCCCGCAACGTTGGTATTTTCTTCACTTGGATATGAAACTGTATCTAAACTGATTTCCGATACCAAATACCTTTCAGTTACATTACAAGAAGACAATGTTTCCCTAGACGAAGTTGTATTGGTAGGATCAAGAAATAAAAACAGGACGGTTGCCAACACGCCGGTAGCAGTAGATATTATCGATATTTCAGAATTAACATCGGTAAGTCCACAAGTAAGTGTGAACGATATTTTAAATTTTGTAGCACCTTCTTTCACCTCAACATCCCAAACCATTTCCGACGGTACCGATCATATTGATCCTGCCGCTTTAAGAGGATTGGGTCCCGATCAAGTCTTAGTCCTTGTGAATGGAAAAAGAAGACATAAAACCTCATTAGTGAACGTAAACAGTACGGTTGGAAGAGGAAGTGTAGGAACAGACATGAATGCAATTCCATCCTTTTCAATCAAAAGAATAGAGATTTTAAAAGACGGAGCCGCAGCACAGTATGGTAGTGATGCCATTGCAGGGGTTATCAATATTGTCTTAAAAGATGCAGTAGGGTTTAGCTTACAAATGAACACCAACGCCAATGTTGGAAGCGAGACGAATGACCAAAGAGGTGGATTTGATGGCGAAGGCTTTCAATTAGATGCCAACTATGGAGTTCGCTTAACAGAAGATGGTGGTTTTATCAACTTTACCGGATCCGTTTCAACAAGAGAACCTTCAAGAAGAGCAGGATTTTCAGGATTTTCAGGATCCATTTTTAACGGAGCAAATTCTGTAGAATGGGTTGGATTTAATAGCGGACAAGGTTCTGATATTACCCAGTACAGTTTGTCAGACATTCAATTCTTTGCACAAGGAGTAGAGCACTTTGATTTAGCGTTGAAAAATGAGATTAGTGCAGCAACAAGCATGGCTGAGTTACAATCGTTATTAAACTTCAATACTACCGATGCAGAATTAGACGTTCGCGGATTGGATCGTACCGACTTTAACATGAGAGTGGGACAATCCCAATTAAGAAGTGGGAAGTTTTTTGCAAACATGGAATTGCCATTAACCGATGAATTAGAATTTTATGCCTTTGGAGGGCTGAGTTACAGAAACGGTAACGCAGGAGGTTTTTACAGAAGACCCGACCAATCCAGAGCCTATACAGGATTGTACAGAGCCGGTTTCTTACCAGAGATCAACAGTGATGTAAAAGACAAGTCTGCCGCTTTCGGAATTCGAGGAACGCAAGGCGAATGGGATGTAGATTTTAGCAACACATGGGGAGAAAACTCATTTGGTTTTAATATCAGCAACTCTGTAAACGCAACCTTGTTATCAGGATCACCTGTAGAAGTAAATGCTGGAGGATTTTCAGCAGCCGAGAATACAACCAACGTAGACCTTAGTAGATTTTATGAAGATAAGTATCAAGGGATGAATGTTGCCTTTGGCGCGGAATACCGATTAGAGAATTACCAAATATTTGCAGGACAAGATGAATCTTGGAAGACCTATGATATTAATGGAGACGAATGGAATGGAGATCCATCCTTACAAGTAACCGATTTCTTTGGAAGAGGAAGACCAGGAGGAATCCAAGTATTCCCAGGGTTTAGACCTGGAAATGAAAGAAATGCCTTTAGAAACAGTTATGCAGCCTATGCCGATGTAGAAGTAGATTTCACAGAAGAATGGATGCTTTCAGGAGCATTGCGTTATGAGAACTACAGCGACTTTGGCTCGACGTTAAACTGGAAATTAGCTTCCTTATACAAGTTAACCGACAATGTGAATTTAAGAGCTGCAGCAAGTACCGGTTTTAGAGCACCTTCTCTACACCAGTTGAACTTTAACACCATTAGCACCAACTTTATTAATGGAGATCCAGTAGAAGTTTTAACAGCTTCGAATGACAGTCCAGAAGCACAAGCAGTTGGAATTCCACAATTGAAGCAAGAAGAGTCTTTCAGTACAAGTTTTGGGGTGACCGCTAAAATACCCGAGGCGAACCTTACTTTAACAGTAGATGCATACTTCATTGCTATTGAAGATCGCGTAACCTTAACAGGAAACTTTGATTTACCAAGTTCAGTAGATGCTAGCAAAGCAAGATTCTTTGCCAATGCAATTGACACAGAAACTACAGGAGTGGATGTAAATATTTCACACAGAGCAACGATTTTAGGAAATGTTGCCTTGACAACAGACCTAGCGTTTGCCTATGCAAAAACAGAGCAAGTAGATGACATTCATGGATCTGTACTTTTAGCAGATCAATTAGACACCTACTTTGGAGAAAGAGAAACGTACTTTTTAGAATTAGCAAGCCCACGAGTAAAAGGGAATTTAAGCCATTCCTTAAAAGGAGACAACTGGTCTGTATTCCTAAGAAACTCTTACTTTGGATCCGTATTCAATCCAGATGGAGCACACCAAGAATTTGCAGGAAAAGTTCTTACCGACTTGTCTTTCGGCTTTGATGTTACCGAGAACCTAACCTTTACCGTTGGATCAAGTAACATTTTCGATGTGTATCCAGATCCAACACCATCCGGATTAACAAGTGGGAATCAGTTTATTTACCCACGTGTTACCTCACAGTTTGGTATTAACGGAAGAACAGCGTTTGCTCGTTTAAACTTTAAACTATAATCAGAAAAATCTTTTTATTATGAAAAAACTTAAAAATATACTTTACATCGCACTTTTCTCTTTGCTAGCAGTATCTTGTGAAGACAATACCGATAGTATTACCAACCCAGGCGAATTGTCTCCGCTTCCACAGGAAGTTAAAGTGAGTTTCACCGATGACCATGCCACTTCATCTCCTTATGAAGGAGAAACGATGACGTATCGATTGGAAATGCCATTTGCCATCACCGGAACCGTTGATGTAACCATAGCAGTTAGCTCATCAGATGGAACGGTAGAAGCGGATTATCCAACCTCAATTACATTTGTAGATGGACAAAGCGCTGTTTATTTCGATGTAACACCAACAGACGACGGTGTAGTAGAAGATGAAACCTATACCATTGCAATTACAGATGTTTCCTTTTCGAATGACAACTACTTTGCATGGACAGGAGCAAATTCGCGAGTAATGGGCGTTAGAGACATTCCAACACCAATCGTTACCACAGCCGGAGATTTTGTTTTCAACTTTACCTGGTCAGGCTCAAGTGATTTAGATTGTCGATTGGTAGACAACCCACCCGCATTTCAATACGATACTGGATACACTACCTCCCCAGGCGAAACGGTTACTTTAGTAGATGGTGTTCCAGATGGAGATTATTTATTTAGAGTACGTCCTTGGACAGTTACTGATTCTTCCATAGATTATGCTATTGAAGTTGTTGCACCAACCGAGACAAGAAATTATACAGGTACCTTCCTAGATTTAGTAGGAGGCTGGTCTATGGAGTTTGTTGTATTAGAGATCAACAAAGCCACTTCAGGAGCAACGGTAACGTATACACTTAATCAACTATAAAATAAAAGAAGATGAAAAATATATATAAAATAAAATTAATTTTATTGGCCCTAGTTGTTTTTAGCTCTTGTGCTGTAAATGACGATGATCCCGTTCAAAACCTAGTTTCAAAAACAGTTCTTTCTTTAGACACTGCCTTTGAAAGAGCTTCTTCAGATAGCTATGACTTAGTTGTCAATGTAGATGGAGATTTGCCTTATTCTTCAAGGTTAACTTATACCTTAGACGGACAAGAAATGTTTGTAGATGTAGATGCGCGATCAGAAACAGCAATCATTCCTGTAGATATGTCAGGAGTAGCAGTAAGAGTTGTAACCATCACGAAAATAGCAACGTTGTATGCTTCGGCAGCAGGGTATGATGTTTCGGTATCTGGTTCAAACAACAAAACGATTATTGCTGGTGCAGATGTTGGAAACGGAGGAGATATGTATGCGCAAATGACATGGAACTCGGAAGTAGATATCGATATGATA
>Ga0115548_1001261_pt1 | contig 13903 bp, 11 predicted proteins | sample COGITO_mtgs_1004_4_FD_87187 | JGI IMG/M metagenome (GOLD analysis project Ga0115548, IMG submission 87187) | Pelagic marine microbial communities from North Sea - COGITO_mtgs_100423 | ecosystem: Environmental > Aquatic > Marine > Epipelagic | place: Germany:Helgoland, sampling site Kabeltonne...
ATCATCGTAGCGAGCCAGTTTACTGCGAGCACACTCAAGGCCGCCCCCTTTGAATTACCCACCCCCTACATTGTGCCTTACGGTTGCCCCAAGGTTCAAATCGATCAACCAGAAGTATCCGATCCGTCAAAAGTACTGAAAGTGCTTTATGTCGGTGGACTAAGCCAACGCAAGGGCCTGTCCTACCTACTCGATGCTGTTGTACCACTGGGAAGCTCAGTGGAATTGACTCTGATCGGTAAACGCGTCGCCGACTGTAAACCACTGGATGCCGCACTGCAAAGCTATAACTGGATTGAAAGCTTACCACACCACGAAATCCTATCGACCATGCGGGCACACGACGTGCTGGTATTCCCATCCCTCTTCGAAGGGTTTGGACTCGTGCTCACAGAAGCGCTCTCGCAAGGCGTCCCCATCATCTCCACACCGCACACTTGCGCGCCTGATTTAATAACAGACGGAAAAGAAGGATTCATCGTCCCGATTTGCGATGCAAACGCGATCACTGACTGCCTAACTCGCTTATCCGAAGACCGCGTCTTACTCCAACGAATGAAGTGCCAGGCTCTCGAAACAGCTCGCGCACACACATGGGAAAACTACCGCAACGGTATTATCGCGGCGACCCATGCCATTTTAAAAAAACCGAACCTCCCCGAGTCATAACCACTCTTTTATGAGAATCTTGTTTATATGCGGATCGTTTGATCCTGGGCGTGACGGCGTGGGTGATTACACACGCCAGTTAGCCCAAGCATGCGTAGATTCGGGGCATTCCTGTTTATTACTATCGCTCTGTGACGTTATAGATGACGAAGCTGAAACAAACGGAATCAGACTGATACGACGACGTCGCATACTAAATGCCTCGGCAGAGCTAAAATCGGAGTTACAGGCTGCACTCTCAGAATGGAAACCAGACTGGTTGAGTCTACAATTTGTTTGTTTCTCATTTCATCCGAAGGGCTTCGTGCATTCGCTTTTCTCTTTTTTAAACAGCCTACCCGATGGCGTGCAACGGCATATCATGTTTCACGAACTCTGGATACGGCAGGCACCAGCAATGCCTTTTAAACTACGAGTCCTAGGGCTCCTACAACGGCTACAAATACTGCGTGCGATAAAGCGCTGGCAACCGCAGCAGTGCCACACAAGCAATACACTTTATCATACGATTCTAGCAGAGAATAACATACCATCAGTACAGCTGCCTCTATTTGGAAACATTCCGATTGCACCTCCCTCGCCTGACCGCGCATCGGCTCTCTTAAGTAAACGCACGTCCGCGACACAGGAGCGCACCGTGATCGTGCCCTTTAGCCAACTAGATCGCTGGGAGGTGCAGCAGGCAATGACACGCCTACATGCGCTTGCCATCGAAGCCAAACTCACCCTCCACCTCGTGCAAGTTGGAGTGGATCGCAATGGCCAAGCACGTTGGGCGCAAATCGCTCAGCTATGTAAGCAATGGGGATGGGGATGCGACCAACTGGAAGCACAAGACTCGACCACTATTTCTCAGTTAATGCAGATTGCCGACTTCGGCATGAACTCGTCACACATTCAGATGTGTCAAAAAAGCGGCGCAGTATTAAGTATGCTAGAGCACGGGCTACCCGTTCTTTGCGCGGGCATCACCCCCGAGTCGCGCCGTGCGCACACACGCCCCGACCATGCATCACTCTTTAGTATTAATGACGACGACAGCACGCTCATCAGCCTGCTGACGTCGCCGATGCAGCGCCGACCTGAACATAACGCCATGGAAATCGCTCAGCAATTCATCTCTGATTTAGAGAGATAATCATCCATGTCAGAGAAGACTAAATACACTCCGATCGATAAACCAACGCGACAACTGCGTTGGCTTGTAATGCTCTACGTTGTATTGTTAGTGCTGGAAGGTGTATTACGAAAATGGATCTTCCCCGGACTCTCAGACATCTTACTGCTCGTCCGCGATCCGATCGTCTTGTTAGCTTACGCCATTGCGATTATTCACAATAAATTCCCGGTCAATCGATATGTCATTTCGGGCTTTGCGCTGATGCTCCTTTGGTGTGTCGAAACTCAATTGATGGGGCATGGTAATCTATTGGTGAACGGCTTTGGATTCCGAGCCAATTATTTCCACATCCCGTTTGCATTTATAATGGGTAGTGTCCTCTATCGATCAGACTTGATCGTATTAGGGAAATGGTGGCTGCTTGGCACCTTAATAATGACGGCAATCATTATCCTACAGTTCAACTCTCCCCAATCAGCATGGATCAACCGCTCCACTGGCGGCCTCGAAGGTGGCGGATTTAGTGGTGCAATGGGTAAATACCGCCCCCCGGGAACCTTTAGTTTCATTGTTGGCGTTGTCTGGTTTTACACCTTCTCAATGGCCTTTCTCATTTCAGGCATGACGCAACACAACCGTTATCCGAAATGGTTACTCGGAGCAGGTGCCACTGCCGTATTACTGGCAATACCTATTTCCATCAGCCGCTCCCTACTGCTTGCAGTCGGCCTTACATTTACCGTCGGCATTCTAACTACTGCTTTTCAAAAGAATACACTACTACGCTACCTGCGAGTCGCCTTGTTCCTCTGCCTTGCTCTATTTGCTGTCAATCAACTCTTCATTTTCGACAATGCGAAAGATGCCTTCCTATCTCGCTGGGAAACATCCACAGGATTCGATCGAGGCGGCATCAAGCACACCATCGCCGGTCGGATCATCAATGAATTCACCGGCCCGTTTTCAGGCAACACCGAGCTCCTCTTTTTTGGCACAGGCATCGGCGCAGGCACACAAGCAGGCACTAAAATACTAACTGGTCAACGAGGATTCAGCCTAGGGGAAGGCGAATGGTATCGTTTAACAGGCGAAGGTGGCATCATCTTCGGTGGTCTATTCATCCTTTGGCGCATCTGGCTCACCTATAAGCTATCGGTATATGCTTTCATCAAACTAAAGAATGGTAATGGCATGGGTCTGATCTTCCTGTCAGCCGTTGCCTTCAATCTTCTCATCGGAGCTCTGGGACAGACCACGATTCATGGTTTTACTATCATGGGAATTGGCCTGACGATTGCAGCAATGAGATCGCGTACAACAATAACCCTGGCCACCAATGACACCTCCATTGAAGCATCCTAACTATCGAGTCGTGCTGATAGGTAATTACTTACCTGATAGGCAGTTCAGTATGCAGCGATTTTCCCAACTCTTACTTGAAGGGCTTACCGCGCAAGGTATTGACGCCGAGATCCTACACCCCCCGGTCGTTATCGGCAAGCTCGGCGCGAAAAACTATGGATACGGCAAATGGCTCGGCTACATTGATAAGTTTCTTCTGTTCCCTTTCTTTTTGCACCAAAAAACCCGCTTCGGTTCCACGCCTGGCATCGTTCATATCTGCGATCAATCGAATGCGCCTTATACCCGATGGCTCTCCAATCTCCCACACCTCATCACTTGCCACGATCTGCTTGCCGTGCGCTCTGCCCTTGGAGAGTTCCCTGAAAATCAGACACAATGGACGGGACAACAACTACAAGCCATGATCCTACGGGGCTTAAAACGCAGCCGCTGCATTGCCTCCGTATCAACAGCCACCCGAGACGACGTCATACGCTTAGTCGGCAGCGACCAGTCGTTGAGGCACACCATCCCTAATGCTCTGGGTGATTCGTTTATACAAGAGGCGAATCGCTCAGCAACCTCTCCGACAACCGATGAACGCACCGTCGAGGAGCGCTACGTAATGCACATTGGCTCCAACTCATGGTATAAGAATCGGGGCTCGGTGCTTAGGATTTTTTCAGAAATGGCCGAAGCACAGCCAGACCTGAAATTAGTAATCATCGGCCCTAAGTATTCAGACGACGTCCTCAAAGAAAACAAGTGTGAGCATTTAGGGAACAAACTGCTGTATTTAAAAAACGTAGATGACGAAGCCCTTCGAAGCACTTACAAGCACGCAGAGTTATTGTTATTCCCCTCAATAATTGAAGGCTTTGGTTGGCCGATACTGGAAGCGCAAGCTTGTGGTTGCCCCGTCTTCACTCTCGATCAGACACCAATGAATGAGCTCAACGCCATCCCCAGCCTCAAACTGCAACAAACACCTGAAAGCGCTTCCGTCTGGGAAAAGGACGCAGCAGCCCAATGCCTCGAGTATATGAATACGTCCGATCAGGTGAAAAATGAGCTGAAAACAAAGATCAAAACCTTTGCCGCAACATTTAGCTTACAGCGCATCATTCCACAGTATATTCAGCTATACGAAGCACAACTAAAGTTAGGGAAATGAAACTCTTACACGTCATCACTTCGATCAACCCGAAGACGGGAGGCACCGCAGAAGCGGTCATTCGTTCTGCCCAGATCATGACTGAACTCGGCCATGACGTCGAAGTCGCCAGCATCGACGCCCAGTCCTGCCAAGAGCACGTCGCACACTTCCCATGGAAGACACATTGCCTCGGCCCCGGCGGCTTAGGATCATTTAATTTCTCAAAAAAATATCAGCAATGGATGCTAGAGAATGTCAGCCGCTTCGATGCAGTGATTATCAATGGGCTGTGGCAACACACTGGATTTTCAGCTCGCAACGCATGTCAACAAAGAGCCGTGCCCTATTTCGTATTCACCCACGGAATGCTCGATCCATGGTTTAATAAAACCTACCCCTTAAAGAAATCAAAGAAACTGCTCTACTGGCGCTGGGGAGAATATCGGGTGCTTCGTGACGCGCGCTCAGTTCTGTTCACCTGCGAGGAAGAGCGACTCCTAGCCATGCAGAGCTTTAAAAAATATGACGTCACTGAAACGGTGGTCGGGCTCGGCACGATCAGTCCAGATCAGACCAGAGAGCAGCTACGCAATAGTTTCTCACAAGATCGCCCCAAATGGGCAAAGCGGCCCTACTTCTTGTTTCTCAGTAGAATCCAAGAAAAGAAGGGCCTCGATTTACTAGCGGAAGCGTATGCCAGGCTCAGAGCCAAATCTCCGAACATCCCGAACCTCGTGATCGCAGGCCCTGACAGTCAGCCATCTCACAGTCAATCCATCCGAGAGAGCCACTCGCAAGATGGCGTCTCGTGGGTCGGATCGCTACACGGCGAACTGAAATGGCAAGCACTTGCTTGCGCCGAAGCAATGACTCTAATTTCTCATCAAGAGAATTTTGGGATTGTGGTCGCCGAGTCTTTGGCAGTCGGCACCCCCGTCTTGATTTCAAATAAAGTAAATATCTGGCGAGAAGTAGAACAATACCACGCAGGGTTAGTCAGTCAGGATAGCGCACAAGAGGCTTATGACATTTTAGAAAAATGGTGCGCGCTGAACGCGACCGAAAAACGCACAATGCAGGACAATGCTCAAACGGTCTTCCAAGAACACTTCGACATGCGCAAGACCACTCAAACACTACTGCAGTGCATCGAGCAAAACATCCACATAGGGGCTCAACGATAATGCGTATCACCATACTCCAAGGTGCCTTTCTAGCATTACCGCCTCACAATGGAGGTGCGGTTGAGAAACGCTGGTATGAAATGGCAAAAATCTTTGCAGCCAGAGGTCACACCGTGACACACGTATCTCGTCACTTGCCTGGATTAAAGGAGAAAGAAGAAATCGATGGAGTCACCCACCTGAGAATAAAAGGGTATGATACTCCGCGTTCACTAAAAGTCCTGAAGTGGTATGACCTGCTCTATTCACTGCGCTGCTTACGGCAACTACCTGACGCGGATATCTTAATTACAAATACATTCTGGAGTCCTATTTTAGCGCCGAAACGAGCTGGGGCAATCATCGTCGATGTTGCTCGCCTCCCCAAAGGGCAGCTATGCCTTTACAAAAAGGCGAAATGCTTCCGAGCGAATTCGAGTGTCGTCTTAAATGCAATTCTGCAGGAAAGCGCTGCCTTTCAAAACCGCAGTATCCAGATCCCCAATCCTTTACCTTTCCATGTGGAGGCAGATCACCCTCAGTTTTCGAAAGAAAAGCGCATCCTATATACAGGCCGCATACATCCGGAGAAAGGTGTTCATCTATTAATTGAAGCCTTCAAACGACTCATCACCGAACACTCCGAACTGAGCGACTGGCATCTCGACCTCGTCGGTCCGTGGGAGGTCGCTGGTGGCGGAGGTGGTCGCGACTACCGAGACCATTTGATGGGGCTTTTTACACATCCTAACATTCATTGGGTGGAGCCAATTTTTGACACACAAAAATTGAATCAGTACTATGAGAGATCGAGTATTTTTGTTTATCCCTCGCTCGCAGAGAAAGGCGAAACCTTTGGCCTAGCGCCCTTAGAAGCAATGGCTTGGGGTGCGGTGCCAATCGTTTCACAAATTAAATGCTTCCAGGATTTCATCGAACACGGCAGAAATGGAATCATCTTTGACCATCGCTCCAGCAATCCCGCGGAGCAGCTTAGTGAGGCCATTTTACACGTTGCCAGCATCGATCGCAACAACATGATTCAAGAGGCCCTCAAAGTGCGCACCAGTCACTCGGTGGAAAAAGTCAGCGATGAATTCCTTGATGCCTTCGTCCATTTCCTCAATGAAAAATAAGCATTCTAACAACTATACCACACACTCTGGCAGTGCGGAAGAATTAGGAGCCAGTCCTTGGTCCTTCCAGATACGATGTAAATTACTCGTATGGGAATTTTGTTGGTTCTGGTTGTGTAAATGGACACCGAAGCCTGCAAACAAATGGAGACTCTTCATTCTCGGGCTGTTTGGCACCACGATTCAAGGCCGACCGTTTGTCCATCAGAGGGCGAGAATTCAAATCCCATGGAACGTTGAGCTCCATGATCGATCATGCATCGGTGATCGGACCAATTTGTATTCACTCGATAGAATTACCATCGGAGAGCGAAGTATCATCGCCCAAGAAGCCTACCTTTGCACAGGCAGCCATTCACTAAGCAAACCAAGTAAACCGCTAAAAACAGCTCCAATCACGATTGGGAAGGATGTCTTCATCGGTGCGCGGGCATTTATTTTACCAGGAATTGATCTTACTGATGATACAGTCATCGGCGCCTGCGAGGTCGTCGGCCGATAACGTACACCTCGACTGCGACGGAAAGAGATGAGAGCTATAATTTTAAAGCTAAAATCAAATCCTATATTTGGAGTGCTCATTTCGAAGCCAGCCCGAAAGCTTTGGGCTTTCAAGCGGCGGATCACTCACCTCCGTTTTTGGAGCTATATACCAGGCTTCATGCAATGGTCCGGACAGGCCCAAAGGCTTGATTGAAAACATAGATGAGTCGATTCGAGCAGGCACTTTAAAAGGAAAACGACTCAGCTATATCGAGACCGGCCGCAGCCCCCGCTTACCTGCCGAAATCCTTCAAGGCCCAACGCCGCCTCACATGATTTCAGCACCAGACATCGTCTGGCCACAGAGATCCATTTACGAACTCGAGGAAGTTGAAGTCATTGGTGGCTATTCCGCTGCGCTCATCACGTCTAACAGTCAGCTCATTGGCGAACTTTCACCCGATGTATTTGGAGCACGAAACCATGAACTCTTTGGACGTTTTAAAACACCTAAACCAACCAAGCTGAGTGGGCGCAGCTTATTACTGGCCACGCCTGAAGCCGCCGGTAACTTTAGTCACTGGCTTTTCGACTTACTGCCTCGGTTATCAGCAGTCGAAGCGGCAGGCCAGTCTCTGAGCACGTTTGATCATTACATCGTTAACAGCTATCAGGCTGGCTTTCAAATCGACAGTTTAAATACCTACGGCATCCCCAAAGAACGGATACACTTACTCGGGCCGAAAGATGCATTTTCATGCGAGTCAGTCTGCTTGTCTAACCTTCGCCAGGATCACTGGAAGGAATCTCTAAATCCATCGGACATGGAGCAAGTCAGGGAAAAACTTCTAAGCCAAAGTCGAGTTTGCACTCAAAAGTATCCAAAGCGCATCTGGCTTTCGAGGAAAGACGTGCCCTTCCGCCGCTTACTAAATGAAGCAGAGTTAGAACCCCTACTTTCGAAGTATGGGTTTGAAACTTTCATACCAGAACAATTCAGCCTCCGCGAACAGGCCGAAGCTTTCCGCAATGCGGATATCATAGCAGGACCACATACCTCTGCCATGTGCAATTGGATGTATTGCAAAGAGGGAACTCCTGTAATCGAGATCGCATCTCCCTATCACAAGGACATTTCCTTCTGGACCATCGCATCGCATGCGAAATTGCACTACACTGCACTGCTAGGAGAGGTAGATTCGAAAAACAACTCAACGATTGGAACGAGATTCATTGATTTCCGAGTCGACCCGGATCGTCTCGAACACTACTTATTAATGTTTACTAAGCACGAGTCCCGAGCTATCGGAGGAGACAACTGAACATCGCACGACCGTCCGGCAGTTAAGCCTGACGAGACGCGAGATAAGTCCTGTAAATTCGATCAGCAATGGGCTGAACCACAAGCAGGCCTTCTCCTTCTTTCGAACGTGCCATCTGATAGACGTAAGCGAGAATCAGACTGAAGGTAAATAGCTCCCCGCCCTCCTCGATCACCGTGAGCATCAAATACATCCACCAAACGTCTCCCAACGCTACATGTAATACATCGACAAAGACTCCAAAAAATCCAATTAGGCCGAGAAAAAAAATCAAATCGTAGGCAACTGCCCGAGCATGCGCGGACTTATCCAAGAAAAAGTTAATAATAATCGACAGTAGAAAGCACGCAGCAACCGCCATTGAAAAGAACATTTCATATAGATGCACTGGAAGCTCCAAGGTCGTTACAGAGCTAAAAAAACCTTCCATACGCATGCCCGTCGCTTCGTGAACCGAAAAGGCATCATCAATAAATAGGTAGAGAAACAATCCTCCCCAAAGTAACAATCCACGGTCACTTCTGCTAAATGCTAAGACGACGAGTATCAGTGCTATAAATAGCTCCTCAATATATTGAAAATACTCCGCCAAGCTCCCATCCAAGTCCAACGATAGAAGCGGTATCTCAGGCTGAAGCGTCGTATTAAAGAGTGCTATTATCACGATACAGATGTTAACCGAACAAAGCAAAAGCAATAAGCCGACGGAATGCTTCTGATATGTTTGCAGATTTTTAAACCATTCAATTTCCATAATAGACTCACCATTTCCTCATTCACCCTACGTCGATTGCACGCCTCAAGTTAGCGAGAACAGGCATAACAACTTCAGCCACGTCAGCTCAATTTCATTAAGTATCAATTTCCTCACGTCGCAGACCGACGGTAACGATTATTACTTTAGATAAGAAGCGGACTGCTGCAATTGCAATCGCGAAATAAAGGACGTTGGTTAATTGGCTAAGATCCAACAATAAGAATCCGAGGGCCATCACAGCTATCACCGGCAGGACATCGAGCACTGCAAACCATGAATAGATATATTTACGTGCCGAGCAGATCGAAAAGATGAAAACATCGACCGTGCGAATACAACTGGCCAAAACGACAAGAAACACTTCGAATCCCAATGACTGATAGCCATCCCCAAGTATAAACAGTAGCAAACTCGGAAAACAGTAAACCACTGCTAAGATCCCCAAAACAAAAACGGTCACAGAGCCGATAATCACTGACGTTTTGCGTAATACTTTAGAGGCACGCAGCTTGGCCATATAAGGCCCTATAAGCATTACCCCCATTCGATCTAAAAAGATAAATAACATCCCCAAGCGACTCAATGCGCCTAACTCTGCGAGTCCATTGGTAGTGCCTAACACGCTCATAATGAAAATCGTAATCTGCCCTTCAAAAGCAAGAAAGGTATACCCCGGCACACGAGGAAGCGCCTGGCCGAGCAGCTCTTTCTTCTCCTTGCTGATATTAGCAGATCGATCTGGATAAACGAATTTCCCGCGCGTCATGCAATAGTAGGCCCTCGCATCAATACAAGCCTGTAGCGCACCAAATAAAATAGCCCACGTGGCATTTAAGAAACCACAAAAATAGGCGATTCCAATGCAACTGAGTCGGAACACACCACTCACGATACCAAGCAAATAAATGCGCTTCAGGTCCTGATCCAATAGAAGGATCGGGCTATAAATAGAGACAACAGCCTGAAATACCAAAGAGGACCCGATACAGGCCCAAACGATCAACCAAAAGTGAGTTCCCCATCCATAAACCGGAGCCAGCCAGTAGAGGATTAAAAACAGAGCAATGATCCCGACGCACAACATTCGATCTCGGTAGTAGCGGCAGGCACTAATATAACGGCCCATCGCTTGAGCATTGCCATGAACCCGACCGAGTAACGCGATCAATACCTGACCGATCCCTAACTCCACCAAAATACTCGCAGTGGCATAAATCGCCATGACAAGCGTAAACACCGCATAGTCTTCTTTCGGCAATGCACGGATCAGAATAAATCCGATAACCAGCTTCAGCAATTGCGTCAAACCTTGACCAACAAGATAGGTAGCCAAAAGCCGTGCATAACGAATCAGTGTGACGCCTAAAAATTCAAAGTATCTACTTTAAAAGGACTCGTATAATTTTTAGCAATTCAATAGCTATGTTGAATGGAAATTTGTATTATTGCTCAGGTCGAACCATCGCAGCACAAGGGCGGAGGTAAGGCGCAGTATTTCCTAGCCAAAGAGTGGAGTCGGCAGGGGCATTCGGTCAGATTACTCGGAGCGGACCAACTGCTCACAGAATTCCAATCCAAAGGCACTCAGCACGCTCAGCTATCAGAAAAAGAAGCCACAACGCGCTTTATCGAAAAAAATGGCGCCCAATACGACATCATTGACATCGATCACGGCCTCTTGACTGATACGCCACTGCACTTGCCAAGAACCCTGATCGTTGGCCGTTCGGTGCTATTCGCCGCGCATCGATTCCAAATTACCCCACCCGAAAAACCGAAACTAAAAACACGAATCAGTCGCCTTTTAAAGCGCTGCCTCTTCCGGCGTGGACAAACCGCAAACGAATCACTTCATGATCTAGGGAGATGCTTAGCTCAAGCAGATCTACTCAATGTCACCTCTAAACTCGACATTGCAGCAGCCCAAAGCGTGGGAGTTCCGCCCTCAAAAGTCTGTCGCTTCCCCTACGCGTTGAACCAGCAAACCATCGACAATCTTGCACAGGCGATTGCCCCATCTTCGAGCGACACTCCGCACATCGCCTTCCTCGGCACCTTCGACTATCGCAAAGGCTGCCTAGATACAGTCCAGTGCTTCCGCAAACTACGCATTCAATTCCCGACATTGAAACTCAGTTTGATCGGCGCGAAAGGAATGCACCAAACAGAGAAGGAAGTCCGCTCGTTCTTCAACACAGAGGAAAATCAGCACCTCAGTATCTACATGACATTCGCTCCCGATGCCATCGACGAACTACTGGCACGCAAGCATGCGGCAATCTTCCCATCCTATTTCGAAGGCTTCCCCTTTGCTGTGCAAGAGACCCTAGCTGCGGGCATTCCAACAATCGCATATGATACACCAGGCGCACATGACCTCTTACCCCCAGAATGGCTGGTCGAAGCTGGCGACATCAACGATATGTGCGCAAAAATCAGCGTAATGATCATGCAACCAGACCGCGCAAGGAGGGATCAGGCGAAGTCACTGATTCAACAATACAACTGGCAGAAAATTAGCGACGAAACCCTCAAATGTTATGAGGCTCATCTCGCTCAAAAGAAACAGCAAGCCGCCCCACTCTCATAAATCGTGCAACCGGCGCAGCGCAAAAAAATCATCTTATTTAGTTAAGCAGTCTCCATGCTACGTTACATACTTCCCACTCTTTGTGTTTTTATTACTTGGTATCTAGTTGGCCTTTTCAGCGGAACCAGCGACTACCTATCCACATGGGGGTTCCTGCTACCGACAACTTGGTCTGCCCTATTCATCTATTTCAGATCTAAGGGCTTCATATATCATGCCGCGTTAGGCTATTCGATCTACCTGCTAATGTTCCTTGCTGACGAGCTATGCTTCCGAGAGGCAGTGCTACCACGATATGGCGAGGGATTCTTATCGTTTCAGTTTAGTTACCTACTCACGTCCATCCTATGCATCCTGAGCCTCAACTTGACGGCGGCACTTCAAGGCCGAATAAAATCTTCCTACATACTGATAATCAATAGTTTGATTATACTACTATCGATCATCACACCGGTGTCATACATTACCTACTCGCTCGAGTTGGATGCGGAAATAACGAGAGACGTTGTTTTTGCAATCATGGCAAGCAACCAGCAAGAATCCCTTGAATTTGCACTCATCTACTTATCTCCAAAATCACTTCTCTCCGGAGCGATTCTAGTAAGCGTGTTAATTGGGCTTCTCAGGCTTCAGATGAAGGAGGGCAGCTCACGACAAATCCGACCTAAGTTGATCATCGTTCAAATCGCGGTGCTCATCACACTACTGTCCCTACAACTAAGACACTTCAGGCTGTACGGTTTTATTTTTAGCTCAGTGCGTATGTATTACGCAGAGACAGGTCGTTTTTTTGAAACGCAACGCCGCTACGCCCAAAATGCCAGTCTAATTCACTCATCGAAAAAGGAGCAAGGTGAAACATGCATTGTGATCATTGGAGAATCACTAACTCCAGCTCACATGGGCCTCTATGGATATCATCGAGACACCACCCCGCTCCTGCAAAAACACACCGAAGAAGACGACCTGTTGATCTTCACGAATGCTTTTGCCTCACACACGCATACGGTTGAATCGTTATGCTTAGCCCTCACTGAGGCCAATTTACAAAATCAGCTAAAGTTCTTCGACTCCCCTTCGCTACTTCATGTTTTAAACCATGCAGGTATCAAAACCACATGGTTGTCGAATCAATGGTTGCGCGACGATTTCGCTAATTCAATTTCGACCATCGTCATGCATGCGGACGAACTCACACTCCTCAGCAACGATCAAACCAACACTACAGATAAGCGAGGCTACGATGGAGTCGTCATAGAGCCTACCATTGCTCAGATAAATCAAGAAGGGGACGAAAACCAAGTCATCTTCATTCACCTACGAGGCAGCCACTGGGACTATAAAGACCGCTACCCTGAAGCATTAAACCGCTTCACTGAAACGAACGACATTGCTGGATTAGACCAATGGAACCTGCTGAGCGATGACGTTCGAAACAAAGTAAATCATTACGACAACAGCATCGCATATAACGACTTTGTGATAAGCTCAATAATCAATGCGTTAAGTGAGTCGGGTGGCGTATCGAGCCTGATTTATTTCTCAGACCACGGCGAAGATGTCTATGGCGACTTAGGACACAACTCTAGTCAGGCAACGTTCCCGATGGTTGAGATTCCGCTAATCATATGGTTTTCAACCGATTACAAAGAACGCTATCCTGCGAAAGTTAACACACTCGCAGCGCACACAGATAAGCTCTTTTGCAACGACAGTATTTACAACACAGTAATTGGTATGCTCGCGCTAGAGACCGACCGGTTCGACCCTAAGTATGATCTCAGCGCACCATCCTATCACCTTAAAAAAGACGATGCTTACACACTTTACGGGCGTAAAAAATACACCACACTACTCAAAGAATTCAAAGACTAGCACTGGGGGAAATTCTTTTTTAAACGCCAAAGCACACTACCCCAAAGACACTCACCTCAAATGCCGATCAAATCGAACGAAAATCAACCCAACACAACTGATCATCAAGCGACACTGGGCTTGCCTCCGCAAATACTCTTTATCGTATTTACGTTATCTGGAATCTCCGCATTGATCTATCAGCTCATCTGGCAACGCTCATTGCTCATGATTTATGGGAGTAACATCGAATCAGTCACAATGGTCGTGACGGCCTTTATGTTAGGCTTGGGGCTCGGCAGTTTAGTC
>Ga0115548_1001272_pt1 | contig 13864 bp, 9 predicted proteins | sample COGITO_mtgs_1004_4_FD_87187 | JGI IMG/M metagenome (GOLD analysis project Ga0115548, IMG submission 87187) | Pelagic marine microbial communities from North Sea - COGITO_mtgs_100423 | ecosystem: Environmental > Aquatic > Marine > Epipelagic | place: Germany:Helgoland, sampling site Kabeltonne...
AAAAAGAGTGTCAGGGGATGAATTGGTGCAGAAAGAGTTTATACAAATTTTAAAATATATAGAAAACTACTTGCCTATTGATAATATTTTTGCGCGACGAGCTAATAACGAGGTAGAACAACCTCTTGAGGATGACCATGAAATCTATAAAGAATTTAGAGGAATCATGGAGATTTATAAATTAAGTATGAATGAAAATAGAGCATTTAATAAACTAATTAATATTGAACCTTTCAATAGTTTATCGTTTGATAAAGAACGATTAATTGAGTTAGGTGTTACACTAGATAAATTATAACAAATGATTGACACAATAATAAGACAAATGGCCCATACTTTGTTAAATGCAAAAAGGGATAGCGGAACATTAATGACTAAAGAAATAATACGCGAAGAGGTGCTGAAATTTCAAGGAATGTATCCACTCGAAAGGCATCCTTTAATTAATTGGGAAGGAATTATAAATGAATTAGAGTCTCATTATACAATTACGATTGGGTCTAGTGAGACTCTGTATAATCATAGAATACCATGGGTTCGAAATTACAAACAAAACAATCCTAATTTATCTGATTTCCCATTTTGGAATAATTATAAGAGATACTTATGTGAAATACAGCAATTACCACAAACGGTTATAGATGAAATTGATCAAAGTACTGATGCTATATTAGATGGAATGGCCAATCCAAGTGATACAGATAACTTTGAAAAAAAGGGTTTAGTAATTGGTTATGTTCAGTCAGGGAAGACAGGTAATTATGTTGGGTTAATAAACAAGGCGATTGACGTAGGCTATCAGTTTATTGTTGTTTTAGCAGGTATGCATAATAATCTACGACAGCAAACACAATTTAGAATTGACCAAGGAGTTAATGGTAAACAAAAAATTAACGGAGAAGAAACTGCGGTAGGAGTTGGAACACTTATGAATAGGTTTGATACACAAACCCAATCCTTAACCACAGCAGATGTTAAAGGCGATTTTAATTCTGCTGCGGCAAACATGAATGGAATAAATTTCAATTTAGAAGCTCCATTAATTGCTGTGATAAAGAAAAATGTGCATCCATTAAAAAACATGAATAAATGGTTGGAGAATGTTATAGGTATTAACATGGAATCTCAATCTAACAAAGCAGTACTAATTATAGATGATGAAGCGGACCAAGCTAGTATAAATAATAACTTTAAAAGTGAGGATTTAGATGCACCAATAATAGATGAAGATGGGAATGTAGATAATGAAAACAGACCAACTGCAATTAACGCGGGAATTGTTAGTCTTATTAACAAGTTTAGCAGAAGGTGCTACACAGGTTATACCGCAACACCATATGCAAATGTTTTGATACCATTAGATAATGAACATCATCAAAGTATTTTTCCTGAAGATTTTATAGTAAGATTAAAACAGCCATCTAATTATCTAGGGCCTGAAAAATATTTTGATCAAGGGTTGCCGGGTATTTTGGAAATTGATAGCACTGAAGGTTTTTCTAAACAACTTAAGGATTATTATAAAGAAGAAATTGAAGAATTTGAAATTCCTGATTCATTAAAAGTTGCGGCTAAACAGTTTATTGTTTCCGGAGCAATTCGGTTTTATAGAGGTCAGAAGGGTTCCCACATGTCTATGCTTATACATGTTTCTCATTTAACTAAAATACAAAATTATTTAGGCACTGTTTTCAGGAACTATTGGAATGAACTTAGGGAAGGTATTGAAAATAATAGTGTGGATTTATGGAATGAATTGAGCTCTTTATATTATGGCGAAATAGCAGATGGGCTACTTAATGAAGTTGAAAGTCAAGAACACTATACAAAAGAGTATGCTGCAAACGAATCGTTCCAAAATAATAATTTTGATTTACCAAGTGTTTTCAGCGAATTAAGAGATCCTATTAGAAGTTTTATTGCTGCAGTTGAAATTTTAGTAGTTAATGGGACCAAGGTTAATAAAGGTCAAAGTTTAGATTATCATTTACATCCACACGGACGAAAAGTAATAGCTATTGGTGGAAATACAATGTCTAGAGGGTTAACTTTGGAGGGATTACACACTAGTTACTTTATTCGACACGCTAGAACATTTGATACTCTAATGCAGATGGGGCGTTGGTTTGGTTACAGAACCAACTATGCTGATTTGTGTAGAATAATTACTACAACGGATATAGCAGAGGATTTTGGTGAAATTTGCTATGCAGATACAACAATGAATGAAAATATTTCAGCAATGATTAGAAGTAATGCCTCGCCAAGGGATTTTCTAATTAAAATAAGACAATCTGCAACGAGCTTATCTGTTACTTCAAAAATGGGAGTAGCAGGACCAATGCAAGTGAGTTGGGCTGGTGGAGAAGTAATAACAAACTTAATCTCAAGGAATACAAATACCATTATTAAAAATCACAATCTTTTAATTGAACTATTTGATAAAATTAAAGACAACCTCGACACAACCTCACCCCTACCTAGCAATAAGTTAGTGTTTCGTAATGTTTTAATTGAAGGCGAACTTAATTCATTCAAGAATAATTATAAAATAGAAAACAACAATGGTAGTTTAGATTTAAATAAATTAATTGAATTTTATAAGAAATCTGGATTTAAAACTGTAGATATTGCAATTGTAGGAAGAGAGCCAAGTCAAAAAAAGAATTTCACTTTTCTTAATAGAGAAATTGGACTTGCGCGAAGGAACAGTAAAAATCGAGAAGACCCAAATAACTTTAAAGTACCTAATGGGAAATTAACAGACAGCAATTATTTATCCAACTATATTGATGTTGAAAAATTAAATTTAACGGCCAATAATTTACGTTCGCCTTCAATTGTTTGTGGATATCTGCAAAGACCAATTATAACATTTGTGGCTCTTGATCCAAAGTTTTTTTATGGAAAAGGGAAAGTTGGAGAAGGGGAATTACATGAAGGCTTAAAAGAATTGATTGATTGCAATACTGGAGAATACTTGGCTTTACCTTTCGGAGTATCGATTGCTACCCCATCTAACCTCCCTAATAGTTCAGCTATAAATAATAATTCTGTAACTGTCCTAGTTAATCAAATGGTATATGATAACATTCAATAGATTATGAATATAAGAGAAATATTTACGGAATTGATACATGCTACAAATACAACAGGTAAGTATAATACTCAGCTTGTGGATTTTGATAACGCAAATAGGTACAAAACGATACTTGCCATTGATAAACTTGCTAATAACCAACAATGTGTTTTATTACAATTAAAAAATGGAGGGCAACGTTCTGAGGTTGTTATAAATAACATCAATACATTGGATAGTTTTCAAATTGATACTTTTCCAGTTCCAGATCCAGGAACGACAGAGTTAGACACCTATTACAGTATAAAATTAGATAGAAACACCGAAGAAGATATTTTTTACACCTTTATTGGTGATATTGTAGAAACTGCAAAAAATTCTACATCTGATTTGGTTATTTTGGATATTTTGAAAAGAGTAAAGTCTTGGATGAATTTTTTTAAATCTAAAAAAACAGGTGTATTGTCGGAAAATGGTCAGATTGGTTTATTTGCCGAATTATCAATGCTTAAATTGTTGCTAGAAAACAACCAAAGTAGCTTATTAAGTGTTGTTAGTAGTTGGGTAGGTCCAAAACAACAAAATCAAGACTTTATATTTCCTGATACGAAGGCTATTGAAGTAAAATGTACTACTTCAAATAACAAATATGAAATAAAAATAAGTAATGAATACCAATTAGACTGCAGTGGTTTGGGTAGATTGTTCTTGGCTGTTTATCAAGTGAAACGACATAAAATAAACGAAGATTCATTGTTTCCTTCATTACCTTTTATTATTAAAGAAATTGAAGAATTACTGAAGGCTGATTTTGATGCGAAATTTGAATTTGAAGGTTTACTATTAGAGGTAGGGTATTTGGCAGAAGCAGAAATTGAATACTTAGATTTTGGGTTTCAAATTATAAATGGACCAGAAATCTACGATGTAGATTCTAAGTTTCCCAGAATAGCAAGTGCATCAATTTCAAGCTCTATTAAAAAAGTAGAATATAGCCTTAATCTTCAAAAACAGGATATACTAGTTGTCAATATAAATGAATTAATAAAATTATAATGAGTTATTTTGCTACCTTAAAAACGTTAATTGAAGAGAAAATTATACAAGATTCACAGTTCAATGCAGAAACTGCATTTTGTGAAATTGTTTCAGATTACTTACTAGATACTGCGCTAATTCCTGAATTTCATCACTCTCCTTATTTTAAAGCAAATGAAGGGGGAAGGAGTTTAAAAATTGACGGGTTTTGTATAAATGAAAATGAAACTGTCCTGTCGTTATTTATTGCGAATTATAATAATTCTAAACAAGTTTCAAAACTTAACTTGAAGGATGTAGAGCAACAATTTAAACAATTATATAGAGTATTGAACTATGTTATTAAACCTAATGAGTGCGACTTACCAAAAGCAAATGTATTATCCGCACTGAATAGGGAATATACAGCAGGAATAAAAAATAATATTGTAAAAATAGATTTTTATTTATTTACAAATAATACTGCTGTTAATAAAAAAGAAGTAGATGCAACAAAAATAATTTCAAAAGCAAATTCAGATTCTATTATAGACTACAATTTCAGGATATACGACATAAAGGAATTAGAGAGATTACATAAGAGTAACCAGAAACTAGATATTGATGTTAAAGATTACTATGATAAGCCAATAACTATTCTTAAACCACAAATAGGTAATTCAAGTTATGGTACTGCTATTACTATACTACCCGGTGAGTTTCTTTATAATATATATAGTGACTTTGGTGGGCGATTATTAGAGAGTAATGTAAGATCTTTTTTAAATACTAGAGTTAAAGTAAACAAAGGGATAAAAGATACCCTGATCAATGCTCCTGAAATGTTTTTAGCATATAATAATGGTTTATGTATCACTGTTTCTGAAATAATATTAAATGAAGATAAATCTGTTAAGACTTTTAAGAACTTTCAAATTGTAAATGGTGGGCAAACTACCTCATCAATATTCTTTGCTACCCAAGATGCAAAGAAGACCAAATTAGATGTTTATTTAGACAAGGTAAATGTAATGGCAAAAATTACTGAAATCAAAAGAAATATTGATTCTATAAAAATTCAATCTACCATCGCAAAAAATAGCAATCTACAAAATGCCGTCAAATCGTCTGATTTGTCCAGTAATGAAGAGTATTTAATCAACTTACATACTTGTTCTAAAAAATTTAGAAACCCAAAAACTAATAACTATTATTATTTTGAGCGAACACGAGGTCAATATTCTTTAGAAAAAAATCTTAGTAAAAATGAAAAACATTTTTTGAATCTTTTTCCACAGAATCACAAAATAGATCAAACTGATTTAACTATTTTATTTTTCTGTGCTTTAGGCACAAAAGTTGAACCTTTTATCTCTGTTCAAAGTGCAACAAAACGATATGAATTATTAAGAGAGTATTTTGATGTTGAAAATAAAAAAATAAGTGAGGAATACTATGTAAATATTATTGGATCTTTTCTCCTTTATAAGTTATTGAAAACAAAATACGGTATCGGTAAAAATGCCTTGGGAAGAATTAGAAAAAATGTAATTGCATATTCTATTGCTTTGCTTCAAGATTATTTATTAAAATCTAAAAAAACTATTGATTTTAAAGCTATTTGGAATAGCGCTGGGGTTAATAATATAAGTGAAGTAAATATTAAAGAGTTTTTGATTTACGTAAACCAATTATTACTTGATAATTTAGATGATGGAAGATTGGATGAGGCTTGTAAGAAAAAAGAGTCGTGGATAAAGATATTAAAAAAAGTAGATACGAATAAAGTGCAATCTATTGTTGAATTACTTCCAATTTGTGAAATAAAAAAAATCAAGAATAGTAACTCGACTGAATTCAATATGGATAGTAAATATGAGATAATGATTGAAGAAATGAATAAAATTATACAGTCTCCTAAAAAATACAAGTTACTAGATGAAAGAATAGTTAATGAGATTGAAACTAATATGAAAGATGGAATGTCATTATACAGCAGAAGACATTTGCGTTTAATGAGAGATCATTTCAGACCAAATCCTAAATTTACAGAACTCACTCCATTAACATACAAATTATATCTAGTTAACTGCCAAAATAAGAATGGAGAAATTATAAGAAGAAAATTCACAGATTTGAAAATACACTTAGATGATCTTTATCGTGTATTTAAAGCTATTTTAAAGGACGAGCTTCTTGATTTGGTTTAGTAGAATGTGTACGATTTTTAACCCATGCCTGTAGCTTAGGGTAATTATTATTGAAAATATTATCAAAAGGTTTAACAGCATAATTATGAGATCTCTCAGTATCTCTTCTTTTCATTCATAATAACTTTTAAATGATTATATAATTCCTTTTCCTTGTTTTCAATAATTTCAGATAATTCTCCCTTCTCATTGTCAATTAAAGTTGGCAACCTGTGATAAAAAACTTTTGAAACATCATTTTGGTTATTATGAGTAATCTCATAATGGGTGCCAAGTTTACTCTCTATACCCAATGTTCTAGGGTACAATAGATGACAGGTTTGTACATTCAGCTTCACAGTATATGCGAGCATCTGATAAATATCACTTATAGACACACCACTTTTTTTTCGGTCAAACTCTAAAGCTTCATCTTTAGTATAAATTACCTTATATTTTGTATCCAAAATAATATCTCCTGAATCTCTGCTTATATATATATCTGGCTTTAATCTGAATGAATCATTTATTTTTAAACCTTCTATATCTTTCTCAGTTGCAAGAGGTCTTTGATTGCCGAACTTATCACCCTGACTCTGAATAGCTTTAATGCCATAGCCATGCTGAAATTCATCCTTTATAAAACCAAAAAGAAAATCTTCAAACAATTTTTCGGCAGGTATTAAAAATGTAAATATTTCAAGATCATGGGTATCTGCTTTTATGGACATGCCTGATAAAAACATTTTACAGTAATCCAATATGGTTTTCATATTGTCATTTAGTGGGGAAACCACAACGCGTTCGCAATCTATTGCTGAAAGAAAAACATCATCAACATCATCTAGTATCCATGTGATTTCATGAAGAACTTTTTTTATTTCTTCATTATCAGTATGCTGCAACAGTAGTTTTGATGTGAATTTAATCACTTGATTATAAAGGTTATCAATTTCGAGACTATCATATACACAAGGTAGTACATTGGCATTGCCGGTATAATAATTAGTAGCATATTTTGCGAAATCAATCCGGCCTCTAAGCGTTCCTATCGATTCTTCTTTTTCTATATAAGACTGATGTTTGTTATAAATAAGATCGTCTCTCGTAAGATTAGCGAACAGATGAATAAGAATATCAAGGAAACTAAAAGCTCTTGTATCCCAACTCGTAAATGTCTTTGGGAAATTTATTTTAGAGCATCTTGATAACCACCATAATAAATTTTTATTTGATATATCGAGAAGCGCTGATTTTGAATACTGTTTTGACCCATATTCAAGAGTTTTTGGTATAATATGAACTGTTTTATCTCCATATTTAATGGTCCCTATATAATTTCCGGCCTTTAAATACGTATCGTAAAATGAAAAAAACTGCTGTTCAGTTTGCTTTTTGTCTTCGTCAAAATATACAGCAGCAAGCCCGAACTGTTTTCTCTCTGACCAGAGTTTATTTAGCACGGCTTTAAAAATATCTCTTTCTTCTTTGGATTCGAGGAAAGAGCCTTTATAATTTTTCTTTTGATATTCAAAAAAGATGTTCATTATGATTCATCAGATATTACTTCAGCTTCCACCTGTTCAGATTCATCAGCAAGTGGTTTTATGCTTTGAACTTCAAGAAGCCCTCTGTCTTTCCATATTTCTTTATTAAATACAATTCCCGGTTTTGGTATGGATTTACCTTCTTTGTCTTTTTGTTTCTTCTCAATGATCTCTTTCACCTTTCTTAAGTCATACATGAAATATTCATTTAAAAGCGGCAACACCTGTTTATTGAGAATATTGATTAAACTATCATTTTCCATAAAGTAGGAATGACCAATTTCAAAATCAACAGATTTTTTAGATCGTATAATTCTGTTAAGACTCGTAAGTAAATTCACGCGCTCTTTTATCTCGTCTTCAGTAAATTCATTTTCTTTAAGAACTTTACTTAGAATATCAGTATTTGGATACAATGCTGTAAACTCAAATCGTCTTCGGAGTGCTATATCCACAAGTGCTATCGATTTATCTGCGGTGTTCATCGTTCCTATGATATACAGATTAGATGGCACTGTAAATGGTTCTCCGGATGGCAGCGTAGCAGTAAGTTTACCATCTCTTTTGTCTTTTTCAATCAAAGCAATTAGTTCACCAAAAACTCTTGAAATATTAGCACGATTAATTTCATCAAGGATGATTATAAAGTTTTCATTGTCATAAGAAACTTCATTAGATTTTGAATTGCTAGTTAATAGGCCTTTAATAATTTTTGAATTTTCTTCAAATGAATTATTTTTGAGCTCATCAAAAATTTCACGATAGGGCCATGTGGTCGTATTGTCCAAGACACCATCGTTATTTCTTGGAGTCCAACCATTTCGTGATGTATAATTTTCACGGTCATTAAACATGAAATCAAATTTGTCTCTGTGGTTTTTTATAGAATTAGGGTTCACATTAATTTTTTCTCCAATTCCAATAAAGGCATTATTATCAGAGATGAAACCTAAAAATTCATTAGCTTTTTTCTCACCCTTTTTCTTTCCATTATATTTGGCAAGAAAAAAACCGATTTTACATATATCTTCATTGCTTATTAGCTTAATTTCAATTGAAGAATCCCCTGTTCTAAACTCTTCTGCCCTTTTACATATCTCCTTAAAAACACCATTTTTATAATCAAAAGTAATCCCCTCTCCTTCTTTAGGTTTTATAGGTTTTAGACCCTGCACAAAATCTTCATACGAAAAACTTTGGTGCATGGTTACAAATTCTATTCGCTTGCCTAGTTCATTTTGAAATAACTCTTGGGCTTCAGCATATTCTTCTTTTGTATAAGTCTCTTTTTCTTCAAGTAACCCAATAATATTAAGAGCCTTAGTAATTGTTGAATAGGTTTTCCCTGTTCCTGGAGGACCGTATAAAATTTGGTTTAAAGGTTCATTCATGATTAAATTAGTTTTAGTACCCGGAATCATATCAATGTCAGGAAGCTCATCTGTTAAGAGATAATTTCTTTTAAGTGAGGAATTTAAACCCTGATATCTTATATCATTCTGCTTTATTATCGCAAGATCAAAATGATTTTTATCCTTTGCAGAAAATAAAAGAATATCATTTACTTCCAACAGGCTTTTTTCAATAAATATTCTTGGATCCTGCTTAAGTATGATTTTAACATCTGTATAAGTACTATTATCTTTTAAATAATTTAATTTAATAGTAGCTTCATCATCTCTCTTTTTTAATGATACTTTAAAAAATAAATAGAGTGAATCTTTATTTACAACTGTTGTTCTTTTAACATCCTGATCTGATACTTTTTTTAGATAGTATCTGAAGTTCTTTGGTCTTATTTCGAAATCTAAACCTTCAAGAAATATAAAATGAGGGCTATTCTTACCTATATTACTAAAAAAACCTTCAGGTAAATTATCTCCTGTTGAAATCTCATATGCTTTCTCAATCAGAAATGAAGGAGGATAAAGTTTCTTTGTGTCTAGATTAATTAAATCATAAGCAACAGATTTTCTATTATTTGGGATAACAATTTTATCCAGTTCTGTCATGGCTTTAAAAATATCCTCTTTCTTAATCTTAGATAAAAATTCATTAATTTTTGATGTTCTCATTTTTAAATATCTTTTGTCAACTCAGAAACTGTCATTCCGAAAGCATTACTTATTCTATCAAGTACCGTAATAGAAATGTTCCTTTTACCACTTTCAATACTAGGTATATAGGTTCTGTCAAGATCTGAAAGCAAGGCAAGTTTCTCCTGCGAAAAACCATTTTTAATTCTTAATTCCCGAATTCTTTCACCAATTCTAACCTTAATGTTTTTCATAATATAAAGGTGAATTTTTGTTGACAACTGTACAACGGACTACTGTCAACAATTCATGAATAATATTTTTTGATAAATTGTTAGTAATTTATTTAAAAACACTTTTTATCCAAGAGGAATCAATGTACTTTTATAGCTTTATGAAGAACAATAATAAATACAATTATATAGATTTATTCGCAGGAGCAGGTGGTTTAACTGTTGGTTTTGGTAATAAAGGATTTCACCTTGAAATGGCTAATGATATTGCAGCACCTGCGCTAAACACCTTAAAGAAAAATCTTAATAAAACACACCCAAACACCGATGAAGATCGTGTGATTCTTGGAGATATTAAAGAACTTTATGCACATCTTGGTAATGGTGATGTTACTTATGATATGCAGGGTCACATGGTTATTGAGACAAATAAAGAAGTTGAACTTCGAAAAAAAGCACCATCAGTAAAGGATAATGATGTAATAAAGAATATTCTTTCAGGCATAACGCATGTAGATGTGCTTGCAGGAGGACCACCCTGTCAAGGTTTTTCTATGATTGGACGTTCTAAAAAATCAACTTTAGAGGAACGAACAAAAGGTTTTATTGACGACCCTAGAAATCAGCTTTTTAAATATTACTTAAAATTTGCAGAAAAACTATCTCCTAAACTTGTTTTAATAGAAAATGTAAAAGGATTAGCATCAGCATCAGGTTATAGAGATTTAATAGAAAAATCGTTAACAGATACAGGAAAGTATGGCTATGACACCTCTTCTCATATACTAAACGCAAAAGATTTTGGGCTTGCGCAAAATAGGGAACGTATTTTTTTTATTGGTGTTCGAAAGGATATATCAGAAAAATACGATATTACTGCTTCAGAAATTTTTAATGAAATTATAAAAGAAAAAAAAGACCCTTTAAAGCTTAGGGAGGTTATTTTTGATTTGCCACAAATTCAAGCAAATCCTAAACCAAATAATTACAAAGAAGAGGCCGAGGTTTCATTTAAAAATATGAAACAATGCTTTGGTAAGAATATTTCAGATATTCCATACATTGCATTAGTTAATCAATCAGCTAATAAAAAATATTTAAAAGCAATTAATACCTATAATGGCATATTAGAAACACCAAAGTTTTTATTTAACCATAAATCAAGATATCATAACACAAGAGATCTTTTTATTTATAAAAATCTTGTGGCAGGAAAATATTTGAATGATCCAGTTAATGAAAAGGCCTTATCAAAAGTTACTTATGGAGTTATTATTGATGAGCATGGAAATAAAAAAGTAAAAGGATTTGGTGATAAATATTTTAAATTAGATTCAGAAAGTGTTTCAAAAACAATAATTGCTCATTTAGAAACTGACGGAAACTCATATGTACATCCCGGAGAACATCCTAGAAGTATTACGCCAAGAGAAGCTGCTAGAATACAATCTTTTCCAGATTGGTATTTCTTTACAGGAAACACTAGAAACCAGTTAAAACAAATAGGAAATGCTGTACCGCCGTTATTAGGTGGGGTATTTGCAGCACAATTTAAAAATGTATTAGACCGTATCCCAAAAGATGAAAAATAAAAAATTAACGTTTATTGATTTATTTGCAGGTTGCGGTGGCTTGTCTGAAGGCTTTATAATGTCAGGAAAATATGATGCTCTAGCCCATGTTGAATGGGAAATACCAATGGTACGAACCTTGAGGTCTCGCCTTGAAAAAAAATGGAAACATACTAATGAAGATGCGTTTAAAAGAGTAGTGCATTTTGATATTCAGAAAACAGATGAGCTGATCAATGGAAAGTGGGGCGAAAAAACTGTTAAAATTTTTGGAGAAACAAATCACAAGGCTGTTTTAGAAAAAGGTTTAAAAGGGCTTGTTGGTGAAAGAAATGTTGATCTTGTAATTGGAGGGCCGCCTTGTCAAGCATATTCTGTTGCTGGAAGAGCACAAGATAAAAACTCCATGAAAGACGATTACAGAAACTATCTTTTTGAAAGTTTCACTAAAGTTGTTAAGGAGTTTAAGCCATCTGTTTTCGTATTTGAAAACGTACCAGGAATATTAAGTGCCTGTCCTGGTGATAAGAAAGTTACTGACAGAATATTTGACTATTTTAATAAGCATGGGTACGATATTAAAAGGCCTGAAGAGCTAAAAAGCGCAGTACAGACTGCAAGTGATTTTGGAGTACCACAGAAGCGGAACAGAGTTATCATTGTTGGCATAAGAAGAAGAGATAAAACTGAAAATTTTAATTTAGAACAAGTTTATGCTGCAATTAATCGTCAGAAAACAAAAACACCTACAACTTTAAGACAAGCAATAAGTCACTTACCAAAGTTTAAACCTGCCAAAGAAATTGTAAGAATTAACGGTAGAAAATATTCGCATACTTCCTTAGATATAAACGAAACTATAGAGGAAAATCATAAACCGAGGTTTCACAATGAGCGTGATGTTAAAGTATTCGAGGAATGGGTTTTGAGAAACATGAACAAACGTCCTATGGAAGAACGAATTCAGTTTTACAATAATCTCTTGGGTAAAAATTCTAAACATGCCAAATACAGAAATTTGGAATGGGATAAACCCTCTCAGACTATTGTAGCGCATCTATACAAAGATGGATTGATGTTTATTCACCCTGATGCAAACCAAGCAAGAAGTATCACTGTTAAAGAAGCTGCACTTATTCAGTCTTTTCCTGATGATTTTGAATTTAATGAAAGTATGGGCTACAACTATAAAATGATTGGAAATGCCGTACCTCCACTAATGGCTGAAAAGATAGCTTTAGCTATATATAAAGTTTTAATTACTTAATTTTTAAATCCTTTTATCTTTTGTATTATTGCTAAAAGCAATTCAATTGAATAATTCGCGCATTCTTGAGCGTACAAGATTGCCATATCTTTCTTCTTACTCATCACTGTTCAGGTTTTTAGTGCCATGTGTTACTATTGGCTTTCCGATTTTTACAGCTGGGTTTTTTCTATGAAATCCTGAAACAAGTTCAGGATTAAGAGAACACACAAGAATAATGCTACGAAAAACCGTCGTTAAACTTGCACATTTCCGCAAATAATTAAATGCATGCAACAAATAGTATCCACTCTAAAAAAAAACACACCAATGTTTACCGATTTTGAGTGTATTCGTGCCTTAAAAATTTAAAAATATCACTGTATAAACCGCAATAATAATTAACTTAAAAACAGCAGGATAAAAGGTCATTACAAGGTTTTTAGAACATAATACTCTGTTTACCTGGAGACTCAAGCAATGAGATTGCTTTACTTAGCCTCCCCTCAGCGCAATCTTACTCGCGAATAACAGGGGTAACTTATGGTACTCAGACGCAACTTTTACGCCATCTGCATGCAGTTTGCATCGCATCCGTACGCGATAAAAGTTGCATGCGGACGTAATTTTATAAAAAAAGAGACAAAAGCGCATAAAAAAACCTCAATAACAGGTGGTTATTGAGGTTTTTAAGTCATTGTGACTACTTAACCATCATTGTGCGGAACGTAGCAATCTGTTAAAGGGTTCCTCTAAATTTTCAGTAGATCCCTCCCTCTTGCGTCCGCGCAATGATGTTAAAGATTAACTCGCTTTCTGAAAGGATAAGTTTTGTAACAACGCTTTCATTTTCTTTGCAGGTCTGAACAGAATTCGTGATTTTTTAACAGCATCTGCTGTTACTTCTGCTGCTGTATCAAAGCCTTCTGAACTTAAACCTACTTGA
>Ga0115548_1001302_pt1 | contig 13674 bp, 6 predicted proteins | sample COGITO_mtgs_1004_4_FD_87187 | JGI IMG/M metagenome (GOLD analysis project Ga0115548, IMG submission 87187) | Pelagic marine microbial communities from North Sea - COGITO_mtgs_100423 | ecosystem: Environmental > Aquatic > Marine > Epipelagic | place: Germany:Helgoland, sampling site Kabeltonne...
AGCGACCTTGTGGATGGAGTGCTCACCATCTCCCCAGCGGACGATGCAGGCACTTCCGGTAACCAAAACCATAAGGGGAAGAGAATGAATATCACAACAAAGAAAAGTTTATTAGCAACAATGATAGGGCTGTTTGCGGCTACTGGTGGAATGCAGCAGGCCTATGGGCAGGATGGTGAGGCGGCTACGGCGCAGGGTAGGATTGATGAGATTATTGTTACGGCTACTCAGCGGGAGACGTCCCTCCAAGACACATCAATGAGTATGAGTGTTCTAACGGGCGCTGATTTGGAAAAGCGCGGAATAGTTTCCATCGATGACGTGTTCAATGCGGTGCCTGGCGTTGACCTCCTGGACTCGAGTCCAGGGTACACAAAAATACAAATTCGTGGCGTAGGGACCACCAGTTTTAGTGGAAGCAGCGCAGACAGTGTGGCTAATGCCACCACAGCCACATATTTTGATGACTTCGTGATTGGTAATTCGTTTATAGTAACACCTAGCATTCGTCTTGTGGATATGTCGAGGGTTGAAGTCCTTAAAGGTCCTCAGGGTACGCTTTATGGTCAAAGTGCGATGGGTGGTGTTGTTCGGTACATCTCTAACAAGCCTGAGATGGAGAAGGTACATGGTGGTGGCGCGTTTGATGTTTCAGGCACCGCTGGAGGCGGCACCAATTTCGGTGCTCAGGGTTATATCAATATTCCTTTAACGGATAATCTTGCATTGCGTGCTGTTGGTTATCATTATGATAATGAAGGGTTTATTGATTCAGTCGGTCAAGATTCAGTTCCCACAGAAAATTCTAATAGTAATAAAACAAAAGGTGCCCGCATCGCTTTACGCTGGCAGCCCACAGATCAATTCATTTTGGACGCCACCTATCTTTTTCAGGATATTGATACTGATAATATCACCCAGATTACGTCGACTTGGGAACCGACACCTTATAGCGTCACCAACAATGTTGACCCACTAACAGGCCTTGCAAATCCGATACCACCGGTTGGGTTTGCAGGCCCAGATATTGATGGTTTAACCAATCAGTATATTGACCCTAATAGTAATCGTCATGAAAGTATAAACTTGAAATTGAGTACCGATTTTAATCTCTTTAATTTATCTGTGATGGCGGGACGGCAGAAAGCTGAGGGCGTTGGTTCTTTTGAGGCAGGATTTTATACCGATCAATATGACAATACTTTACCGCTTCTTCCATCTAGAGAAGGACAAGTCGACACAGTAGAAGCTCGTTTTCTTTCCCATACTGATCAAGATCGCTTTTTTGATTGGCTGGTCGGGTTTTGGTATGAATCTACTGATGTTGATGCATCACAAATAGCCTTCTATGACTCCTTTGATGGATCGACGCTCAATTTGTTTGAGGGCGGTTTTGGCGTACCGTTCTTTGCCGGCATCCCCATCGCTGACGGCGATATAACCGGAGACTTTAATCGCTTCTATGAGTCGAGTGAGATTGCAGTTTATGGAGAATTAGCGATGCATTTGACTGACAAAACGACTTTAACTTTGGGTTATCGACGTTCAGATATTGAGAACGATACGGGCTTTGATATCGCAGATGGCACTTTTGATGGCGGTCGGGCAGCTACTATTGGGTTGCCTACTAAAGCTCAACAAGATGTGAATACGTATAAAGTGAAATTTGAGTACGCGCTTAGCGATGATATTCTTCTATTTTCTCAAGCAACATCGGGTTACCGTATTGGCGGCATCAGTAATCCGGCTGCTGTCACGCCCGGCACTGTTATTCCTCCATCACTCTATGAGTCAGATGATTTATGGAACTATGAAGTGGGCGCTAAGACAGCTTGGTTAGAGGGTCGTTTAATCGCTAATCTCTCTGCCTATTACATTAACTGGAGCGACATTCAGTTGGAGGTTCTAGATGAGAGTTTTGCCCGGTTTGTAGATAATGTGGGTAAAGCGGAGATAAGAGGACTTGAGCTGGAAAGCACATTTGCTGTGACAGACGTGCTAACGGTAGGACTGAATGTTAACTATTCTGAAGCTGAGCTTGCCGAGACCTATGATCCAGACGGATCTGGACCGAGCGCACCTGTCGCTTTGGCCGGCGATCCCTTACCTGGATCAGCCGATTTAACCTATTCCGCTTTTGCCGATTGGCGCCAGTCAATATCACCAGAATGGGATCTAACGGGAGGTGTTTTCTATCGCTATGTTGATGAGAGAACTAGTACGCTAAGTGCTGCAGCGACTGTGCTTGGCGCCTTTACTAGTCCCGCTTATGACCGTCTTGATCTACGTGTAGGGCTAGCTCATGCAGGAGGGGTCAATATCACACTGTTCGCGGACAATTTGTTGAATGAAATTGGAGAGTTGAGCCGCTTTCGAGGTGGTAGTCTAGTTCAGGTTATATCTGTAACTAACCCACGTACGGTTGGATTGCGTTTGAGCAAGCAGTTTGAGTAGCGGTTAGGCTTCGCGGTTATTTCAGTTCCCTCCTTTATTGTTATTAAATCGATAGGGGGGGGAGCCGTTAACTATTTCAATTTGGTCATTTGTTTCAAATGAAGAACCTGTTCTGTGCACAAGACATCTATTTAATACCCGTTTAGTACGATCTAGCTGAGTAACATAGAAAACTATTTTATGTGTTTTCTAATTATCTCGCCGAACTGCCTGACTAAAGAACGATAGATAAGATCCGAGTGAAGGGCATCTGCATCAACAGTTTATTATATTTTATTAATGGCCTCTTACTGCAAGCTCTAAGTACGAAAGAGTTAGTGGTGCGTGAGTTAAACCATTTTCCGTAAAAAAGCTGCCAGGGGTTTTTGTATGCAGTTTAGGGGCTCGGTAGCTGATAAATTTTGCGTCATTAAGATTGTAGTCTTAAAGAAGGGAATAGCTAATGGCTAAGTTTGAATATAAATATTATTTGCTTATTTTACTGACCATCGTTGGTGCCTTCAATTATTTAGATCGTGGCGTGCTAGCGCTGGCCATGGAATTCATTAAACAGGAATTCCAGTTAAGCGATAGCCAACTCGGTTTTATGAGTGGCTTTGCTTTTGCGTTGTTCTACGCAGTGGCGGGTATCCCGATTGCCCGTTGGGCTGATCGAGGTAATCGAAATCATGTTGTGTCTCTAACCACAGGGCTTTGGAGCGCCATGGTAGTAATTTCGGGTTTAGTGGGTAATTTTACCCAACTATTATTGGTGCGTGTAGGCGTTGCTGTAGGAGAGTCTGGGTGCGTGCCCCCAGCACAATCCTTGATCTCCGATTATTTTGATCGTGCAGAGCGCCCTCGTGCCATGGCGATCTACTGGATGTCTATCCCTCTCTCAACCGTCATCGCTTATCTGGGAGGCGGTTGGCTGATCGAACAGTTCGGTTGGCGTATAACCTTTATGCTCATTGGTGTTCCAGGCGTTCTTCTGGCGATGTTGGTCAAGTTCACCTTGCTTGAACCCAGATTAAAACAGACAGCAAACATTGATACTGCTGTAACGACAAAGGATAAGGCGGAGATTAAACAGCCTTCATTAAAAGTCGTGTTGAAAACCCTGTGGCAAAAGCCAGCCTTTCGGCATGTGGTGATGGCCTTTTGTGTTGCCATATTTTTTGGTGCCGGTATTGGGGTGTGGATTCCGGCATTTTTTATGCGTACCCACGGTATGGAAGCCGGTGAGCTAGGCACTTGGCTTGCCTTGGGCTGGGGTGTGAGCGGCTTAGTGTGTACCTTTCTGGGTGGCTTTCTGGCGACCCGTTATATGCCCAATAAAGAACGCCTACAAATGAGATATGTCGCTATCCTTATGGTGCTTTGTTCTGTCTTTCATATTCTGTGTTATCTCTCAAGCAATAAGTACCTTGCTTTGGTATTTGTGTCGTTAGTGGTGGGTGGGTTTATGCCATTGGCCATGGCGCCGGCTTATGCCGCCATTCAGAGCCTGGTTGAAGCAAGAATGCGAGCTGTGGCGCTTGCCTTTATTTTTATGCTCTCTAATTTAATTGGCTTGGGTTTAGGGCCGCTAGCAATTGGCATTATCAGTGATGTTCTGGCAACCAGTCTGGGAGAAGAGTCTTTGCGTTATGCCTTGTTATTGTTTTCACCCGGTTATTTTTGGTGTGCATTTCACAATTGGAAAGCGGCTAACACCATTGAGGAAGAGATTAGAGCCGTTGAAGCAAAAGCAGATTTAAATATCGCCGAACTTGATACACAGGAGAGTGAGGTTAATACCGTTGACGCTATTAAAAATAGTGCATGGGAGCTTGGTAAATCGTAGAACTTAGTGCCCTTTGAGGATCATGCATGATTGAAAAAAAATCGTTTGGCGTCCAGTAGTGGTTGATAGGTTGTTACAGCAATTATTTGGTCATCCCATTCGAATTCGTGCATCGGCGTGAAATAGGCTTTTGTAGAAAAGCATTTTTTATAACCAGTTAAAAAATAGTACTAGGAAAATTGATATGCCAGCTAAAGATGTGCAAAGAGCTAAGATGAAACTGTTTACCGCAGGATTGGCCACGGAATCCTCCGATTTTACGCCGATCCCAACGACGGTTAAAGAATGGACGATTGAGCGGTCTGGAGCCAATGTAGGCAAACAAACCAATTTCCGCGAAGTGCTGACACTCTTTCGCGAACTGGCGGAGGTCAGGGATTGGGAAGTGGCTGAAAGCATCTGTGCTAGTTCGTTCCCACCCGGTGGACGTACTGTTCGCACCGTGTATGAAAACCTTCGGTCGATAATCCTCGAAGACCTCCAACAGGCTATGCCGGTAGATGGGGTGTTACTGCAGTTACATGGTGCAGCCATGGCTCATGGCTATGATGATTGTGAAGGTGACTTGCTGGAACATATACGTAATATCGTAGGTCCCAATGTTCCCATTGGTATCGAGCTCGACCCCCATTGCCTTATGACCGATAAGATGATGGAGAATGCCACGGTAATCATTCTTTATAAAACATTTTTGCACACCGATATAAAAGAAAGAGCCGTGGAACTGTTCAATCTCATTGCCGATACCCTGGAGGAGCGGATAAAACCGCTTATGGTGCTGTTTGATTGCAAAATGATCGATAATTTTGATGAGGCGCAGGAACCCATGAAGTCCTTTTTAGAAAATGTTTATGTGCGAGAACGTGAAGACGGTATTTTATCGATTTCTCCGGTTCATGGGTTTCCTTTAGCTGATACTGCTGATATGGGCAGCAAAATGCTCGTTATTACCGACAATGATTTGGGTTTGGCTAATCAAATGGCTGAAGAATTGGGTATGGCATTTTATGAAACCCGAGGGCAGATGGCGCAACTGGAAAATATGGACAAAGTGCTGGACCAGGTGCAGGCAAAAGCGACAAAAGAAAACACATGTCAAATACTTGAAGAATGGACTGATATTGCTGGCGGCGGTTTTCCCACTGATGGAACGGTGCTTTTGCAGGCGATGTTTAAAAGGGGTATGACCAATGTTGCTGCCGGGTTAATGTGGGACCCGCTGGCGGTATCTATTAGCCACGATGCTGGGCCAGGGGCGGAGTTGGTGATGCGTATCGGGGGTAAAGGTGGGCCGCTTTCGGGCGCACCTATGGACCTTAACGTGGTGGTAGAGCGAGTCTATAGCGAGCTTGTGATTTCAACCTGGTTAGGTGACATGAATGCGGGTGATGCGGCAGTGCTTCGAAGCGATAATACCGAATTTTTATTGGTATCAAAGCGGGTTTTGGCATACGACCAACAAGTATTTAGGGATATGGGGGTCGAACCCAATGACAAGGATTACTTGTTGTTAAAAATTATGAGCCGAGAGGATGTAACGCCTATCTCCTGCCTCATTTATAAAAATTTTCCTTTTACCCGTATTACAAGACCTAAATGGCCTTGGGATGAAAACCCGTTTGAGGATGTTGCTATTTCTTCTGTTAAGGTTTGCCAGGGGAAGAGATAGTGGTGTTGAAGAGATAGTGATAGAGGATATTGCAATAATGGCAAAGCTCAACAATAAAGCTGCCTTGATTTACCTTAAGGATTATCGGCAACCCGATTACCTCATTGATAAAACCTACCTGCAGTTTGATTTGCAAGGTGATGTTACCCTCGTAAGGACCAGGCTGGAGGTTCGTCGTAACCCCAGCGTTGAGTTAAACAAAGGGGAACAGATTCCGCTGATGCCTATTAAATTGGATGGCGTAAATCTTGAACTAAGATCGTTGGCGATTAATGGCAAAGTACTTGATGAATCAGATTATAGAGTAGACGACCAAAGTCTCATTATTAATAGCGTCCCTGCCAGCTTTACTCTGGAATGTATTACAGCCATTAAACCGAAGGAAAACACAGCCCTGGTTGGCCTTTATCAAACCCAAGGCTTGTATTGTACTCAGTGCGAGCCGCAAGGCTTTCGGCATATGACTTACTATTTGGATCGCCCCGATATATTAAGCGAATTTACCGTTACCTTGGAGGCAGACAAAGCTCAGTATCCGATATTACTGGCTAATGGCAATTTAGTTGGAAAAGGTGATGTGGATAGCACATCAGAAAGTACACAACCCCTTCGCCACTGGGCTACCTGGCATGATCCCTTTAAAAAGCCCAGCTATCTGTTTGCCATGGTAGCAGGCAAACTTCATGCTATGGAAGAGCCCTTTATTACCTACTCAGGTCGCAAGGTGACGATACGGATTTTTACCGAAAACGAACAAGACCTTGCTAAGTGCCACCACGCCATGCACGTCACAAAAGAAGCCATGGCTTGGGATGAGAGAGTCTATGGTCGTGAATATGATTTAGATAGTTTTATGATTGCCGTCATTACAAAGGCTAACTTCGGCGGCATGGAAAACAAGGGTCTCAATATTTATCGCGCTGATCGATTGTTAATTGATCCTCAAACCACCTGCGATGGTGATATTCAGTCTATGACTGAAACCATCGCCCACGAATACTTCCACAACTGGTCGGGTAATCGGGTTACCTGTCGAGACTGGTTTCAGTTGAGTTTAAAGGAAGGTTTTACTACTTATCGAGGCCTTCAGTTTTGCCAGGATACCTATTCAGCGGCGGTCAAACGGATTGAAGAAACCCTTTTTATTCGCACCACCCAGTTTGCCGAAGATGCCAGCCCATTGGTTCATCCGATACGTCCGGAAGCTTATCGAGCGATATGGAATTTCTATACGCCAACGGTGTATCAAAAAGGGGCTGAAGTAGCGCGTATGCTGAATACTCTGTTGGGGCAAGAGAACTACCGTAAAGGCACAGATCTGTTTTTTGATCGCCATGACGGGCAAGCAGCCACCACTGATGACTTTATTGCCTCCATGGAAGCGGCATCGAACAGAGACTTCTCCCAATTCAAGCACTGGTATTCACAAGCAGGCACGCCTCGGGTAGCAGTCAACGGAGAATATGACGCTGAGCTCCAACAGTTCACGCTAACAGTGAAGCAAACTTGCCCCCCCACTTCAGAATGCCAAATAAAGAAACCGTTTCACATACCGTTGGTTCTGAGTTTACTCGGCCAGGAAGGCGCTTTGCCCTTAGTATTAAAAACCGCAAGCGATGATGGTAGTCAGTTAGGGCAAGGTCAGGACACTTTGGTATTGGAAGTCACTGAACCTCAGCAAACCTTTGTCTTTGAGCAAGTGAGTGAAGACCCTGTGCCTTCACTATTCCGGGATTTTTCCGCCCCGGTGAAATGGACTTATGACTATTCACGACAAGATCTTTTACGGCTGATACAAAAAGAGTCCAGTGGGGTTTGCCGTTGGGAGGCCAGTCAACTCCTGTGGATCGATATTATTCACCAAACGATGAACGATCAGCTTTTAGGTAATATTACTGAAGTGCCGACAGACATCATCGAATTTTATCAAGGGATATTGCTTCAAGTTCGAAATGCCCCCAATATCGATCAGGCACTGATAGCACAACTGCTAACACTTCCCAGTGAGGCATATTTAAGTGAATTAGTACAGCCAACTGACCCCATTGATGTTGTCGCCATTCACAAAGCACGTTGTGCCGTAAAAAAAACACTGGCACTCCTATTAAAGAAAGCGCTTGAGCCTCTTTACGGTGTTTATCAAGCGACTAAACCTGTGAGCATCACACCCGCTGCTATGGCACAACGTGCCCTGCGTAATCTTGCCTTGGATTATCTCGCAAACACCGGTGAAAGGGTATGGCTAGACCGTTGTTACCAGCAATTTTTATCCGCCAATAATATGACCGACACAATGGCAGCGTTAGTCTGTTTGATGAATAGTGAGGCAGATTATGCAAAAAGCCTCAAGCAACAAGCATTGGCTGCTTTCTATGATCGATGGCAACACCAGCCTTTGGTGATCAACCAATGGTTGGCCGTGCAGGCTTGCTGCCCATTGCCCGGCACCTTGGTTACGGTGAAAGCCTTAATGGATCATCCGGCCTTTGAGATCAAAAGTCCTAACCAAGTGTTGGCATTAATCGGCAGTTTTTGCACCCATAATGCGATTAATTTCCACTATAAAGATGGCAGTGGTTACCAGTTCCTGGTTGATCAAGTTATGAAGCTTGATGAAATAAACCCGCAGATAGCTAGCCGCACACTGGCTCGGTCGCCACTGATCAACTGGAAACGCTATGACAATAAACAACAAGATTTTATGAAAGCTCAGTTACAACGTTTGCAAGCATTGCCCACTCTGTCTAATGAAGTGTTTGAAGTGGTAGACAAGTGCTTCTAGTTATGAAGGCACTAGGTAGTGGTTATATGATCAATATTTCACCAGATTGGAAAAACTGGATTAACCCCTCTGAAATTACCGGCACACAGCCTATTACGTGGCTTCCGAAGCAGCGTGACAATAATTGGGCAAGAAATTGCTGTGGATGGTAATTGTGAATGAGAACAAGCATGGTCTGCTTCAGTTTTTTGTCGTCGAACTTACTTCTTCTGGGCATCAGATCGAGTAAACTACCCTCAATCCAGAGAAACTTAGATTTATAAACTGGTTTTTTTGATAAGGTCACTCGTATTGAAGGTAGAGTGGTTACTGTCAAATAGATAACGTTTGGTACCTAATTATTGCCACTTCCTTATTTAGGGTCGGCATTTATCCTTCTGATTTAAGAGAAACTTGAATACTACGATTAGGAGAAAATAAAATGAAGTTTGATATCAACCATTTATATATTTTATTTGGTTTCGTAGCAGGCATAGCGACAATTGTGATTTTCACGCTGCTATGGGTGCGAAAAATTTTACAAAAGCACATTTCGGTTTGGTACAAAATAAGAGACGCTAATGGGATTGAAAGCCTAGAATCAGTAAATATTGAGGGTGTCGAGTACTGGCTGCATATTCGCGGGAGCAATCGTGATAACCCTATATTACTGTTTTTGCATGGAGGTCCGGGTGCTTCAAATATCGGTTGGTATGATGCAATTCAACGACCTTGGGAAAACTATTTTACTGTAGTTCAATGGGATCAGAGGCAGGCAGGTAAAAGTTATAAATTTAAAAAGCATTTAGATGAAACCATTTCCCATGATCAGTATGTAAAAGATGCAGAGAAAATGGTTGCCTATTTACGTAAGCGCTTTAATCAGGAAAAGATTTTTTTAATGGCCACCTCATATGGGACTTATATCAGTATGCATGTTATTAAAAAGCATCCTGACTGGTTTTATGCTTATGTAGCTATTGGACAGGTAGTCAATGTGCTGGAGGATACGCGTACTGAATATAATCTTTTATTAGATTTCGCCCAGTGTCATAATGATAATGAATTAGCCTCTAAACTAGAGGCGATTAAACCCTATCCTGATCCTGATAATACAGTAACATCATTTTTTAATAATATTGGTATGCTGCAGGAAGAAGCTTCCCGCATTGGTAAATGCTATCCTGCTACATTAACAGAATCCATCGCACTTGTAGCTGTCGATAAATGGATCTCTCCTCATTACACCTTACTCGATAATTTTAAGCGACTTTTTGCTACGCAATTGAGTAGCGATCACCCCTTTGCAGATAATTTTTTGAAATTCAACTTGCCTAAAGAAGTAGGGGATACATTTGAGCTACCAATTTTCTTTTTTAGCGGCGTTAATGATTTCCATATTCCCTATGCTAATAGTGATCGTTGGTTTAATAAAATTTCAGCTCCGCATAAGGAACATATTGTATTCAATGGTTCAGCCCACTCGGCATACTTGAGTGAACCGGGTGAGTTTTTAATCGCGTTGGTGACAAAAGTGTTGCCCTTTGCAAAAATGACAGAACCAAATGCATCACAATTAGCGAAAACCTTGGATAACTAATTTATGAATACTATCTACTTCTATACTTGTATTTTTTTGACATTGCTTTTTGTCGTAGGTCTAGCAGTGGTATTCACCCTGCTGTGGGTTCGTAACCGCTTACAAGATCATAATAGTGCCACTTACGACGCAAAAGGCCCTAAAAGTATTGATGTGCTGGAATCAGTTAATATTGGTAATATTGAACAGTGGTTGCATATTCGCGGGTATGATTCTGATAATCCAATACTCTTATTTTTGCATGGAGCTAGCTTTTCTCAAATTGGTTGGTTTGATGCGGTTCAGCGACCGTGGGAAAATTATTTTACAGTGGTACAGTGGGATCAGCGCCAAACAGGTAAAAGCTATGTGCCATTGAAACAAATAAGTTCAACGATGACGAATGAGAGGATGATTGAAGATACTGAGGAAGTTATTGCTTATCTTCGCAAGCGCTTCAATCAAGAAAAAATATTTCTGATTGGCAAGTCTTATGGTACTTACCTGGGCATGCATATGGTGAAACGTCACCCTGATTGGCTACACGCCTATGTAGCTGATAGCCAAATGATCAATTTCATGGATTTCGCACACGAGGAATATACTCATTTGTTCCATTATGCAAAAACCGAAAACAATAGGGAATTAGTTATAAAACTAGAGGCCATGGCACCTCGGCCAGACCCTGAAAACCGCTGGGCATCATTTATCGAGCATGAGGGTTTTATTTATAGAGAGCTAGACCGCATTGGGAAAGGGATAACGCCACTTTCTTATGGAACTGTGGAAAGACTTTTTCGTAGTATGGCAGTTAATGTACTGCTTTCAAAACACCTTACTTTATCCAATCTTTACAACATATTTTTTGGTCTCAAATCTATCTTTGACCCCAAGTGCGGTTTTTCTGAAGAAATTATGGGGATAGATATACCTGGTGAGATAGGCTCAAAATTTGATGTCCCTATTTTTGTATTCACAGGTGCTCATGATTGGCATGTTCCACATGCTTTTCAAGAACAATGGTTTAAGTCAATTACGGCTCCCTATAAAGAACAGGTTTGGTTCGAGAACTCAAGGCATTATCCTTACCTTGAAGAACCTGGAAAATACTTAATGATTTTGGTGGAGAAAGTACTGCCGTTGGCAAGCCGCATAAAAGTCTAGCTATATAAGAAAATTTCAATAGTCGCTGCAATATATTGCTAGCTACGATCTGTTTTAAAAAGAGAAAAAACATGCACTGTGATTCACACATAACACCCAGTAGTTTTTCAGTCTATATTCCCATGCCCGATGGCATCAAAATCGCTGTTGATATCTGGCTACCCCAGACATTAACGGGGATATCCAATGGCAAAAACCGATTCCCCGTTGCGGTCGAATTTACCCGCTACTGGCGGATTGCCGAAGAGCGGCCCACCAAAGAGCGGGTATTGCGTTTAGTCGAACAAGGCTTTGCCCATGCTGTTGTGGATTGCCGTGGCAGTGGTGCATCTTTCGGCATGAGAACCGCCGAGCAATCGGATATCGAAATCAAGGACTTCGCAACGGTAATTGACTGGCTGGCGGAGCAACCCTGGTGTAACGGTAACGTGATTAGCATGGGTACATCGTATTCGGCGAACACCGCCGAATACGCCATGTTTGATGCCCCGCTTGCACTTAAAGCGGCTATTCCTCGCTTTTCCGATTTTGATATTTATACCACCATTACTTTTCCCGGAGGATTACTCAATAACGGCTTTCTTAAACCCTGGGGTGAAGGGGTTTATGCCATGGATATGAACCAGACCGATGATATTAATACCGACTGGGAAGACTACCGTGGATTGCGGGTAAAACCGGTTGACGAAGACACCGATAAAGCCTTGTTAAGGCAAGCAGTGGCCGAGCATCAAAATAATGTGCCTCTGGTGGAACAGCTCGAATCCAAAGTGTATCGCGACGACTTTGAACTGGCAGACGGCTTCAATGATAGTGGCCATTCCATGAGTCCACACCTGCTACAACACAACCAACGACTGCAACAAGTATTTTCTTACCATTGGGCCAGCTTTACCGATGCAGGCACAGCCAGCGGTGCCATTGCGCGGTTTATGGGTTCAACGGCGCCGATGCGTGTTGTGATCGGCTACTGGAGTCATGGGGCTGAGTTGGACACCAATCCCTTTAAATCCATGGGGGGCGACGCTACGCCCAGTTTTGAAGATCAGCATCGCCATATCGCGGATTATTTAAGTCAACTCTCATCGCCCGACAAGGAAAGCCCCGACAGACTGAATGAGCGTGCCCTGTATTACTTTACCGCCGGTGAAGACGTCTGGAAAAAAACCCAGAACTGGCCACCCAAAGAGATGACAACTGAGCGTTGGTATTTATCAAGTAATGCACGGCTTGGTTTAGATCCACCGCAAAATAGTAACGGCAGTGATCAGTATCAGGTCGATTTTGATGCAGGCACGGGCCTCTATACCCGCTGGGACCAGATGGAAAAAATTGTGCATTACGGCGATCGGGCCGATGCCGATAAACAACTTCTGACCTATACCTCAAAACCCTTGCCGCAGGCTGCTGAAATTACCGGCCATCCGGTGGTGCATTTACAACTGGCCTCAACCCGAGCCGATGGTGCCGTGATTGTTTATCTGGAAACTGTAGCGCCAGATGGACAGGTTACCCTGCTCACTGAAGGGGGGTTGCGTCTGATTCATCGCAAAGTCTCAAATGAGAAACCACCGTACTCCCATTTTGGTCCCTACCATACCTTCGAGAAAAAAGACGCCTTACCCATGCCCATCGGCGAGAGGGTAGAAGTGGGCTTTGAGTGTTTGCCACTGTCGATGCGCATTCCCGAAGGCCATGCGTTAAGAATAGCGATCGGCGGTCACGACAAAGATTGCTTTGATCGCCTGCCTGAAACCGGTGATGTCAGCCTAACGGTGTATCGCCATAAAAACGCATTGTCATTTATCGATATACCCCTACGTTATTTAGATAAGGCCGCCCTGGTCGATACCAGCGCCACCGTTAATCCATTTACAATTTAAGGAATAAGAAATGGCAATGTCTTTAGTGATCACAGAGCAAACCAGTGCAATAGCCACGGTAAGTCTTAATCGTCCCGAAAAACTCAATGCCATTAACGCCGACTTAGTGGAAGCGTTTTACCAAGCATTACTAACCATCAACGCTGATCCGGATATCAAAGTGATTATCCTAAAGGGCAATGGAAAAGCCTTTTGTGCCGGGGCTGATTTAACCGGCAGTGATCTCGATGCGGAGCCAAACGAACCCGCAGCACGCAAAGAGATTGAACGACTGCAAGATATCACTCGGCAACTGCTCGGCAGTAACAAAATAGTGATTGGTGCTATTCATGGTTGGGC
>Ga0115548_1001305_pt1 | contig 13653 bp, 5 predicted proteins | sample COGITO_mtgs_1004_4_FD_87187 | JGI IMG/M metagenome (GOLD analysis project Ga0115548, IMG submission 87187) | Pelagic marine microbial communities from North Sea - COGITO_mtgs_100423 | ecosystem: Environmental > Aquatic > Marine > Epipelagic | place: Germany:Helgoland, sampling site Kabeltonne...
CTGATAATCTTCACCTGTAGACAACGTGTAGTTTGCATAATCAACATCATAATAAGCAATACCATTAGTTCCCAAATCATAATCAGACAAATAAACAATTCCTGGTAAGGTATGATTGGCATATGGAATATGTGTCTCATCTTGAGGCTGTCTTAAAACTGCATCTACAACATCTTTAAAATACACATTATTCTCTAACAATAAATCTGTGGTTAATTGGCTTAAACCCTCCACAGCGTCAGCAACAGATGGTTGTGCACCTTCATTTTTCCAATATTTAATAATCGCTTCGTAATTGGCATTGGAATTTATTGAGTATGGACATACAATCGTAGAAATTCTTTTCCAAGGCCACCAAGCCCAACCAATATCATTATCTTCTAGCAAGTTTATAGCTTCTGTAAACCAAACATTAGAATTTTCACCAGATTCCCCAAGCCAAAGAGGCACATTATGCTGTGCTCTAAGATCAAGCACCCATTGAATGGAAGCGGTGTCATTAAAAGTCCAATATTTATGCGGACTATATACCAAATTTGAATCCCAAGGAGGCGTTAAACCACTAAAATCATTGGCAAATCCATTTCCTTCAATAAAAAGGATATGATAAGAATCTACTGCTCTAATTTCATTTGTAATTCTTATATATAAATCACGAAGTACATTTGTTCCTAAAGGCCAATTCACTTCGTTTAATAAATCATAACCGCCAATCCATTCTTTATCTTTATAACGTTCTGCCAATTTTCTCCACAAAGCAACTGTTTTACTTTTGTTGAATTCGCTTTCCCATAGAGATGGTTTTGTATCGTCATAATCTGAGATTGCTGCATCTTTTCCTTGTCCTCCAGGCGCTGCATGTAAATCTAAAATCAAATAAATTTGATTGGATTCGCACCAAGTTAAAAGCTCATCTACCATGTCAAAACCAGTATTTAGCCAAGTATTTTCTCCTTCTACAGATTCCTGTTCTATAGGCAAGGTAAATAAGTTGTAATGCATTGGCAATCGTATACTATTATATCCCCATTTTGCTATAGAATCCACATCTTGTTTTGTAACAAAGTTCTTTCTCCAATTCGTGTAAAATTCTGCTGTTTTCTGCGCTCCAATTAATCTTGTTAGTTTTTCTATAAACTCATGTTGAGTATCTACTACTCCAGAAGAATTCATCATATACCCTTCTTGCAACATCCAACCACCTAACCCAACTCCTTTTAACAGCACCTCATCACCATTGGAGTTTACTATCTTTTTCCCAAGAGCTCTTAAACCTTGTGAACTTGCAGAAACTGTAAAAATCAGAAGTACATAAAAACAATACTTTTTTATAAAATTCATTTATTACTTGTATTATAGATTATCTAAACCGAATAATGTTATTTCTGAGCCTACCGTTATTTGAGTGCTCCCATAATTAGACGTAATCTCGAATTTGAGGTATCTAAATTCTTCTGACGTATTTGCTAAACTAAATTCGTGACCATCTATTGCTTCTTGAAAAGCTGCTGTTGGTATATTTCCTGAAGCATCTCTTGGATCACCAATATCAAATTGACCAAGTAAATTCCAAGTTTGAGAATCTGAACTAGCATATAGATTAAAAGACTTTATATTTTCTTCTTGATAATGATATGTAATACCACCTCCATTATACCAAAAAGCTCTTTGCCAAACTTTAAACCGTTGAATTTTAACATTCTTATTAAAATCGATAACAATGTCTAAAGGAAAATTTAAACTTCCTCCATTATTCTCTCTGGTAGCAATAAAATAGCTATTATCTGCATCCGTTTCAACAGTATCTACAACATCATCCCAAAAGTTTACGGTTCTTCCTTCATAAGCATCTCCATTTATAGATTGTCCACTTACTAAAGTCCAAGTCGACTTATCAATTTTCTCTTCAAATAAAGGAGTGTATTTTCCTTTTTCTTCTAGTTCCGTGATGTTACCATCAAAATCTTCAACTTTCGTAGAAAATGCCAGTTCTGAAGAGGCTAAACCTCTGATAAAAATACTTTCTTGTGCGTTGTTTGATGATAATATTCTAATGGTTTCATTTGCTCCATCCAAAATATGCACGTAAACAAAAACTGTTTTTGAAGCAATGTTATCCCAAGTAATTTTTACACCTCCTAAATCTGGATTTATTGCGATACTCTCTTGCACTAAAAAAATAAAGGACTTTAGTGGGATGAAATCAATTTCAACAGTCTCTGATCTATTTTCACTTTCATCTACCACATATAATTTCACTTTAACAGCCGAAGTTTGGTTTAATCCGTTTACCTCTAAAAAAGTATTATACTTGCTAGAAACTCTAAAAACCTCTTCATCTTGTGAATTAAAATATACCGCTTTCACATACAATATATCGTCATCAGAAGGAAGTGAATAATTTATGATTCCTCCGCCATTTGTTGGCGTTACAGAAATATTAGATAGTATTCCTGGAGGTGTTGTGTCAAAATCCTCATTATTAGAGCAAGCAATAAGTGTAGCTAAAATAAAGATTGAAAAAAGCAGTACTTTGTTTATTTGTTTTTTCATAATGATATATTTTTTTACCAACCTGGATTTTGGATTAAATTAGGGTTCCTAGACAACTCTGTAAAACTTATAGGTTGTAAATAATCTCTAGGTGAATTAAAGGATCGTTGACTTACATCCTTAATTTGATAATAATTAGCCTCTGTTTCTTCATCTACAGACCATCCTTTAATTGGGGTTGTAAAATACTTTTCTGCTAATTTCCATCTTCTAACATCGTAATATCTGTGACCTTCAAAAGCCAACTCTATCATTCTTTCTTGTTGAATAATTTCTCTTAAACCTTCTTTACTCGTGTGCTTATTTGGTGTTGCGGCAAAAGTTGCATTGCTCCAAGCATCTTGCACCGTTGGTATTCCTGCGCGTTCTCTAATTTTATTTAAAGCTTCATAGACTTCCATAGAAGGTCCACTAAATTCATTTAAAGCTTCTGCATAATTTAAATACAACTCACTTAATCGCATCATTGGCCAAGGATACGTAATTGCTTTATTATATGCATCTCCTTCAGAATCTTGATGCACTAGCTTTTTAAGTGCATACCCTGTTACTAAATAGTCTCCTGTGTTTGCAACTCTGCCATGCAGCTCTCCTTCGCGCATTTTAAGATTCCAAAGACTTCCCCAGGTTCTGTTCAATCCTCTATCAAATCCTAAAGATGCATAAAAACGAGGCTCTCTATTTAAGTTTAGTTTTGCAGTTCTATTTGCAAATTGGGCATAAAAACGTTGATTAAAAGCTATGGTGGTTGTGTTGTATCGATCAACATATTCAAAAGATAAATCTTCGTTAATCGGCAATCCATTTTTAGTGTAATAGGTTTCTACCATTCTTAAACTTGGCGCTAGCCATTGCCAAGAAGCTTCTACAGAAGAAGATGTTGGGTCTTTCATTAATGCTGGTGACTGAATCTGCCAATATTGTCCGTTTGTTACAGGACTAGAATTTCCCCAAATTAATTCAGAATTCCAAGGATCTGTAATTGCAAAACGATTATTATACTGATCTCTTACCAACTCAAATTGAAAATTATTCGTATCAAAAAGTGGAGGTGTTTCTGTATAATAATACATACTAGCACCTTGAGTAATTGCAGCATCTAAAGCTTCTTTTGCTGATTCAGCTGCTAATTCCCATTTAGAATCATCTTTATTTTGATTGAAAAAATGCTCTCCATTCACATTTACAAAACTTCCATATAAAGAAGTATTACCATTAAATAATGGACTTGCACTATACAACAACGCTTTTGCTTTAATAGATTTAGCAATTACCTGATCTATTCTTCCGATATCATTATTTCCAATAATTCTCTCAGGTAAATCAACAATAGCAGCGTCAATTGTTTCAATTATATAACTAAAACATTCATCAACCGTTTTTCTATCTAATCGCACAGCTTCGTCTGAAGCAGAAATTGGCAAATTCTCATCAACAATTGGAATTGGTCCGTAATTACTAACTAATAAAAAATGATAATACGCCTTCAAAAATATCACTTCAGCTTTCCACTGATTTTTCTCTTCCTGAGTCATGTCAACCACTAAATCGATATTTTCAACTAGCGTGTTACAACTTCGTATTCCTTCCCACAAAGAACCTTGCCCTCTTCCTATTGCAGAAAAACCAGACCAATAACCCATTATTGGTGAAGAAACATTTTGTTGGCCTTTCATTAATTTAATAGCGTTCGGTTCTTTAGGAATTGGCACTGCTAATTCATCACTTAGTAAAACATAACTTGCATATGTACCATCATTTTGCGGTAAATAACTATAACAATTTGCTAAAGCATTATAAGCTGTTTCTTTTCTATTAAAAAGTAAACTTAACTCTTGCGTTCCATCTGGCACAATATCTAAATAATCTTCGCAGCTTATAAATAGTGATGCACTACATAAAATAATTGCTAAAAATTTGTTTTTTAAATTCATTTTTTACTTTTTAAAATTTTACTTGAGCCCCAATATTAATAACTCTTTGAGGTGGATACCCTAAACCATTTCCTGCCGATTCTGGATCCCATAAATCGAATTTTGAGAAATGCAGTAAATTTAACCCTGTAATATAGATTCTTGTTTTGGCATTTGCGAAAATTTTTCCTGTAGTTTCTGGGATTGTAAAACCAAATTCTACACTTTTTAATCTTAAAAAATCACCATCTCTTAGCCACCAAGTAGATGGTTTTTGATTGTTTTCTATCTCATAAGTTGATAATCGAGGCCAAAAAGCATTGGGGTCAGGATTGTTTTCTGACCAGTGATTGTCAGCAATAATACTCAATGCGTTTCTTTCATTTACAAAAGGAGAAATATCATTAGGATTTATAAAAAACGACGATCTTGCAGAACCTTGCATAAATATTGAAAGATCGAAATTCTTATAGACCGCAGATACCCCAAATCCATAAACAATTTCAGGTACATTTGGCTTACCTATAGGTGCTTGATCTAATTCGTTTACAACCCCATCTTGATTTATATCTGTATATTTTATGTCTCCAGGCAGATAAGAGTTTGTGGTTGAAAATCCATTAAATTGCTCAGGAGAATTATTGATATCTTCCTCGTCTACAAACAACCGTTCGGCGATGTAACCCCATTGTTGATTAACAGGATGTCCAATTCTACTCAAGTTTTCATTTTGAAATTCTGGCTCTCCATTTACTAGTATCTCGTTTGTTGAATACGTAAAATTACCTCTAGCAGTTATATAAAAATCACTGTTAAAAGCATGATTATAATCAATAGATAAATCAACTCCTTTTGTTTTAACTTCTCCTATATTACTGCTAATTGTGGTTGTTAAACCAGCAGTTTCTGGAATATACTGACGTTCCATATAGATATCTTTACGATGTTCTGTAAAATAATCTGCTTGTAAATTTAATTTATTAAATAGCCCTAATTCTAAACCTATATTAGATTTTGTGGCAACCTCCCAAGTAACACTTTCATTTGCATACCTATTAATAATATATCCATTATAATAGTTGTTATAATTTGAGCCAAAAGAATATCCCGTTCCTCCATTATTGAGATTTACGTCAGATAGATAAAAAAAACGATCACTTGGGCCTGAAATACCATCATTACCAACTAAACCATACGTATATTTTAATTTTAATAAATTAATAGATGGAATATTTTTCTCAAAATAAGCTTCATTAGAAACTATCCAACCTAATCCTACAGAAGGGAAAAACCCAAATCTATTCTTTTCGGCAAATTTTTCTGATCCATTATATCCAAAATTAAATTCACCAAAATATCGACTATCATAACTATAAGAAGTTCTTCCGGATATACCCATATTTCTGGATGGTAATGTGGAAAAAGCAGTATTACCGCCTATTGTATTTAAAGCTTCCTGAAAATAACTTACCAATAAACCACCTACTTCATGTTTCTCTTTGATGGTGCTGTTGTATTCTAAAACAGCTTCATAATAAAAATTACTATTACCGTAGTTATTCACTGTAGGGTTATTTAAAAACTCTGTACCTTCTTGAATTTGATAAAGTTCATTTACAACTCCTTGTGGCGTTAGCGTTTCATTCGCGCCATAGTAAAAAGGTGTAAAACTACGTTCGTTTTGATTCTCTGTAAATGTTCTTACAGAAGCCATAGCTCTTAACTTTAAGCCCTCTGTAATAAAACTTTCCTGTTTAATTTGAAATTGAGCTAATGTTGTATTTGCAAAACGATCTTTATAACCTCTTACACTTTCTGCATATGGGTTTGCAAAACTACCATTACCTTTATTTCCAAAAAGAATATGGTTGAAGTTCGCAGTTGCTTCATCTGGTTCATAAGCTTTTGGGAAATTCGCTGGATTTGCTTGTGCTACTTGATAAAAAATATCTGAAGCACCTATAATAGGTCCGTTATAGCGCTCGAATAATGAATAAAATTTAGCAGAAACTTTCGTTGTTTTAGTTAAATTGATATTAATATTCGCTCTTAAATTAGATCTATTAATATCAATATTATTATTAAAATTATTTAGAGGGTCTACTTTTAACAACCCTGTTTCATTTGCACTTGTAACCGATAAATAATATTGAGCAACTTCTCCACCTCCATTGATATTTACATTCAATCTTTTATTGAGGGCAAAATCTTTAAATAATTCATTATACCAATCTACATCCGGATAAATATTTGGATTAAGACCATTTCTTGTTCCTTCTATTTTTTGCTTTGAATATAATAAGGTTGCAGACTGATCTCTAGATCTCTGCGCTCTGTTATACAACTCCATATAATCTACAGCTCCTAAAAAACTATTTATTTTAGAAGGACTTGATAATGAACTTTCATACCGCACAGATACTTTCGCCTTTCCCTTTTTTCCTTCCTTTGTAGTTACTAAAACGACACCATTTGCACCTCTTGCTCCATACAAGGACGTAGCTGTTGCATCTTTCATAATTGAAAAAGAGGCAATATTATCGGGTTCTAAACGTGCTAAATCTGAGGCAGTTATTTGCAGTCCATCTAATAAAATTAAAGGACTATTATTAAACCCAAATGTCGTTACACCTCTAATAAAAAAAGCGGCGTTATCAGCTCCTGGCTCTCCAGATCTTTGATAAGAAATTAAACCAGATATTTTACCTGCCAATGCATTTGTTATATTAGAAGTTGGTTGTTTTAATTCTGCAGCTTTTAATGTAGTAATGGAACCAATAACACTGTTTTTCTTTTGTTTTGAAAATGCAACAACCTGAATTTCATCTAATTGATCTAAACTTTCTTTTAAGATTACATTGATTATCTTATTTGTTAAAACCTTTATCTTTTGTTTTTCAAATCCTAAATAGGCAAATAATAGCGTTGCATTTGGAGTCTTTATATTAAGAACATATTTACCATCAAAATCTGTTGTAGTTCCATTAGTCGTTCCTTCTACTAATACTGAAACTCCAGGGAGGAGATTTCCAGAGCTATCTATAACTTCTCCTGATACTATTGTGGTTTGAGAGAAAGAGATAGTAGGACAAAAAAGGGTAATAATAAGTATTAATTTTAAAAATAATGCCGTTAGTTTGTTCATGCTTATTTTTTGTAAAAAGCATAACAGAAGAATAATCCTCTGTTACGCTTAGATAAATATTATTCTTTAATTAGCTTTCTAAATTGACCGTTAATTTCTAAAAAATAAAACCCTCGTTTTAAACTACCAATAGACAACTCGTTGTTTTCAATAGTCCTTTTAAGAACTTGTTTAGAATTCACATCAAAAATTCTAATTTCTTTTTTCCCGTCTATATTGATAAAGGTTATCAAATCTTTTGTAGGATTTGGGAAAAACTGAAAACTAGTTTTATCAAAATCATTTGTAGAAGCTGTACCTTGTAATTGAGGTCCTTTTACATCATCTATATAAAATGTAGTATCTGTTGTATCTCCCCTGCCTAAGAAAATAAATAAATGATCAAAACTTACATTATCTGCTAATTCAGATGTATTTAAATACACTGTTTGCCACTGATTTTCTAAAATAACTTCTTCATCAGTTTCAAATTGAGCGGTAATATCTCCATCCTCTTTTGCATCTGCTAACTTAAATCTTATACCTGTTTTTATTGAAGAATAGACTCTAAAAGAGAATATATCATCTTTAGACGCATCAAAAGGTCCATTTAATTGAAAGTGAATTCTTTCCCAGCCTCCCCATGAGTTTCCTTTATCCCATTTGGCAACCATATTGCTTCCTCCTGCTGGATCTGCAACTGCAGTGTAAGACCCTGCTGGATCTCCCATCGTTTCTGAAACCGTAGTTAAAGATGTACCGTCAAAATCGTTATAAGTGACCATTGTTGTAGCTATAGCCGTCGTGGTAAATGTTGCAGAAACTCCGGTAATAGCGGTATCATTTTCTTTATACTCAATCATATTATCTTTAATTCCGTACCAATATGTGGTATTTACATTTAATATATCTGAAGGACTTATGACAATCGTAGATTTATCATCACTTAAAAGAGCATTCATAGAAACGACAGTTCCCGATGCATCATTTTCTCTTAACTCTACAAAACTGGAAATATCGGTTATCGTAGTATCGTCTAAATTTCTAAATTGAAAATTTGACGAAATAGTTGGTTTTTCAAATTGAGAAACATCTGTAGCTCCGTTTTCAGGTGTAAGCGTATTTTCTATAGCCGGCGCAACATTACTTTTTAAGTAGTCATCAAAATAATATAGGTCTCCTACTGAAGAATTTCCCGCTCCATCTTTATCAAAATAAATTTGAACTCTATCGTAATTTGTTGCGGTAATAGCTCCGTAATTAAAGACCAATTCTACCCATTTATTGGTTTCTGTAACTTCTATTTTTTGCTCCTGTCCCTGTCCCCAATCAGGATAATTTTGAGCTTTAATAGAAACTGCGACAGGCTTATTTACCCATACTTTTACTTTAATAAAAGGTGTTTCAGAAAAATCAAATGGAACTAATGGAGTTGCTCCATTTACTAAGGAATTCTCTAAACCAGCATCATTACCATTATAGGTATATTGAGCTACATTATCTGAAACATTAATTCCAGTCTTGTCAGGGTTATCAATTTTTGCAAAACCAACACCACCCCAAGATTCAAACCCAACATCTTCATTGGTAGTATCAAAATCGAATAAAACTTCGTTAATATCGCCTGTCACTGCTGCTTTTGTTTCAAAGCTTGCAGAAACTTCAGTTACAGCAACACCAGTTGAATATTCTATAGAATTATCTACGACACCATACCAATAGGTTGCAGAATTCTCTAAATCATTTATTGGGTCTATTATAATTTTATTTTTATCACCATTAATCGATGCCGTAAAGGCAACATCCGCACCATTTGAATCGCCTACTTTTAAGGCAACTTTAGCCGTTAAATCTGTAATCTCAGAATCGTCTAAATTTCTAAACGTACCATTAGAAGTAATTTCTAAATTTGTTGCAATAGAAACATCTGTTACACTATTTGCAGGGTTGTATTGCTGTGCAGGACTTGCATATAAAGCTGGTCCTGTAATTTCATCAAAGAAATAGATATCTCCTTGTGATGTATTTGCACCACCAATTTTAATAACAATATTGTTCATATAAATATTAGATGATGCACTGCTAAAATCGAAAGTTAACTCTGTCCATTTGTTTACATCAGCAGCTCCAATAAATGCAGCAACTTCAATATTATTTCCCCAGTCAGGATCATTCTCTAAATGAAAAATAACATCAATTTCTTCGGTAGAAAATACCTTCATTTTAAAAACTGAATTAGATTCTAAATTAAAAGGTGATGCAAATACCGTTTTTGCATCTATAACTCCAATTCCAATCTCATTATCATCACCAGCTGTAAACTGACCTACAAAAGAAGATCCGTTTAAAGCATCTGGTGCTGGGTTCGTTATTTTAGTAAAAGTGGAAGAAGTATTCCAGCTGTTAAAAACAATGTTTTCGTTGTTTGTGTCAAAATCAACATGAGTGACTTCTTGAGCGTTTATAGCACTAAAAGTTACTAATAAAAGTAAGAGTAATTTTTGTTTCATAATAAATGATTAATTAAGTTAAAATAACATAGAAACTAGTCAATTATAAGGTTGTTTGATTTGTAACAAATTCTTAATTTTATATAAAAATTGCAGTACTAGAAAAAACAATTATAATTTTAGTTGATAACAAATTTGAAGTAAAATTCCTTATTTAACAATTTTTTAACCTCTACAAAAGTTAATAAAAGTAAAAATACACCTCTACAAAACCTTTGTTAAAAAATATAAGTAATTGATTATTAGAGATAAAATTTTTATTTAAATTTTTTGAATGTAGTTTACAAGATTTACATCTTTACCTAAATTAAATTTTTTACGAAGTCTATAACGACTTTGTTCTATACTTCTAATTGCTACATTCATTAAAGAAGCAATTTCTTTTGAAGAAAGATTTAGTTTTAAATAAGCACATAACTTAATTTCATTGGAAGATAAATCTGGATGTGCTTCTCTTAAATTTTGAAAAAATTGAGAATGAGAATTACGAAAGTGAAGCTGAAAGGATAACCAATCTTCTTTATCTATTAATTGATTATTAATTTTTTTAATTACTTTTTTTAAGGAGTAATGTAATGCGCTATTTACTATCTCTTTGTCAATTTTTTTAAGATCATTTATCAAATCGGTTAGCAATTCATTTTTCTTAATGTTATTTAAGGTAGAAGAGGCTAATGCTGAGTTTTTCTTTTTGATTTCAAGATTTAAATTCTCTTCTTTTAAAATAAATAGCTCCTTATCTGCTGCCATTTTTTGTAATTCAAACCTTTCTTTTTGGCGCACTCTTTTTTGTTTTTCTAACTGTTTTAATCGAATTACATATTTTTCATTTTTCTTTTTTAAATAAGTTCTATACCCAATAAAAAAAAGCAGGAAGGATACTAAATAAATTGTTTTTGCCGTATTATTTATATACCAAGGATATTCCATGTAAAATGGAATTTCTACCATCTTAAACTCACTATCTACCTCTCTTTTTGTTCTTAATTCTAAAACATAACTTCCAGAGGTTAACCCTGGAAATTTAATTTCGGGTTCAAAAACCCAAGATGACCATTCATTATCTAAACCATTTAACCTGTATTGATACTGTCTAGAATTACTTAAAGGAACATTTGGTAAAGCAACTTTAATTTTTAAGAAATTATTATTATGTGGAACTTTTAATTCATTGTTAATATCAATTGGAGCATTTATAGTATCCGTTGAACTTATAAATTCCATTAATTTAACGGTAGGTGCATTTTTTAAAGAAGCTCCTGTTTTAGCACTAATACTATGAAAAACGATACCATTATCTATACCAATAGCATAATTAGCATTGTTAATTTTCTCAACTTTATTAAAGTCTTTTAAGTGTTTGTCCCAAACGGTAAAAAAAGGTTCTTGGTATTTCTGAAAATCGTTTCCATCTCTTAAAATATAGCCTAAAAAATTAGCTGTAGCATACCAGAACACGTTTTCATTTTGGTGCACATAATTTATATTTTTTAAGCCTTTAAATATTTCTGAAGGATATTTTGCTTTTGAAAACGAATTATCTATGGCATCATAATAAAAGAACCCTTTTGGATTGTAAAAAACTAAGTTTCCATCAATCTTACAAATGTATGCGTATGCTTCGATGTTTGAATTTTCTACTCCATAAAACTCTACCTCGTTAATTGTTAATCCATTTTGAGACAATCTTAATCTATAATATCCTTTTGAAGGATGTGCAACCCAAATTTGCCCATATTGGTCAAACTCTATAAACCGTGATGATTCTCCAAAATCATCAAACTTCTTTAGAAATTTCCATTGCTTATTTTTTTTCTGAAAAACAGCTATTCCAGAATAAAAACCTACATACAATAGGTTATTAATCTTTGGGTGTGTTTTAAAAACCCATCCTCCACCTTCAACATGAATCGTTTTCAGAGAATTATTTTCTAACAAGGAAATTCCTTTGTTACTGCCCACTAAAATCTGGTTATCAATTTTATCAATTTCCCAAATTTGCTCTGCACTTTGATCAATTAACTTTGGTTCTGAATTCGCTTTGTTGATGTTTTTATAGAATAATCCTTGGTTGGTGCCTAAATACAATATTGAATCATTTAAAAAACTTGTATAGACCGTCCCAAAATTACTTTTTGTATCTAATAAATATTTTGTCTCACTCTTTACTTCAGCATAGCAAATACCAGATTCTGTAGCCAACCAAATGTTGTTGTTGTTATCTTTAAATACATTACGAATAGCATTGTTCTCGATTCCATTGTTTTTATTAAAATGAGCTACTTTCTTGCCATCCTTAGAAATAATATAAAACCCATTTCTTAAAGTTCCTACAATAAAATTACCTTCCGTATATTTTTTAACATCGGTAATGATATAATTTTCAACTTCCTTGTTAATCTTCCATTCTTTTTTTCGCAGAATTCCGTCTTTAGCATGCCAAAAGCCATTATTTTTTGTGGCTATTAGCAATCCTTTTTTATCCTCTTCAAATACCTCAATAATGTCTAAAGAAGTATCTTCAGTACCTTTAATTATTCTTTGTTCTGAGTTTATTATTTCAAATAAGCCAATAGAAACATCTTGAACAAATGCTCTGTTATTTGAAGAGAAAAGAGCACTAAACCCTTTAGTTGCAGTTATTATATTTATTTTTTTAGTAAGAGGATTGTAACTATGTATTTGCTGAAAAGATTGAAATAAAATCTTTCCATCTACCGCCACTATATTTGAAAAAACAGGCAATAAAGGTGCCGTTTTACTTGGATGTTTAAAAAATAAACTTGAATAGTCTAGAATACCTTTCTTATTTTTAGACCAGTATCCAAAACCACCATGACCAGAAGTGTAAATGTGCTGATCGTCTGCATATAAAACTGATCGAAGATCTGTTTCTTCTTTTAAAGAATAATTCACCCATCTAAAACCATCAAATTCTAATAAAGATCCTGAGGTAGCAAAATACATTTCTCCATTCTTATTTTGAGAAATATCAAAAGTTCTTAAATCTATTTTAACCTGTTTTTTTGAAAAATTTTTAATAAAAGGATTTCCAAATTGGTCGTTTATTTGACTATGGGTATTCTTAAAAAAAAACAAAAACAATATAGAAAGCAAAAATAATTTTGTTCTTTTAAAGTGTTTAAATAAAATGTTGTTTTCCAAGCCCCTTACTTTTCTTACCAATTATTAAAATTATAATTAAAGTAAATTTACATCAAAAATATTATTTATTTTTTTAGGCATCAACTCTTTAGATAATAAAAACTTAAATTATAAAAAATAGCGCCACCACAAATATCAAATCTTTTTAAATTTCATGCAGATGTTTTAAGATTGGCTGCGTTTCTTTAATCAATAACTTTTAAGGGTAAAACCAAAAGACAACATACTATCTTCTTGTTTTTGATTTTCTATAACAATACTCTCGCGTGAATGCAGATAATTTATTTTAAAGTTTAAAAACTTCCAGAGCGGCAGTTCTAATCCAATATCTGCTTGCCAACGAAAATTATTACTATGCCCAAGAGAAGGCTGAAAATAAAGTTCATGA
>Ga0115548_1001309_pt1 | contig 13638 bp, 15 predicted proteins | sample COGITO_mtgs_1004_4_FD_87187 | JGI IMG/M metagenome (GOLD analysis project Ga0115548, IMG submission 87187) | Pelagic marine microbial communities from North Sea - COGITO_mtgs_100423 | ecosystem: Environmental > Aquatic > Marine > Epipelagic | place: Germany:Helgoland, sampling site Kabeltonne...
ATAAGAACAGCGAACTATTCTGTCCCGTACAAATTCCGTCCTCGTGCGGTATCGTTTCTGGCACGGCGGCCCACGTCACTACACCACTGCGTGGTAGTGACGTGGGCAAAATCCGGGAGTACTGCATAACATTACGCGCTGTTGCCAATGGCAACAGGTAATTTGAGAAAGCTCTCTATTTTGATGTGGCGACTGTGAAAGCAACACGAAGAATACCGCATGAACGTAGGCCGCTCAGAGGAGAAGCCCGCGATTAGCACACTCTAGTTTTGTGGAAGAGAATTTCATCAGGATCATCCATCTCTACGATGATGTAGCAATTTGGAACTGATGCTTTCTAGCTAAACCTAAACCCAAACAACCCGCCGTCAAGCGTTTTGTCCGACAACCTTGTTTTAAGCGTAACGTCCTTTCGATCGATCTCCTTCGATAACTCCAATCGATCAAAGATATCGGTATTCATCGTAACAAGGTATTGAATGCCCCCACCTTTTACTGCAGTTGCTGCAAGGAAAAGAGCACTTGCAATTTGTCGCTCATCCACACCATCAAACAAATGACTGTCATGAATAAGAATACCTGGACCTCTATTCTTGCTAACATTAATTTTCAGCAATGCAAGATCAAGACAGAAAATTTCCATTTTTGAAATACCTCCGCCTCGATCACCCTCTATCGATATCTTGAATTCCGGCCCCCCTGGGGTCGCAGATATTTCAAAGCCTCCATCACGATCATCATACAAGGAAGCAATGATTTCTGTAACGTACTGAATTGCCAGGTCTAACTGCTCCTTACGTTCTTGATAATCATTTTGAAGACGCTTAAGTAAGCGGCCACGATCAATATCTAACTGTACTTTTTCACCCTCCAGCAATTCTGCTGATTTAAAGCGTTCCTTCAAACTCGCAGATTCAGCCTCCAATTCAGCAAGCTCTTTTTGCAACGCCAAAAAGTCTTCTAAAGCCCCCCTACTTTCAAGGGTTTTCAATATTTCCTGACGCTGCTTATCAAGCAAGTACGCCTGCTTGGTATTAGCCGCAATCTTTTCTGTGATTTGTAGTATTTCAGCTTCTAAATGTGACTTACGGTTCGTTATCACAGAATCGTAGAACCCACGGACTTCATCGAGTCTCTTTAAAGCAACACCAGGTAATTCCACACCAGCTGAAGAATATATTTTCTTCAACACCGTAGAGTCTTGCGGGGTTTCAGCCGAAAATGATTCCTCTAAATGATTGAGCGTTTCTCTTAACCCAACTGTTTCTCTACTAAGCAATTGCATCGCTGTTTTTGCCTTTGCTGCCTGACCTGCGAGATCACTGTATGAATCAAGCACAAGAAAGTTATCAACCTGACCTTTCCGCTCAGCCGCTTTCTTTTCAGCGACAGACACTTTAGAACGAAGTTCTGCGACCGTCCCAACGACCTCACCCAGAGCGCCCCCCTTAGCTGCCTTTTTTAATTCTTCTAAGGCCTTTTCTCGAGACCTTACTTTTTGAAATTCAAAGGGAATACGCCAATCTAAATCGAGTAAATACGATAAATTTTCTTGCCAGTCCCATCGCTGCTGTTTCTCTGCCTGACGCTCTGGACTAATAAACCCCCCAGAATTTTCCCTCCGTATAAAATAGGACAACATAGACCGAAATGTTGGTGTATATGACTTTTCAAAAATGGTACCTGAAGAATCTAGCGGTAGGTGGAAAAGTAAATGCCCGAGTAACACCTTCCAATTATCATTGGACAAATAATCACGCTCGGTTTTCTTTTCATGCTTTATGGGTAAATCATCAAAACCCTCAAATCCTCTAAGTAAATAGATTCTAGAAGGCGTCTCACCTCCTCTTATAATGGTCAGGTCTTGCCCCCAAAAACTAAATTCCGCCGTAAACGTATGATCAATTAGTTCGTCAGTACGAAATATGCTTGTTTTGTCACAATCAGACCCTAGAAGAAAGTGAATAATATCGATCAAACTTGTCTTTCCGGCACTATTTCTCGTCTGTTTTTCACTTGCACCTGGTTGGCGATCAGAAAGCAACACGTTAAGCCCTTCGTGAAATTCCACCCGCTTAAATGTTGCTAATGAAGAACTTATACTTAATATCATTTGGCGGACCTAGGGCTAATAACCCCTTGTTCATACTTAACGGCATCCAAAGCAAAAAGAAAACTCAATGAGAGCAAGAACCAATCGTACATCAACGGGCTAGCACTCTCGGGGCGAGCGCCTCGAGTTCTTTCCCACAACTCTGAAACAGTTAACCCTTGCTCCAATACATTTAAGATTTCACCTCCAACGCCAAGCAGGGACCTGTCAACTTTAAGGTGTTTCCCTGGTAAAATCATATCAACTCCCTATGAATATTTTCAAAGATATCGCAGCTCTCAAAAAAATGTGCCAGCAAAGCTTGTGCCGCCACTTGACGAGCTGGAGAAACAGTTCCAATACCCGTTACGTACTCGTAAAGACTATCCATTATCAATTCTGGCGATAAATGTTGAGCCTTTAAATAGGAATATCTATGGTTAAACATTTCTGCAGTATTAGCACCAATGAGAGGGTCTGTGTGGTCACCAAGGTATTTTGAAACAATATGCGCATTTTTCCACCCCGCTGAGATGAGCGCATGCCAATGGTTAGGGAGGTTGTTTGCATCCAGTTTATCAACCGGAACAGGGTCAATATTTTCTAGTATTGGCTCGCCATTACTATACACAGCAACAAAATTCTTAACCAAATCACGCAACTCTTCAAGTTGAAAATCCAGTGAATCGGCATTTGTAGCCGCAGGGCCAAGCAGTTGTACTTTATCAGATTCATCAAGCCCTGCTATCCTGGCTGCCACGCCCTCTTTTCCAATAAAGCCAAATTTGATAGAAGGATTCTCTTCCTCCAGGCTCTTAATCACAAGAATTGCCTCAACGGGAAGCCCATCGACTAAATTATGGACCATATACCACTCAGTCATGATGGAACTAAGTTGTAACTTCGACTTTTCGAAGTCCTCCTTCATCTTTCCGACTAATGTCTTAACCTTATTTTTATCGCCATTCAATGCACCGTAGCATTGAAACAGCTGCCCTGAAGAAAGAAGATATCCATCACACCCCTTATCACCCAGCTGACCAAAGGCACGCACACGAACAAAATCATCGCCGTGCATCTTTTCCATAATGGCTGAGAAAAAATCTTGGAACGCATCCCCGTGAGACTCTCTCAACTTTAAATTCAATGAAATGCTCCACCAATGCTCCTGCGTTAAATCCATCTAAAATAGCCTCAATAGCATTTTTATATTTTGAAACTAACTCATGTGAGTCAATGAAAATTCATGAATCAAACGTAACCTGACTTAACATTCCAACTTCAACCATAGATACTAATAGTACGTTGAGCACAAGATCCCTAAAAACTATTAGAATGGCTCATTTATACCAACTACTGTAATAGGTTTACCATTGCGCGTAACTGCTGTCACCACTCCATTTTGTGCTGATCGCCAAATTTTTTTTGCCTCCCGTTTAGCCCGGGCGCATCTAGCTACATTCTTAATCTTATTACTATCTACATAGGCGTAGAACCCATCATGCGAACAGAGTTTTCGGAATTCTATATCGAGCCTAGCATAGATAAAACTTTGATAACGATCTTCTGACATCCATCGAATAAGTTCTAATATTTCATTATACTGGCGCTCAACCAACAAAAGGCTGGGATTCAACCCATATACAGGAGTCTTGTAGTCAGGGGCTCCCGATGGAAGCGGCTTATAAAACTTCCACACAGGCTCATGATGAGAAATCCGGTTTCTCAGATCTTTAATGCTCTTTAGCCTGGCTTCGATCTCAGCGCGCTTGGGCTTATGCGGGGTATTGGGGAATACGTCTTTTAAAAGGTTGGGCCAAAGTAGTTTTTTGGTTGTCACATCTTCAAAGCCTTTTCCTAAAAACGTTGTCCAAAAACCCAAGACTTGTCGACCTATAACGTCATCATGAATAACCGGGGTACGCCCTTCTCGTTTTAAATCAACAATCGTTCTTTTCAGCTGCTGTTCTTGGTGGTTTTTCTTCTTCCGTCTACCAGTCCCGAGATCAATCCATTTACCTTTTTGCTGAGGGCTCATTCTAGAAATTTTTTGATCTTGAACATCCGTCACTAAGTGTTCGAACCACCAGTCATCTGCCTGATATTTCCCATCATGACAGGTCTTAACCGATTCATTCAAAGCATTGCGCAAGGTAACTTCCAGAGTTTGCATTGCTGGGTAAATAGCCCCACACAGGGCCTTATTCCAATAATATGCCCTTAGTATCTGGCCCGAAGCTTTTAACTTGAGTATAGATCGATAAGTTCTAAGTCTTGGCTCTGATATGTTATTTTCCATCTATAATCCATGTGTCCTTGCCAGAAACGGTATACCACTTACATTGACAACCGCCCTACGCTACTCCATAATGAACCCATATACACGATGTGCGTTCCCTCCTCTCTATGAGTGAAAAACACAACGTAGCTGTTCTGGAAAAGCCACCTTTATAGGTGGCTTTTCTCGTTCTAGAGGCACTAACTGATAGTGTATGGTGGCTTAAAAAGAGCCACATGCGGGAATTTTAAATGATTCTAGCATGAAGAATAACGCCACATAAGCCTTCATATTAATTGACAGGAACATACATACTTCAAGTTCACTGCTATAACTCTTGTGACCACGGACTCCCCCTTAATCACCCGAACCCATTATGGTTCTTAACGAAACCCACTTTCATCATGGGCGACTCTCACCACAGAGCACACCATAAAGCCGAAACAGTTGCGAGTTTCCATGGCGTATATCATCGATTCTTTGATATTTATGGGGTTGCTACCACTCCTTCAAAAAATTATCCCGTACGGGATATATTTGTTGATTTTCGGCACATTGACTGCCATTTTTTACCGTACGGTACTATTCTGGCAACGTGATGAAAACACTGCGCACTCTGGGCATGGAAGCCATAATCCAACCCCGGCAAAGCGGCGTAAAGTTACTCTCATTAACTTCCGCTGGAAAAGAAAAACTCAATAATAGACCTCGATGCACTCAATGTGTGGAACGGCCTGAAGCTCGTGGGATATATGTAGCGTCGTAGTATTGGGTATGTCGGCTTTCGTCATGATCCACGATAGATCAGCCTAGGTGGATTTGATACCTAAAACACTTTGCCACTCAACGAAATAGACTACATCGCTGAGGAAGGTGTCGCCAATCGTTTTTCCGCCAATCCGTTGCTAAGGGTAGGGTATGTCAGTATCCAAATATCGGCGAACATGAGCAAGATCTGTTATCTTCCCGCCAAGCATTCTATCAATGGTAGCCTGGCCATTAAAAGCAGTGCTGTTATTTGGGGAAACAATCCAAGAATCAGAGATCTTTGCTTCAGGTATTAAAATTTATTGTCCCGTATTCGCTTGGTGTACCTTAAATTATTTACCATTCGGTATCGGGCATCATTCAATCCCCACCAGGAAACAAAAAGATTCCCGGTGGGGTAGATATAACAACGTGCCTTACAGCATTCCACGCTCGGCAAACGACATACTTTGGTCCGCCGATACAATGAGGTGGTCCAACACACGGACATCCACCAAAGCCAACGCTTCTTTTAAACGCCGCGTTATCATTTCATCCGCAGCGCTCGGCTCAGCAACACCGGAGCAGTGATTGTGATAAAACACCACCGCTGCCGCATTAAGTGTCAACGCCGTCTGTACAACAACACGCGGATACACCGCAGCACCATCGATCGTTCCGTGAAATAATTCACAGTCCTCTAGAATACGGTGCCGACAATCCAAAAACACACAGCCAAAGACTTCTGTTTTTTTATCCGCTAGTTTCAAACACAGGTACTGCCGTGTTTGCTCTGTGGAACCTAAGGTTTCGCCAGGCTGATGCCTCTTCGCAAGAAAAGACAACACCGACGCAATTAACGCCTTTTGTTCAATTTCATCAAGCTGATCAATTGCTTGATCACTAAAACAGCTTTTATGCCATTTTTTGGTTTCAGTTTTGTTCGACACCATTTCTGGTCTCCTTAAAAATAGGGAGATCAGCCCCGCGAGGAGTGAAATCCCCACGAGGTTAGTGTTAAGCCAGATCATCGCAATCCGGCCGGTGAGCAATTAAGCGATCGCTTCTCGTTGAGCCGGAAAAGGTTGACCGTTAACTTTGATCCATTGCAGTCGTAATAACCGCGCCTTTAGACTCACACCTGGCTTGCCGGTCAGTTCACCGGACTTATAGAGGAAGGTTTCACCGACCAAATCACTCAGATGAAAACCGACCAATACCTTAAAGCCCGCCTCAACGGCAGGTTTCAATTGGCACACCAGATCTTTCGCTTCTTCGCCCACCACAACGCATTCAAAATACGTGTGTTCAACGTTGTCGACATGGCCACGTAGTGCAGCTAGCTTTACACTCCAAAAGCGGTTCCCGCCGTCAGGGTGTACTTCGCGCACTTCGTTGAGATAACCAATGCCGTTGGTATGTAAATCAAAATAGTTGGAACTACTGTTGTTTGTCATGACGCTTTCTCCTAAAGATAAAAACACAAAATCGGGAAAGCGAATCCCTGAAGGGAAATGCTTCCCAACAGAGTGGATAAGATAAGGGCAAAGCCCTAATGATAGATTGACGGACAAGCCGCGGTATCCATTGAACAATCCTGTTGATACCCATACTTACACCAATTGCCACTGAGACCGCAGTGACCACGTATAAAACAGATCTCATGATGACTCCGTTTCATCACTCACAAATTGAAGGTATTTCAGCATACCTCGCGCATTCGCAAAGGCCGGGTGCGCTGCAATGAGTTGGTTAGGAAACCAGCTCGCAATATCAGCGGCCAATGCCGCACTGCCGCCGCCCACAAAAAGAATATGCTCGAGTTCAGCGCCCTGCCCTAACAAACGCCGCGTTTCCGAGTAAAGACGCTCGACCAGTTCCTGCCTTGCAATATGAATTAATTCCGAGACATCATGATCTTTACCATGCAAACGGATTGTCTCCGTTTCTAACGCGGCAGATATCCGCAATTCACTGATAGACGTCAAATCAAAGGCGTCTTGTATACTGTTGGTTACCTGCGTTTTTACATTCAACAGGCCACGGTCAAGCGAACCAGATGATCCATGCACAACACCCTGATCTTGAACAACCACATAATCAGTGGTACGACCGCCGATATCAACGATAGCGATCGGGGCACTAACACGCTTTTGATCCAAAGATGTCCCCGTTTCATTGGTAACGATGACATAGTCATACCAAGCCGCGAGCGCTTCCGGAATAACATCGTGGAATGCAACACGGGCGGGCGGCGGTGCAGATAGCTCACCTAAGCTACGCGTATCAATTTTTAAACTACGTATTTTCCGGTTTATCGCTGAAGCGCGCCGGTTACCGTTGTGGTTATAAAAAGCGCTCACTGGCAACCCAGAGACGACATGTAACGAACGACCTGACAGGCCAGCTTGCTGGAAGGCATGCTGGACAATCACTCGGTTCATCGCTGACGTGGTGTAACCTTCAAAATGGGTCGGCTCACCATCAACAGCACCCACCGAATAAACGCTGCCCTCTGTTTCGTACTCGAAAATTCGCTGCTCTCCATCCCGAATCCAAGTTACCCACGCGTGCCCAATGCGAGCCCGAGAAGGTATTGACAGTAATCGACCGTCGGCAAGTGCTATCTTGGTACAGGCGTAACCATCATCAAGGCCAAGATGGACGATATCCATTGTTGGCTCCTTTGCATCTTTATTGCTGCTTTCGTTATAGTCCGGCAGTTTTTCTTCCGATAGTTGGTTCATACTGCAAGTCCCGCTGTGATTAAAATTCATGCTTTCGGCCTGCATCTAGCCAATCACTTTTTTTAACTGCGAAAAGGGTTTTTTGTTTTCGCCTTCGACGGGTGCTCCCGCTTTGTGCGACAGGCTCTGCTGCTTAAACGATTCTGTTTGGCTGGATCCAACGCCAAGCGATGTGGCTGGCGAAGTAATCGCTCCCGGCAACTCCAGCGGCTTCTGTTTAATTTCACCCTTTAAACTGGGTCCACCGCTGGAGCACTGAGCCGCGCGTAGCGCGTTGCATGCCAGCCGAAATCCATCCAACAACAAACCCCGCAACCATTCTTGCTGTCGGCAGTCTGGTATTTTTTGCAGTCTATTCAGCACCAACGATTCCAACGCGACTTGTCGATCAAGCACGATCAGTACCTGGTGTTGAGATGACGTAAAAATCATTATCAGCTCCATTTTCTATCACGGTTGCAGTGATGTGACGGCGTTGCATGGTCGCAAGCTTAATGCAAAATACTGCAGACTAAATAGTGTTTAACACCGCACATTCCGATGCTGTTTATTCCTGGCTAATGGTGGGTGAAAACCCTTGCGGTTCGCCCTCATTTTCTTCAATCGATCGTACAATTTTCGTAGCCGGGGAATGGGTTTTATCCTCCAGCATTGAATGGTCGGTCTGATGTTTAGAGACAGGATTATTTCGGGGTCGTAGCGAAGGCGAAACCATTCCATTGATAATCTCCTCGGGAACCTCACCCATAACAGATTTCGCTTTTTCTATACGATCGCCGCCCCCCTTAAGTAGGCCGCGGTGGACGCCCAGGGCTTGAAATCCTTGTGGTGCGGTGAAGACAGCTCGCAACTTTCTTGAACAAGCTAATAGCTGCTCATCTAGCGATCGCTGATCCATCGCACCGACATGGAGCGCACTCATAAAAAGGCACATTAAGCGATCATATTCAGCCAGCAGCTGCGCCGCTCTGAATGCATAAGGATTCGAAAATTTCAAGCTAATACGCTGAGGCTTTATCGACTGTACTTTGCCTATCTCTAGTGCACATTGTTCACCAAGTATCATGTTCAATGCATCCTGGTGAGCACCAAAAATATCCCGGCACTTCCGTATGGTCTCATCAGCTTTTACCAACCACCAGTCGGCATAAGGATCATCTTGGCTCGCCGCCAACCAAAGTGTTTTTACGTTTTCTGCAAATTTGAAAAGCCCCCATATTGCAGGCTTATCAGCGGATTTTCGTCGACCATAAATGAAACGCTGTGCACGTTCCGTTTGAACGATAAGCCACACTTCACCTTGCAATACACCGGGCTTAGATACAGGTGAATGGTCAATGAGAGACTTAGATGATGGATTGCTTGAGTCATTTGAGTTCACAATGGGGTTCTCACTTAAGGTTATGAATAAAACCCAATGAACCCATTTTCCACGAAACCAAACAACGATTTATCCCAACGAGAAATGGCGGCGTTGCCTGCAAATCGATAATTAGTGAGCCTGTTGCCAGTGGCAACAGGCTCACTAAACCCTGCCGTATTGCTTATTCACTTTCACCGGAAGTTACGTCACCGACGATCGACACACCGCCAAACTGCCCCCACCGCTGAGTTAATATCCAGATCCCCCGCATCGGCAAATCAGTCTCTCGGTACAAGGAGAGATAATCTTCACCCGACAAACAGGCGTCATCATCACCCGCCATTGATTCCCAGACATACCAAAGCCTATGGTTGTCACTTTCTTCCAATTCGGCAGGGCGTCCCACTGAGGGTGCCAGCGTTAGAGTGCGACGCCACTGGGTATATTCCCGCGCGCTCATCCCGAAAAGCGTCCGCATCATGTCCTGGGGAGCGTCCGCAACAATCAATGCCTGCTGAGTTTCTTCCGCCTGACGCTGCTGCTTCAACTGTTCAATGGTGGGCCAAAAAACATGTCGATTAAGCTCAATAGACAAACAATGGGTTTGCAATCGCTCTATCCGGTAAAGATCAGCAAGGCTCAATTCTCTCAGCGCTTCCAATTCCTTCGGCCCAAATTTCATCGTGCGTAATGCCATTTGATCACCTTCTGCCAAGCAACGAATCGCATACAATACAACCGCCGTTGTCAGCTCTGACTCTTTACTTTGTGTCATTGTTTATCCTTCATTCATACCCACCCAAATCGCTATTCCTCGCTGATCAGCCAGCTGATGATACTGCCGATAGGTCTTCATGAGCTGCATCAATAGCGTCCAATCGGAGTCACTTAGATATCGCCATAGGTGGCAATTCATTTGTTCGGGTGGGTGAGTTAAAACACCGTTGGAAAGAATCTGGATATCATGCTGCTCAATCGCCTGATGGAGTAATGTCTGAGTATCCAGATGCTCTGTCAGCAGCACAGGCGGACCCTGCAACATTTCAGATATAGCAAAAAGCTGCCACCAAAGCGAAGACACCTGGATCAACAATTCAGAATCCAATACTTCGAGCAACTCTTCTGAAGGCATATCACTTAGAAGAAAACCCAAGCCAGTATCCGGCAGGCACACTACCAAGCCCCCAAATCCGTGGTTGCTTGCGAGCTGAAAGGCCAGAGAATACAGCTTTGTTCGAATCTCACTTAAGTCTGTCGTCGGCTCTGCTAGGCTAACCAAAGCTTTCGTATCACGGTGCACCAATTCTCTATCTGTAGACTCCTGATCTGCACAGAGTGGCATCTCTATTTCGGGATCACTGGTCTGGATATCGTTTGAGGAACCCTCATTGATGGTGTTGTTTTCCAACTCTAGTTCTGCGTCATCAAATTCCTGGACCCCACTCTCCCGAAAATCAAAAACCGGTAGCGATCTCCCTGCCAACGCAGCGTCGAATACCATGCGAATACTCTGCAAGCTTTGGTCAGCTTCCAGCGCAATCTCGTTCTCAAGCGCCTGTTTGATTGGTTGGATATCCCAATCAGACGTATCGTAACGCTGGCACAATGCAGAAAATATATCGTCATACGCTTCATTGCTGCCTAGTTCAAACTGCTCCCATAAATGGCTGGCGGTTCGGTCCAGCGCCCGGATTTTTTCAATCTGAGGTCGGCCAAGTCCCGCCGAAAGGGCTTGAGGCATCAAGGGTAGTAGTTTTTGTGCGGCATATCCCAGCTTTGATATCAGCCCGGGATTTAGGTGGAAGCCCTTCTCTCGACACAATGCAGCTAAATGCCGGAGGGTGAGCGTATCAACGCCCAACTCTTCTTCAAACATTTGCTTGGCCTCGAAAACGGCCTGCGCCTTATCAATGAAATATAATTTCCCCCGCAGCTCATTCTCTCGTAAATGGGCCAACAACAGATCGGACTCTTGGTGCCAGGGGACATACTGGCAATGCACCCACCGAAAGCGTTCCTGACTAGTCTCTTGAAACAATTCCTTCAATGCGCGTAATCGCGTATTACCACCGGCGTGCAACACGTAATCAGCCTCATCTGGCCGCTGGGTGACAACCAAAGGCTGGTCCAGCCCCGATATCTGAATTGAGGCTTTAATTCGTTCATATTCCGGGTTTACGTGACGTCGCGGATTATGGGCAAAGCCAATAATATAAGCGATATCCAAACGGATCATCTCAGCCACGTCCTTATCTTTGTCACCAGGCGCCTCAATAACAGTCCCAGCCCCATTGCCTCTAATTTTATTTTTCATCATGGCAGCCAAAACCCAGCAAGCAGGTACTTCCTTGAGACTTACAACAATTACAAAAAAAACCTGAGTGTCGAACCATTGAACTCGCCTCAACCGGACACAGCCTGCCCTTGGTCCGCAGAGCAACCTTTGCCGTTAGCTGTTCAATTTTTAACGCGAGCAGAGGGCTGGCGAATCGATGTCCTCCAGCAATTTGATATAAATACGCAACAGAGTCATTGCATGCCTCCGCAACATCCGCGCGCTCCCTTTTTGAAGCTTTTTTCAGAAAATCCTTTAATTTCATGACCCGGACATTAGCAGCAAGCTAAAAGCCAAACAACGGTTAGAGCTCACTAATTGTTTAGCATTATGCTAAACTAACAATCACTCCAACACCGACTTCCATTCTATGAATCGACGAATTGATAATATCCGCCTAAAAAACCTGGAACGGCTGATCAAAGAAGCCAATAGCGCTGCTAATTTAGCGCGATTGGCTAAAACCAGCAGCTCCTATATCAGCCAAGTTCGCAATCAGCTCAACACCGCTACCGGCACACCCAGAACAATAGGAAATGAACTGTCGGAACGATTGGAGCGCTGCATGGGTAAAAAATCAGGGTGGATGGATTTAGAACATGAGGACGAACCTCTTCAATCCGAAGAATTTTCGGCGCCAAAAGCGAAGGAATACGCCCGTTCCGAGTGTTCATTGTTACCGCTGATCACATGGCAACGGGCCGCGAATTGGCCAGAGGTGCATGAGCCACGTATAGACTACGATACTGAACACCTACTCTGCCCAGTTCAATGTGGTGAAAATTCTTTCGTGCTAGAGGTTCAGGGAAGCAGCATGGAACCGAAATTTCGCGACGGTGAAATGATTTTTGCAGATGCCAGTTTGAAACCACAAAACGGCCAATACGTGATTGCTCATGACCTGAATACTAAGGAAGCCATGCTCAGGCAATTGGTCATTGACTCCGGCCGAAGATATTTACAGGCCTTGAATCCAGACTGGCCCGATAAAATTATTGAAATGGGTTCAAGTATCACTGTTTCCGGCGTCGTCATCTTTAAGGGCGAACCGGTATAGATACAACGATTTAAGTTAGCAAACTGATAAAACAATAACGCGAAAACTCCTTGCCGAATAAATTGATGCTCAGTTAATGTTTGAGCGCCAAGGTATCGTATCAACAATCAAGGAGACCCTATGAAGTGGGTAAAAGTAGCAAAGTATTGTGAAGTAAGTGGCGACAGCCGTGATGCGGTTCACGCCCGGCGAAGAAAAGGTATTTGGCTCGACGGCGTTCAATGTCAGGTCAGGAACAAAAACTTATGGGTTAACACGGAGGCGGTAGAGCAATGGGTGGAACAAGGTCTGAAAAAATCGCGCGCGGTGTCCGAATAAGGAATTACCCTAGCGGCAAACGTGCACTGGAAATTCAATTTCAATACCAGGGGATGACGTGCAAGGAAGTCATTCCCTACCTCAATGCAGACCGCAAAGGGGACCATCGTTACGCCATCAATTTGAAAGCTGAAATTGAAAGCACGATTGCCCGACAAACTTTCGACTATCAGACCTATTTCCCAAATTCACCTCGCGCAAAACGCATAAAATGCTCGACCGGTCAAATCACTATTCGAGAACTAATTGAGGATTGGTTAATCGATGTCGAAAGAACCTACCCTCACAGTACTTTCCGCTGTTACAAAAAAAGCTGCTACGCACACTTGATCCCCCAATTTGGGGATATTAATGCACGAGAGTTAACGCCTCACAACATACGACAATGGATTCGATCTCGCACCTGCACGTTGAAATCCATTCGCAATGATCTGACTCCCTTACGAGCCGTACTCGACCAAGCACTCAACGATGATCTTATTGACTTCAGTCCACTGGACAAAATAAAGGTCAGCAAACTTGTCAGCCGCGCAACCGCATCAAGTGGCTACCAGGTAAATCCGTTCACCTCTCAGGAGATCAACGCGATCCTAGATGAAGCCTCCGACTATGAAATGGGTTTTTATAACCTTTTGCAGTTTGCGTTTTATACCGGCCTGAGAACTTCTGAGTTATTTGGCCTACAGTGGCGCGACGTCGAC
>Ga0115548_1001310_pt1 | contig 13636 bp, 16 predicted proteins | sample COGITO_mtgs_1004_4_FD_87187 | JGI IMG/M metagenome (GOLD analysis project Ga0115548, IMG submission 87187) | Pelagic marine microbial communities from North Sea - COGITO_mtgs_100423 | ecosystem: Environmental > Aquatic > Marine > Epipelagic | place: Germany:Helgoland, sampling site Kabeltonne...
ATTTTGAGCGTTATTTGCCGGTTCGAGTAGAAAATCGAAGAAGGCCATTGCGAGCTCTGTTTGGGTACTGTTGGCGCTCAGCGTCCAATAGTCGATCCACAGTACGGTGCCCTCATTCGGCACCATCATTACTGTGTATAGTACGCTGTAGGTTGTTTTATAAATTTACCCGCCATTAAACCCACCATTAATAAAATGGGCAATTTAGCGGGTTTTCTGTATGTGGCGCATTGATTTAGCCGAACTAGCTGCCTTTGCGCCCCTGCTGGATTCGTCACCCTCAGCCATCAAGCTTCGGCCTTGCCAACAGGTAATCATCATCTTCGTATTGCCGGGCTACTTTGCCGTGTGCTAAGTTTTGTGATACCTGATCCCGGGCTTTACCTTGTGTAGCCTCCGGATGGACTTGAAGATAAATCATTATCAATCGGGCACGCTTAACGAGTTGGTCCAGTAGGCCGCTTTTGGGGTTGGCCTTTAAACCCTGCCCAGTCTCTATTATTTCGTCCTCGGTTAGCATTTGAAACGACAACCGCTCAGTACGGAACAGGTTCCTTGATAACTCCACCAACATCAACAAGTCCTGATCATTCCAGGATCTGCCTGCCTTGGCTTTGACGAGCTTATCCCAGTAAGGCCTAACACCGTAACCCAGCTCTACAGCGACCGGTGGATTAATGGCCTCTAGAGCGCCATTGATGATCTCTTGAGCGCCTTTAACGGTGTCTGATCTGTGTCGAGTCATGGTCAAAGCATCCTATTGTGGTTTAGGCTTTCAAGTGTGCTAGCGATGAAGGAGAGGTACCCCAACGGTACTTGGGCCTATAAGCTGCAAAGGCTGGCTATGCCCCTGGGAGTGGCTGTGACGGTGTGTGAGTTGCCTTGCTGTTTATTTGAGCGATAGCGATGGGGGAGTACGAAAAGACCCTTTGTTAACATGAGTATTATTTCATTAAACGACGGCCCTTCCAATACTATTGTTGAGCTGCTTTTGTATCTAAATACTCAGTAAGGAAGTGTGCAGAAGTGCGTTCAGTTCATACGTTTAATGTAATCGATGACTTTAATCGGGTATGCTTAACGATCGACGTGGATTTTTCGCTACCGTCTCAGCGCGTAATTCGCTCATTGGAAAGAATCATTGAGTGGCGCGGAAAACCCAGTGCACTTCGTTGTGACAATGGGCCAGAATATATAAGTCAGGATCTTATTGATTGGGCGAATCAGGAGCAGATTACATTACTTTATATCCAGCCTGGAAAGCCAACTCAAAATGCTTACGTTGAACGATTTAACCGTACTGGAAGGAATGAGTGGTTGGAGTTGAATATCTTTGAGGACATCGTGCATGCTCAATTATTGGCAACCCAATGGCAATGGACTTACAATAATGAGCGACCACATTCTTCGATTGGCGGGTTCCGCCGAGACAACTACTGTGATTGATAACCTCTCTATTTTTAGCTGATATTAAAAATAGGGGGATTACAGTGAACTTGCAAATTTAATACGCCTTAGGAATAGGTATTCAATTCAAAAGCGATTTTTTTTGCAGAGATGAGACCCAGTACGGTAGCCTGATCGACATTAAATACCGTTGCGTCAGTTTTTTGAAAAGAAAAAGCGTCAGCGTACAAATTTGCAAGCTTTTCTTCCCCTAACACATATATAGGTCGATTCTGCCAGAAATATTTTGCGCTTAACACGTCATATCCTATCAATAACCCTGATAGGACTGCTGTTGTAGGCGAGGCCACAGTCGCTATTAACAATGATTTAGCACGTATACGAAATAACATTGAAAGCAATAAATCAGGTGATTTTGTTATTTCTTGTACAGAATCTAAAAACTCTTGTTGATCCCAGCTTTTCATATCAAGTGTAAGCTGAAGAATTGAATACCTGCTTAAGATGTTATACATTTCACCAGTAATGCTTGTTTGAAAACGCTCTACCAGGCCATTTTCAACGGCGACCCACTTAGTATGGGTACCTGGCAAGCATAAGCATCCACTGAAGTTGGGATTATTCCTGAGAAAGCCCGAAATTTGAGTTTCTTCCCCACGCATCACGTCTTCGGGGAATCGTTGCTTTAGTCCAGGCAGAATTTTGACAGAAATCCTAGGGTCTTTAGTCTTAGGGCTTACAATTCTTTTAGGTTTCGATACATTAGAAGGCACAGATTCATAAGGCGCTTCCATCCAGCCGTTCTTCGACCCTACCATTCCACAGATAACGACAGGCATTACCCAATTATTTGATAATAAATCCTCGGTCAACTTGACTAATATAGATTCAAAGCCATCAGGCTCAACCATACTCATACCCTGATCAGAAGTACGCTTACAAATAACATCACCGTTGACATCGATTGCCCATATTCTAAGGTTTGTCGTACCCCAATCCGCCGCAATAAAACTGATCGTTTCTGAATCTATATTTTCCATTGAAACCTCGATGATAAATAATATTTAGACTTATTTGAATCAAATCAATATTATAGTAGGTTTACCGTGATATTGAGCTGAACGACCCTAAATATTCAGACCAATAGGCAGCTGACTCTAAACCAAATTTCGTTGGAACTAAGGCCGGAGCGCGATCATAAATTTCTATACCAGATCTTAGGCCATAGATACGTTTACCATAGCAGATTAAATGCTCAATAGACTGCATAATAAAGACAATAACAGGCAGCACTTTTTGATACATTTCTTCAGCTGATTTATAGTCACCTACCTCCCATAAATCCAATATTTTTTTACTGAAATCGATTACATCTGGGGCCAATACAAATCCATCGACTCCGGCACGCAGACAGTCCGTTATCTCTAGTGCACCTCGACCATTTAAGATGGTCAGTTTGTTGCCGATGGCCTTAATGAGGTTAGCGATTTCTATGGCAGACACTTCAGCTTTGATCAGTGAAAACTGAGGGCACTCATCTGTTAATTTATCGATATCGGATGAAGTTAATGAGCGGCCCAAATATTGTGGTGCATTTTGAATCGCAAAAGGTACCGAAAACCCTCTTGCAACATTCTTGAAAAAATTCAAATAAACATCACCAGAAAATGACCCTACTGCAGGGGGCTGGAGAATTAACCAATCAGCCCCATTGTCTATGGCAAATAAGGTAAGCTCTCGCTGAGTATCAACGTTATTCCCAGTAATAGTGACAGACAAAGGAACTCTATTTTTTATTTCCTCAGCTGCCCATTTAATAATATCTCTTTGTTCTCTTGGCGTTAATTTATTCACTTCGGTTGCTAGGCCTAATACTGTTATTCCGTCGACGCCTTCATCAAGCATTAACTGAATTTGAGCTCGCATTGCAGACTGATTTAATTTTCCATTCGCTTCAAATAATGCATAAATAACAGCATGTGTTCCTCTGAATGAATGCATATTTACCACTCCGCTATAGAACCATCTTCGTGGCGCCAAACCGGTGCTCGCCACTTATGACCGACTTTAGCTAGCTTCTCAATAGCGGCTTCATCGATGTTAATACCTAAGCCAGGTCCATTAGGAATAGGTAAGAATCCATTTTCAATTTCAAATTTTGAATCAGGCATTACATAGTCATTTAGGTCGCCACCTTGATTGTAATGTATACCTATACTTTGCTCTTGGATAAAGGCGTTGTAACAAATGGCATCGACCTGCAAGCAAGCGGCTAGGGCAATAGGCCCCAGTGGACAATGGGGCGCTAAAGCAACATCGTAAGCTTCGGCCCAATTACCAATGCGTACCATTTCAGAAATACCGCCAACATGTACGGTATCTGGATTAATAACACTGGCGGCTCTTTTTTCAAATACTTGTTTAAAGTCGTAGCGGCTATGAAGGCGTTCACCAATGGTCAAAGGGATGGACGTTGATCGTGACAAATTCACCATTGCATCAACCTGCGCTGAAACTACGGCATCTTCGACAAAAATCGGACGCAAATATTCCAGTTCATGCAACAGAACTTTCGCCATTGGTTCATGAACTCGGCCATGAAAATCGAAAGCCAAATCCATATCCACACCGACTGCAGTTCGTAGTTCATCTAGTTGCTTCACAATGCCATCAATCTTCTTGTAGCTATCAACTATTTGAAGCTCACTGCAGATATTAAATTTAACCGCGTCGTATCCTTTAACCTGCATCTCTTTGACACTTTTAACTAAGCCGCTTGGACGGTCTCCACCAATCCAGCAATAGCTTCGAACCTTATCGCGAACTGGGCCACCTAATAAAGAATAGATTGGTTGATTTAAAAACTTTCCTTTAATATCCCAGAGTGCAATATCAATTCCGGATATTGCACTCATCAATACGGGTCCGCCTCGGTAGCAACCATTTCGATACAATTTCTGCCAAGTGTCTTCTATTCGCAGTGGATCAGTGCCAATTAAAAAGTCTTCAAGTTCTGAAAATTTGGCGGCCATTGTTTCTGCATGGCCTTCCAGTACACCTTCGCCCCAACCAACAATACCTTCATCAGTTTGAACTTTCACGAACAACCAACGCGGAGGTACTACATAGGTTTTGATCGATGTTATTTTCATATAGGTTTCCATATTCACGTATTACTAAAAAATTATTTACTTAAATCCCCATTACATAGATTGGTCCATGTTTGCACCAATTCTGCCGCGACAATGCGGACCTCTTCGGCTGTTCGGCCGGGCGTATATAGGTTGCTGCCAAACCCAAAACCGCTAATGCCAGCATCAAACCATTCTGCCATATTGCTAGCATTTACACCGCCAACTGCTAAAATAGGTGTATTTCTGGGCAACACGGTTTTGATGTCTTTAAAGTAATCACAGCCTAGCCGTTGCGCCGGAAATAACTTAAGCGCTGTAGTGCCTGCATTTATTCCGGCAAAGGCCTCAGAAGGAGTCATAAAACCTGTGAACGTGGCAAGACCTGCTGACTTACCTGCCTTTATTACTTCAATATCTGTATTGGGAGTAATTTGTAGAACTGCATTGAGTTCAGCGAGTTTCGCTGATGCTTTTACATCTACAACAGTTCCTGCACCAACAAGAATATTATCGGGCACTAGTGCTTTCAGGCGACGAATACTTTCCCATGCGTCAGGGGAGTTTAATGGTACTTCGATAAATCGGAATCCTTCAGCCACAAGGACTCTAGCAACTCCTTCAATTTCAGAAGGCTGAATGCCTCGTAAGATTGCGACCAATGGCATAGTACTAAGAGCTTCCTTTAGTAAATCAGAAAGTTGAATATTCATAATTAATGCATCACCATTCAGCTACACTGCCGTCTTCGTTAGTCCAAACTGGGTTGCGCCAGCGATGTCCAACCTTGGAGCGTTCTTCGACATATTCCTCATTAATTTCAACGCCTAACCCTGGGCCGCTGGGTATTTTTATATAGCCATCTTCAATACTTAGCGCGGTTTTATCGACTAGGTAATCCAGTACGTCGTTACCTTCATTATAGTGGATGCCCATGCTTTGTTCTTGAATAAAAGCGTTGTGACATACGGCATCTAGCTGCAATGATGCTGCTAAAGTCAGCGGTCCTAATGGACAATGCGGTGCCAACGCGACATCATAGGCGCTCGCCATATTCGCTATTTTGAATCCTTCACTAATGCCACCACAATGACTAAGATCGGGTTGAATAATATCGATCATACCGTCAGCTAACAGATCTCGAAATTCAAACCGTGTATGCAGTCGCTCGCCTGTTGCTAACGGATAACTCAAGTTTTGGGCGATATGTTTGAGCGATGAAAGGTGTTCTGGCAACACCGGTTCTTCGACAAACATGGGCTTAAATTGTTCAAGTTCACGTAACAACGACTTTGCCATTGGGCGGTGAACACGGCCGTGAAAATCAATACCAATTCCAACGTTTGGGCCCACTGCTTCACGAGCTTGTGCAACTCGTGCGACAGCCTCATCAATTTTACGATTCGAATCGACAATGGCCATTTCAGCTGTGCCGTTCATTTTAAATGCGGAAAAACCTTTATCGACTAAGGCCTTCGCGCCAATCGCTACTTCCGTCGGTCTATCTCCGCCGGTCCAGGCATATACCTGCATTTTATCTCTACATGCACCACCCAATAACTGGTGCACGGGTACATCTAAGTCACGGCCTTTCAAATCCCAAAGGGCTTGATCAATGCCGGCAATAGCGCTCATTAATATAGGACCACCGCGATAAAAACCACCGCGATACATAACATTCCACAGATGCTCAATGCGACGTGGATCCTGACCAATTAGATAATCAGCGAGTTCTTTTACAGCGGCTTCGACAGTTGCTGCCCGACCTTCAACTACGGGTTCGCCCCAACCATAAACGCCTTCGTCAGTTTCTATCTTAAGAAACAACCATCGCGGCGGCACTAGCCAAGTTTTAAGTGCGGTTATTTTCATGTTACTTCCTTAATATATCTCCCAAATTTAGGAGGGATAGGCCCGTTTTAAAATTCGATTATTCTTTTACGGCAATATTTAAAAGACGCGTCTTCGTATAATCCTCGCTCATCCCTAGGTCTTGACCGGTGCGCTCTAACAGTGCAGTTGCGGCCATGTACGCAACATCTGGTTGACGCAGGCGTATTGCTTCTTTCACGCGTCGATGCCTTTCCATACTATCGTTTAGTTCGTTTGCACTGAAATTTGATTCTTCAACCACCAGAGTGATTGATGGCCTTAACACATGGCTTAATTGCGACCAGATTAAATTGTTTGTTGCTTCGAAAATTGCTTCATGAAATTCAACATCATATTCATTGTGACTTTTACCTTTCCAAACCATATCTTCACGACCTAAAGAGGTGATCATGCCTTCAAAGGCATCCTCAATGGCGAGTAGGTTAGTAGCAGTGGCGTTCAAAGCTGCCAGTGATGAAACATAGGGTTCTACGGCCACTCGGAATGTGAACATTTCATTAATAAAGCGCTTGTCTTCTTTGCCATAGGAAGCCATCCAGCCGATCACTTTTGGATCAAGGAGTTGCCAATCAGACCTATTCCGCACTTGGGTTCCTGTACCTGATATTTTCTTCAATATACCTAACGTTACAAACGTTTGGAGAGCACTACGAATAGTACTACGACTTAGGTCATATTGTTCACATAGGTCAATTTCACGAGGAAGAAGGCTACCGGTGCCATAGCGACCGGAAAATATATTTTCAGCAATCATCTCGGTTATATCAGGTTTACTAGTCATTATTTGGTTGCCAGATCAGTATGTCTGGTATAAGGTATCGTATGTCGGACATAAGTCAAGGCAAATTTCTTGACACTCTTTTCCAAATGAGACTCTTACACTCGAGAAAAGTTACCGGCAACATTGGTGTTAATGCTATCTGTAACATTGGTTGATGCCAAAAATGAAAGTCACCATAGGACTATGTAATATGATAAAAACAAAAACGAAATTACTCGTCACTGCACTAAGTAGCTTAATAGCCACTTCAGTTTTAGCAGCTGACTTCAACTTCAAGTTTCAATCCTCTGATCCTTCAGGTGTTTTGAACTTCGAATTACAACAAGACTGGGCAGACCGTGTAGAAGTTATGTCTGGTGGTCGCATCTCAATCGATCTATTACCGACAGGTTCAGTTGTAAAGCACACCGAAACTCTCGGTTCTATGAAGTTGGGCATTTTAGATGGCCACATTACTTCGACGAGTTATTTCTCAGGTCAAGACCCTGCGTTTTCGCTATTAGGCGGTACAGTGGGGGCTTGGTCTGATCCAGACCAATTGCTTCAGTTCATGAACTTTGGCGGCGGTAACGAGTTAATGACTGAATTGTATGCCCCTTATGGCGTACATTTCATCGCAGCTTCTACAACAAGCCTTGAAGCATTCGTCTCTAGAGTACCACTAGACGGTGTTGACGACCTTAAAGGTTTGAAAATGCGTGCTCCAGAGGGCATGGTTCAAAAAGTTTTCGCAGCAGCTGGCGCAGCACCTGTTAATTTGCCTGGTTCTGAAGTCTTCACTGGTTTAAGCAAAGGCGTTATCGACGCTGCTGACTACACCGCGTTCTCTACTAACCATGCTCAAGGTATGCATGATATTGCTCCACACCCTGTATATCCTGGTTTCCACTCTTTGCCATTAGTCGATGTTTCAATGGCTTCTAAGAAGTGGGACATGTTACCTGCAGACTTACAAGAAATCATGGTTGTTTCTGCTCGTGATTTTGCTAACCGCATTACCAACACACTAAAGCGGGCCGATGCAGTTGCTGTTGCTGAAGCACGTGCGAATCCTGACATCACAATTCATGACTGGTCAGCTGAAGAGCGTCTAAAATTCCGAGCAATTGCCCGTACTCAGTGGGAAGTTACGGCTAAGCAATCTCCAAGTGCACGTAAAGCATTAGACGTTTTAACTGCATATTTAGAAAGCGCTGGGTTGCTTTAATATCGAGTAAGTTTATATTAATACAGGAGGGCTTTAGCCCTCTTTTTATTTACAATGCACGTTCTCGGATTAATATTATGTCTGCTGAAAAAAATAATCCTCTCAACGAGCTGGATCACCAACCCAGAAATTGGTTAGACAAAATTATTTTCAAACTTGGTGATGCAGCCAGTATATTTTACTTGTTTACAGTTGTTATTACGTTTTATGAAATAGTCATGCGTTATGCCTTTAACGCACCCACGATTTGGGTTCATGAAACGGCTACATTTGTTGGTGGTATATTATTTGTTTTAGGTGGTAGCTATGCATTAGCTACAAACCGTCATGTTCGGATTGTATTGCTCTATGATTCAGTGTTAGATAGAACCCAAAACTTTTTGAATGTCTTCCATCATATTATGGGGTTGATATTCACTGCTTCACTGATTTACGCCTCATATTATATGGCCGAAAGTGCCTTTTATGCGCCTTGGGGGGAGCCGCGGTTGGAAACTTCTGGCTCTGCCTGGGACCCAGCTTTTCCAGCTTACACCAAGCTCATTATTCTAATGGTATTTGTCATTATGTTTTTTCAATTTTTGTTTCACTTGATTCAAGATTTGGTTGGTATTAGAGGACGTAAGTAATGTTTGAATTATCAGCACTTGGTATTGGTTGGGTCAGCTTAATGATGCTGACATTAATGATCGCGTTGCTTATCACTGGCATGCAATTAGCTTTTGTAACAGGTTTAGTTGCTGTCGTTTTTGCCGTTGGTTGGTTTGGGCCAGATGCTGTTGGTGTTGTTTCCAGCCGTGTATATAGTTTTGTCGGTAGTTATGTATTTTTGGCAGTGCCGATGTTTGTTATGATGGCTGCCTTGCTCGATAGATCGGGTATCGCTGTCGATCTATTTGACGCAATGAAAAAAGTTGGCCGAAAAATACACGGTGGGGTCGGAGTACAAACACTCCTCGTTGCTGTCATTTTAGCATCTATGTCAGGTGTTATTGGTGGTGAAATAGTATTGCTGGGTATTCTGGCATTACCTCAAATGCTTCGCTTAGGCTATGACAAAAAGCTCGCTATTGGCATCACTGCAGCAGGTGGTGCATTAGGTACAATGTTACCTCCGAGCATCGTTTTGATTATCTATGGTTTAACGGCAAACGTTTCAATTGGTGACTTGTTTAAGGCCTCTTTCTTGCCTGCCTTTATGCTAGCTATGTTTTATGTGATCTATGTATTGGTATATTCTAAGTTATATCCTGATAAAGCACCGATTCCTAGCGATGAGGAGTTAGCGGCAGACGATGCAAAAAATGTAAATTATGTTAGAGCTCTGTTTTTTCCACTTTTAACCGTGGTTTTTGTTTTAGGCAGCATTTATGGTGGTATAGCCTCTGTTACAGAAGCCTCTGCACTAGGCGTTGTGGGTATCGTGATCAGCGCAGCTATCCGTAAAGAACTAACTTGGATGGTTTTGAAAGAAAGTGCACAAGCGACGATGCGAACCTGCGGCATGATCATTTGGATTGGTATTGGTGCAACGGCGTTGGTTGGCGTATATAACCTAATGGGTGGTATCGACTTTGTTGAGCAATTAATCTTGTCTCTCAGTGGCGGTAATGCCATGTTAACAGTCTTAATTATGATGCTGATTTTGTTTATCTTAGGTATGTTTTTGGACTGGGTGGGCGTTGCACTTTTGACTATGCCGATCTTCGTACCGATAATTATTGGTCTGGGTATGGATCCCATTTGGTTTGGGGTTGTATTCTGCTTAAATATGCAAGTTTCTTTCTTATCTCCCCCATTCGGTCCGGCAGCTTTCTACTTAAAATCGGTCGCGCCAAAAGATATTTCTTTAGGTTTGATTTTCAAATCACTTATCCCGTTTATTATCATGCAGGTAATAGCCCTGTCATTAGTTGTTGCTTTTCCTCAGCTTGCTCTATGGTGGAAGTAGGCCTAATGCATAGCAATTTTCATAGAACGTATCGTTTATTTATGTCGGGCTTCTATTTATTAGACACAAATAATGAATAAAAAAATAGTAGTTATGGGCGTCTCTGGGTGTGGAAAATCTGTTATTGCTAAAAAATTAGCACAACATTATATGTTTCCTTTCTTTGATGGTGATGATTTTCATCCACAAGAAAACGTGGACAAAATGGGCAATGGTATGGCTCTAAATGATGAGGACCGAGGCTCATGGTTATTCAAACTTAACCACATTATTAATAAAAATGACTCTTTAGTATTGTCTTGCTCAGCACTCACACAAGCCCATCGAGATCAGCTAAAACGAGGTAACGATGGCGTTCAGTTTGTCTATCTAAAAGGATCCCGCGATCTGATTTGGTCGAGGTTGAAAATTCGAACAGGCCATTATTTTACTGGTGAAGCCATGCTGGAAAGCCAGCTTGAAACGTTGGTTGAACCTAGCGCCGGCGAAGCAATAGCTGTGGATATTGATCACTCAATTGAAGATATCGTTAATCTCTCTATCGCTTTACTTGATTGCAAAAAATACACTTAAATTAATAGCCCAGTTATTTATTTCCCCAAAGTATATTAACAACGTATTTGTAGTGTAGTGGTCAAGTATTCCCGGACAGTAAGTTAAGTTTGTTTTCTGCTGCTGCCGGACTCAAACTGTTATTGTAACTGTGGGGCCGTCGATTATTGTAATAATCCGTTAGATAATGACCGATATCCATTTTCGCTTCGTGGTTCACTCGAGACCCCAAACGTGGCATCCACTCCGACTTATAGCTTCGGAACAATTTCTCCAACGGTGCATTGTCCCAACAATTTTCCCGATGACTCATACTTTTTGTTATTTGGCATCGCCACAACAGTTGCCGATAGGCCGTGCTGCTATATTGGCTGCCTTGATCCGAATGGAACATGAGGCCACTCTGACGCCCTCTGCGTTCAAAGGCATCCGATAAGGCCTTCATTGCCAGCTGGGTATCAACCTTATCCGATACAACCCGCCGTGCGGATAGGTCAATTACGACCGCCAGGTAGATCCATCGTGAACCAGAACATATATAGGTAATATCCCCGCACCAGACTTGATTGGGCTGAGAAACGTTAAACGCTCATGACAGTATATTAGGTACTTCGATATGTTCCGATTTTGCGATCTTGTATTTATGGGGCCCAGGCTGGCAACATACCGAGGACGCCTCCTTGATCAGCTAATGGACGCGATAGCGGCCCGCTCGAATGCCTTCATTGGCCAGTCTCGACTGAATCATTCGACTGCCAGCGGAACCCCGACTTTCGTTAACGGTTCGGATAACATGCGCCTTCAGTTCGAGTCGTTGAACGTTAATGTGGCGTTTCTGTTGGCAACAATCATAGTACGATGCTCGCGCACACTAGAGGCCTTACAGACCATATCGACCGGCTCAAGCCATCTCAATTGATCAATCAGTTCGTACGATTCCATTCGTCCGACATTAAGAGAGCAGCCGGAATGCCGTACCAAGCCTTTTTAAATATGATTTTCTCGCATTCCAGTCGATTGATTCGTGTTTCAAGTTCCTGAATACGCTGTTGATCTTGTGTCAAGGCCTTACTTTCAGGCGTAATGCCGCCCCGTTCAGATTTACGTTGGTCATCCTAACGACGAATTCGTGTCTTATCGATATCGAGAGATGGCCTGGCCGCTAATGGAGATCTCTCAATTCTATTTCAGGTGCGGTGAATGGTTGAAAAGCCCTCAGAATCTAGCCTATTTCGGTGTAACGTCAAACCCTTATGGATAGCGGGCTGCAGCTTATTTTACACTGCAATACCCCGACCTCGTGTAACGTCAAAGCCCCGTGGTTATTGAGCTGTAGCTTATTCAACACCCATATAGAGAGTGACACCTTTTTTTTAACTATTTTTTAGTGATGTTTTTCTATCTTGGGTTTTGGTGTATTGGTGTAAAATAAGCTGTAAGCCATTACCGACGTGGGCTTCACGTTACACCATGTTGGGGTATTTCAGTGTAAAGTTGCACATAAAAGGGGCCGAGGCCCCTGTTATGTTAAGTCCCGATCAAGACTGGCTAACGTATCGTTCCTTTTTTCCCTGTTTAACCAGCCTTATCTCACCATTACCGACCATGGCGCCTATAGCACCGCTGATGATCTCTTGAGCGCCTTTAACTGTGTCCGATCTTTGTCGAGTCATGGTTTGGGCATCCTATCGTGGTTTAGGTTTTCAAGTGTGCTAGCGATGAAGGAGAGTTACCCCAACGGTACTTGGGTTTATAGGCTGTAGAGGCTGGCTTTGCCCCTGGGGGGCTGTGGAAGTGATGTGATGCTTTGTATCATTAGTTTGAAAGCACCCCATTCATCCCTCTCGGCCAATCTGGTCCGCTAACGGCGCGCTAGGGACCGGATGTGGGGGGCGGTGTTGGGGATTTAATCCAGCTGCATGGAAATCAATTTGAAAAAATAACCATAAAGCGGTGTAAGCCATGCTAAAGCCATTGCTGGTATTATCATTGTGAAGTCCATTTGCGCCGCCGCATTGGTATTTAGTATAACGACTACTCCTATTAAAAGGCCGAGCCATCCACCGCGGACGCATCCATCGCCAAATCTAGTAATTATATTTTCACCGTCTTTAGCGCCCAATCCGTGGCCAACACCAACTGCTACCACCACCACTAACGCCATCAAATCAATCGCGATAGCAAGCGCGCCCGCTGACATTAAAGCACCAGCTATTGTACCTAGAATTATCAATACCCCTATGTATCGTTTCATAAACATAATCTCTATTTTTGGAATAAGTTAACTGAACATACCACAATATCTGTCAATTATTAAAACCATTTAGCCGTTTCAACCCAACCGCCTGCACTGTAATCCCCCCATAAGGATGAAGGGGGGCTGAGTCAGTGATTCTTGAATTGACCACTGCTGGTTGGGCATTCATATTCACATGGATTCAGTTGTCGCTTAAGAGTTCTGACTTCATCATGATTATGAAGTCTTTTGAATTGCACATATTGATCGTATCTGATTTTGCCAAGAGAGTAAGGTATATTACTAAGCAGGTTCACGGTTGCTACATTAGGGATCCACGAATTAATGATACTTATTATATTATCGTAGAAGTTAAATGATTTATTTTCTCATGGGCCTATATTTTGTCTGGATCGTTGGTCCATATTATAACAATGCGAATTGGTCCCTTCGGATGCTGTTATTGGTCCCGCCACCC
>Ga0115548_1001320_pt1 | contig 13575 bp, 12 predicted proteins | sample COGITO_mtgs_1004_4_FD_87187 | JGI IMG/M metagenome (GOLD analysis project Ga0115548, IMG submission 87187) | Pelagic marine microbial communities from North Sea - COGITO_mtgs_100423 | ecosystem: Environmental > Aquatic > Marine > Epipelagic | place: Germany:Helgoland, sampling site Kabeltonne...
GGCGGTGGTCGCAAAGCCGTCAGGTACCTGCACGCCTTTATTAAAAAGCCCACTAATCATCTCTCCAAGTGAGGCGTTTTTGCCTCCAACTCGATCGACGTCATTCATGCCTAATTGATTAAACCAAAGTACTTGCTCTGACAATGCCGCATCCTCGTAGTAAATAAATGTAGTAGTAATGAAATATAGTAGTAATGAAATGTAAAATTTAATTAAGCCGCGTCTCTTTTTTCCTCAGCGCTTATTTATTAACATGACTATTAATAAGAAAGCGTTAATTCGCTTTGATATGCCGCTTAAAGTTATCAGCTTAGGTTAATATGGCTAATAAATAGATAGAAAACGCTGCGATGTGTTGTAGTTACCGCAAGCCGCGTAGCATAATCGATTGATGCCTGAAAATACAAACCGATCCTTTGTAACTATCGGTTGCAGTGGCGATGACTTGGGGTTTTATTGCATGAAAAAGTTCATATCAATACTTGTGCATATATTCATATGAAATCACTGTTTGAGGTTGTATGAAAACAATAGGGAAAAAGGATAAATAATGAAACGTACAGCATTTTTTATTTCAGATAGCACTGGTATCACGGCTGAAGTAATGGGTGAAAGTCTACTCTCTCACTTCCCATCGATTGAATTTGAGCGGCATTCACTTACTTATATTGATAATGAAGAAAAAGCACGAGCAGCAGCTGAGTCAATTAATGAGGCCGCCATTAAGGATGGCCAGCAGCCCGTTGTTTTCGATACATTAATAAGTGAGTCATTACGGAATATTATATTGGCATCCAATAGCTATTGTGTTGATGTTATTAATACTTTTCTTTCGCCATTAGAAAAAGCGCTTGGAGCGCCGAGTAACTATAACGTTGGGCGGCCAAAAATTGCAGCGCAAAGCAGTCAGTATAATCGTCGGATTGATGCTGTTCATTTTGCATTGGACAACGATGATGGCGCTAGAGTTAATCGCTATGGCGAGGCCGATGTTATTTTGATTGGCGTTTCACGCTCAGGAAAAACGCCAAGCTGTCTTTATTTAGCATTGCAGTTTGGTATATACGCTGCCAACTTTCCTATTACCGAAGAAGACCTTGAAACGTCTAGCCTGCCAAAAGCCTTAGTTGAATATAAAGATAGGTTGTTCGGATTAACTATTCGTCCTGAGCGGTTAGCTAACATCAGAGGTGAGCGCCTTAATGGCAGCCGTTATGCATCATCGAGGCAATGTGAACGAGAAGTGCAAGAAGCACTAACGATGTTTGAGCGCTTTAAGATTCCGTATATTGATACTACCGATTGCTCGATTGAAGAGATATCTACACGTATATTGGCCGATACAGGCATAGAGCGAAAGTTTAAGTAGTGAGTTAAACGGTGCTGCCACTCGCTGCTTATGAAATAGTTTGCGGCTCTCTTTGTAAGCTAAACCCAAAGCGTTCTTTTACCGTTGCTATAATCGTATCGGCAAAGGCAATTACATCAGCAGCGACAGTTTCTGAAGCGCTGCTATCGCCGTAATGAATAAGCACTAGCGCTTGGTCTTTGTGCATGCCTAAATTACCGCTTCGCTTACCTTTAAATCCACATTGTTCAATTAACCATGCGGCAGGAATCTTATAGCCGACATTATCGCTAAACTCTTTATTGCTGTATTGAAAATATGGTGCGTTAGGATGCTGCGCTAAAAATGTATCTAGCTGCTGCTGGTTAATGGCTATATTTTTAAAGAAGCTGCCGGCATTAGGGAGCTGCTTAGGGTCGGGCAGTTTTTCTGAACGAATAGCGATAACGGCTTTGGCAACTGAAAGTGCATCAATAGCATTTAAGTTTTGCTGTTCTATTCGAAGTTTAAGGGCTGGATAACTTAGCTGAGGGCTAAAGCTTTTATTCAGCTTAAAAACAACCGAGGTGATAACGGTTTTGGATGCTAAGGTTTGCTTGAAAATACTATCGCGATAGGCGAACAGGCACTGCTCTGCTGTAAGCGTGTTTATGGCTAGATTTTCTGAGCTAATTTTTTCCAGATTAATAAAGTTAACGCTATCGATAAGTGAAGATACTTCACAGCCATAGGCACCAATGTTTTGAATGGGCGCAGCACCTACACGACCAGGAATTAACGCTAAGTTTTCTAGCCCATACCATTGGGCATCAATACTCTGCATTACCCATTCATGCCAGTTTTCGCCAGCGCCTACTTCTATCCAAATATGATTATCAGTTTCTTTTATTTTTTCTACGCCGAGTAATCGAATGTCGAGCACATGCGCGTCAATCGTTTCCTGTAAAATAACATTGCTGCCCTCGCCTAATGGGATTGTCGGCAATGCCTCTGCATAGCTAAAAGCAATCGCTTGCTGAAGTGCTTCTAGGTTGTTAATTTTACTGTAGGCATTAGCCGATGACGATAAGCGCAAAGTGTTGTGATCTTGCAGATTAACGTTACGTTTAATCATGATTGTTTTTGTTTGGATTGGCCCGCTTGCAATGAAGACTTCATGGTAGATAACAGCGTCTTTGAGGCGTCTTCGACTAAATCAATGACATTGTCGAAGCCACTTAAACCGCCGTAATAGGGATCGGGGACTTCCTTCGTTTCTGAAAAATTATTGGCATAATCAAGAAACAGCTCAAGCTTGCCAGGGTAATCGCTAGGGCACATAGCTTGAACATCTAATAAGTTTTGCTTATCCATCACGAGAATGTAATCAAACTGACCAAAGTCACTACCGTTTATTTGGCGTGAACGTAAATGGCTTAAATCATAACCGCGTGCCAATGCTGCACTTGCTGAGCGCTCATCGGGTGAGTGTCCAATATGCCAATCACCGGTTCCGCAAGAGTCGACAGTGATATTTTTTTGAAGCCCCGCCTCTCCAACCATTTGCTCGAACACACCATGTGCTGTTGGTGAGCGACAAATATTGCCTAAACAAACAAATAGAACCGATATGTTACTCATAATGTTTGTCCTGCAGTAAAGAGTCCCGAAGTGAACAATGCTCGAACGCGCTCTAAATCTTCGATTGTGTCTATACCACTTGGTAAGCTAATGCTGGCTTCTTCACAGTGAATGTTGACGCCGTTATCTAAGGCTCGTAATTGTTCGAGAGATTCCGCTTGCTCGCCCGGTGTCATAGGCCAAGCCACAAACTGATTAAGCACTTCTACCCTATAGGCATATATTCCAATATGGCGATGCCACTGAATACTTCCGCTTTCTGGCATGGCATAAAGCTGAGCAATATCACTGCTTGCTGTAATCGAGTCTAATGGTGGCCAGCTTCGTAGCCAGGGCACTGGCGAGCGAGAGAAGAGCTGAGCATAGCCGTTTAGATTGCGCACCACTTTCACAGCGTTAGGATTAAGGATGTCTAGCGGGTCAATGATACGCTCACAGAGGGTCGCAATACCTGCATGGGGTTGAGATAACAGGTTTTCAGCTACTTGGTTAATAACCGCGGGTGGAATCAGGGGTTCATCCCCTTGGACATTAACCACGACATGATTGTCGTCATAATTTTTTTTGCTGACAACTTCTTGTAGGCGATCGGTGCCCGACGGATGATCAGCCGAGGTCATAACGACCTGCCCGCCAAATCCAGTAACAACTTCGGCAATGCGCGGATCATCAGTGGCAACTAAAACTTCATCGGCTTTACTCTGGCAAGATTGCTCATAGACACGCTGTACCATTGGTTTACCAGCGATATCTAACAGTGCTTTACCAGGCAGTCGAGTTGAGCCAAAGCGAGAGGGAATGATAATGGTAAATGACAAAAGGGATCTCCAAAACGTTAACTAGCGAGTTGCGCGCATAAATCAGCCGTCATTTGGCTATCAATATTGGCGCTAACATCAATCGCGTAAAGCGGCAGTGCGTTCTGCTTAAAGCTGCCACATTTAACCGCATCTTTTGCTGTCATTACAATAGCTGCATGCTTATCTAAGTCGCTTGCTAAGTCAGTATCGGCAAATGACAAATCGCTCTCTTTATAACTGTAATGATCAGGAAAAGCATGCTCAATGATGCGAGGTGCATTTTCATTGCTGGATAATAGCAGACGTACGGCATTAAAAAACCGCTCAGGATGACCAATGCCAGCGACTAAGTGAATGACGCTGTAACGGTTAAGATACATTAGGTCTGCTGGCTGTAAACTATTATCGCGCAAATCCCTTAGGCCGGTGATAGCCATATTGAGTGAGTATTGAGCTTGCTGGCCATGCGGTCTTTGCTTGCTGACCAAGCTTTGAAGCTCTGATGAGGGCTCACCATTAAACACAACCATATCTACGTTATTAAGCCGCTCTAAAGGCTCTCGTAACGGCCCTGCTGGCAATAACCGCTCATTACCAAAGCCACGCGCCGCATCGACTAACACAACCTCTATGTCGCGAGCTAAGGCGTAATGCTGCAAGCCATCATCGCTCAGTATTATGTCGCAGTCGGTTTCTTTAACCAGCAGATCTACCGCTTCTATGCGACGAGGGCAAACAATCACCGGCATAGAATGTAATGCTTGAGCAATATGGACGGGTTCATCGCCTACCCAAAATGGATCGCTGTCGGCATAAACCCATGTGGGAGAAGCCTTTTTATTTCCATCTCCATTTTCATTTTCATTTTCATTTCCCTTACCCTTACCCTTGCCCTTAGCTTCTAAATATAAGCCTCCATGCCCTCGACTAATAACGCCCGGCTTCCAACCTTGGGCGGCTAATTGTTGAGCTAGGGCTATTAAAAGCGGTGTTTTACCTGTGCCGCCGGCAGTGATATTGCCAATAACGATAATTTTTATGGGTAGGTTATCTTTGCGGGTAGCAATGCCTTTGCGTTTATTGTTGTCTGCGATAGTCTGGTAAAGAGATGAAAGCGGCGAAAGTAATACAGCAGCGAGAATAGACAGTTGGCTTTGTCCGTACCAAACACGGATGATTAATGATTCTATGGCTTTTTTTATAAGATTCATATTAATGACATTTATTCGCTTTTGGCTTTAAGGGCTTATTTAATAACCCCGTTTATCAAGTTGAGTCGTTATACCCTTATTATCCTTCAGCTTCTGGCTGGGTGGTAATGTTTATTTTGGTAAAACCCATACCTCCAGCAATATCAATAATTTTGACAACGGCTTGATAAGGAGACGTTGCATCGGCAGTAACGGTTAAAGGGGTTGATAAATCACCTTGAGACAAATTCTTTAAAGCGCTTTCTAGGGTCTCTCTATCCGTATTGATCAGCGCGCGACCATCTATACGATAAAAGCCGTTATTATCAATTATCACTTCTAAGGATACCGTCTCTTTAACGATCTCTTCAGCGTTTACCGCTGTCGGTAAGTTGAGCGTTAAATGCGTCTCTTTAATAAACGAGGTTGAGACCATAAAAAATATCAATAGTAAAAAAACAACGTCTATTAACGGTGTTAAATTAACATCAATAGCGGCCTGCTTTTGTCGTTTAAACTGCAAGGTATTTAATCCTTATCTCTCTGTTTATGACTATGACGATAAACTCTGGCTATAAATCATCACGGCTTGTCTTTTAATATATGTACATATCTATTGCTGCTTAAATAGCTGCATAAATAGTTGCGCGTTAAAGAGTCGTTGGCTTAATACTGACATCTCTTTCGCTGTGTAAAGCATCAACCAGCTTAGTTGCTTCTTGTTCCATAGTGACAACAACGGTATCAATTTTACGTTGAAAATATCGATGCATAATGAGGGCCGGAATTGCCACAGTAAGCCCTGCCGCGGTGGTAATAAGCGCCTCAGAAATACCGCCTGCTAATAATGCAGCATTGCCGGCACCGTGAATCATGATATCGCTAAATACTTTTATCATGCCGATAACCGTACCTAACAGTCCTAATAAGGGAGTGACAGATGCGATAGTGCCAAGCGTGTTTAGGTAGCGCTCCATATCGTGAACAACATAGCTGGCAGCTTCTTCAATGCTTTCTTTCATCACATCTCGGCCGGCATTGGTATTGCTTAAACCAGCGGCCAGTATTAAACCTAATGCAGATTCACGGCGTAATGATTTAATCGCATTGCTATCGAGGCGCCCGGCTTGAATGTTTTTCCAAACAGTGGCGAGTAAATTACTCGGCGCTAACTTTGAACGGTTAAGCGTCCAGAGTCGTTCTAAGCATATCGCTACGGCAACTATTGAGCAGAGGATGATGGGTATCATTAACCAGCCACCCGCTTTTATGAATTCCAGCACGCACAAGTCTCCTATCAAATGTTTGGACGGTTATATATTAGTTACTTTGAGCACTGGCTTAGGTAAGGCTTGGTGTTTACAGTAAGCTCGTTTTATATATCTTACGACTTTATCGTATTAAGTGGCTTAGGGGTAATGTCTTCTTTCACAATTGCTATATTTTACAAAGAGAGGTGCTCCACACTTTCTATTAATATCGTGTAAATGCTGATGCTACAAATAATAGCGCTATTAATTGATAGCACCGATACATTGGCTACCGTGGCTGAAGTCTTGCCAAAAATGTTGAGTACTGAATTTGGCACAATAAGCTCCCTGCCATTCGCCATTATGATAGATAAATTGCAAAGCGCCCAGTTGATCTGATCGGTATATGGGTACTTCTCTGTCCAAATAACGCGCAAGTACTTTAGGGTGAGGATGACGGTAACGATTGCGATGCCCTGCTGATACCAAGGCCACAGATGGCTGAACCGCTGAGAGCAGTGCAGGGCTCGATGATGATGCGCTGCCATGATGCGGTACAATTAAAAGCGCTGAACTCAATTTAGATCTTAGTGTGCCGACAAGATGGCTTTCAACGCGACGACTAATATCTCCCGTCAAAAGCGCTAATGCTCGCTCTGAATGTTTGCTTGCTACTCTGAGAACGCAAGATTGATCATTCTCACTACTAAATGCAATAGAGGAAGGATGGATTATCTCAAAGACTATTCCATCTTGCTCCCATTGCTGCCCTTCCCTGCATTTATTAAGTCCATTGTTTGCCATTTCTTTTGTATCGCTTACTTGGTTTTGGGATCGGCTTATTGATGATATATCTGCAGACCCACCTAATAGCCAGTCTTTAACATTACCGAATTCATTAAGGTAATTGGCACCGCCAGAATGATCGTTGTCACCATGGCTAACGATGACAGTATCTAAGGCTTCGATTCTCATGGTTGCTAAGTAAGGCTCAATAACATTGCTTGCCGCATTGGATGTCTCAGAAAATTGGGGGCCCGTATCGTAAAGTAAGTGATAATTACGTGTACTTAAAAGAATGGCAGACCCTTGCCCTACATCTAATTGGGTGAGTATAAGCTCACCTTCTTTAAGCATATGATGCTGAGCGTTAACGCGAAAATTAAACGGGTTAATTATAACAATCCAAATAATTATAGCGGCTGCATAAGCGGGTAACCCACGCTTGCCTAACAAAATTATAATACTGATTAATGTTATGCCGAAAAAAATTGGCTTAAGTGGCGTTTGATAAGACACCGTTTCAATATTGAAAGGGCCATGACGAAGGTTGCGAGCGAAGCTCTCTAGTGCGTTTAATAATAATAAAATCCAGCTGAGAAAAAAGTCAGCAACAGCAAATAGATTTTCTGCAATCGATAATGAAAGGTATGAGCTTAGAAGGCCTGCTATTCCCGCTGGAACAACGGTTAATGAGACTAACGGTATTGCCAGTAAGTTAGCGATAGGTGTTAGTAGAGAGCTTTGGCCTGTGAAGAGTGAAAGCACAAGTGGCATGGCCACAAAAATAGCCAGCTGCGCTAGGCCAAAAACAATCAGTTTTTCTCGGCTACTACTTATCCATATTAGCCATGAATGTTTAGATGTAGTTGATGATGTAGTTGTTGATGAAGGTGTTGATGAGGTTGTTGATGAAGGTGTTGATGAGAATGTAGTATCGGAAAAGCGCATGGCTCGAGATGCCCATAACAACATCGCAACCGCTGAAAATGAGAACCAAAATCCTGCTGAAAGAACCGCTAGTGGATCGATAATGACAATAATAAGTGCAGCTAAGCTTAGCGTTTGAAGTAAATGTGTTTGCTTGCGCAGTATAACCATAACTAAAAAACAGCTCAGCATAATTAAGGCGCGACGAGTTGATAATGAGAACCCGGCAACAATGGCGTAAAAGGTTGCGATGGGTAATGCCGTAATAGCAATAATTAATATTCTTGGCCGATAGTGCATAGCAATGGGGAAAAGCCAAAGCAGGCTTTTTACTAATAACGCAGCAAAGAGCGCAGCTACACCGATATGTAAGCCAGATATTGCAAGTAGATGAGATGTACCCGTTCGCTTTAACAGCTGTTTATCATTGGGATTTAGATCACTTCTATCGCCGAGTAACAGCGCCTTGAGTAAGCCTTCATTGTTAAGTCTGGAGAGTGGCTCAGCTAGTGCTTTAACGCGTGAATCACGAATACGTGTAAGCCAATGAGTCCGCCCCTCATTGATTAGCTGCGCGCTATCTGAAGAGCGGATGTATCCTGTTGCATCAATCCGCTGGGAAAATAAATAGCGAACATAATCAAATCCACCAGGGTTGCTATTTCCTCGAGGCTTTTTTAAACGCACAGTAAACTGCCATTGCTGACCGCTCTGAATATTTAAATACTTATAATTATTTATCTGGATAACGCGAGGTTTATAGTGGCTGTTATTATTATGAGCATTAAGTTTATCAGCATTAAGGTTATCGAATTGATTAACTTTAAACAGAAAGCGTTGATAAAAGTTTTGCTGGCGATAGCTCTCGAGCTTATGTCGCTCAACTAGGCCGATAATCGTACCCGTGATAACGATATCGGATCCGTCTAAGTGGCTGGGCAGTCTACTATTGAGTTGTGATTGTGCTATTGACTGCGCATAAATGGCTGCTAATAAAAATAATAGAATCGCATCAATAAGTGTTTTAAATCGTACTTTATTTCGGCTGTTTAGAGAGAGGATTGCCAGAGCTTTATACATAGCCTTAAACAGCAAAAAGCGAAACAGTAAAATGCTGAAAGTTAAAGCGATAAAGAAATTAACAAGTGATGAAGACTGAAAGTAAAGGCTTAGCCAGCTATTGTTTTGTAGCGCAAACGGTAAGGTATTTGAAAAGCAGAGCGTAGTGATGCCGACAAGAATCGGTAGTATTTTAAACATAGTTAAACTCCTTTTAACTGTATTTAAATAAATAAAGGTTTGTATGCTGCCAGCTATTAAGTTGTTCCTGTAAGTAGCTGTATTTACAGGAGTATCTCACCCTACTTCGAGTAAATTATCAATTACCCTCTGTGGATACTAGCTTGTCCAGATTGCTTTAAAGTATCCGTTATAAATAGCGTAACGCCTTAGCAGGTAAAATACTTGCAGCACGCCATGCGGGATACAAGGTTGCTAGCAGGCTCATTGTTAATGCAACTCCACAGACTAAAAAGATATCGCTTGCCTTAATCTGTGAAGGTAAATAGTTTATTGGATAAATATCCGTTCTTAGCAGTTCAACCCCTAACAAAAATTCTATACCGCCGACTAATGAGGGTGCTGCTAAAGCTAATAGGCATCCAGCGACTGCGCCAAGCACACAGCCAATAATAGCAATAAGCATTCCTTGAATAATAAAGCTAAATAACACACCGCGACGCGTAAATCCTAAGGTGCGCAATATAGCGATGTCTGTTCTTTTATGTTTAACCACCATGCCTAATGTCACAAATACATTGAAAACGGCAACAGCGATAATGCTCGTTAATAATAAGACCACCATTTGTCGTGAGAGTTGAATGGCTGTATAAAGATTTCCGAACGACTGTGTCCAATCGCTTATGCGAACGGGTAACTGATGATTAATCGCTAAGTGAGTCGCTATTCGTCGCGCTTCAAATATATCCGCCACCTGTAATTGTATACCTTGAATTTGCCCACCTAATTGCATGATGCTTGCAGCGTCATTAAGGTTAATTAAGCCAATACCATTATCGATTTCAGTGCCGGTAACCAAGGTGTCACTAAGCGTAAAGGAATGACTGACGGCGCTACTTGCGACACTACTTTCTATACTACGTGCAGCAGAGCTATTGATGCTGCTATCGGGCACCATTAAACGTAACTTATCACCGGGTAATAAACTCAACTGTTTGGCGACCCCCGATCCTAATATAAGACTTTTTTTAGGCAGTCCTTTAGGCTGATTTATAGCGTTGGCTGTTTGCTGATTCGAGCTTAAGTAAGCCTTCATCAACGTGCGGACTTTGCTGTAGTCAACACCTTGTATAAGAACAGGTTGTACGCGATTAGCTGCCACAGCCATGGCTTTAAATTCTATGATGGGCTGAGCATGAATAACGTCGGCTTCAGATTCTAAGCGACTAACCATGCCCTGCCAGTCATCTATGGGAGCAGCAAACCAGAGCGTGGCATGGGGTGCTAAGCCTAATATGCGTTCACGAAATTCTTTTTCAAACCCGTTCATTACCGATAGCACAACAATTAATAGAGCAATCGCTAGGCTAAGCCCTGCAATAGAAACCGATGAGATAAAAGACACTAAAGCATTGCGTTCTCTGCCGGCAAAAAAACGCCAACCTAAAAAAATGCTTGTGTTGCCAAAATGCTGCGAAGCACTGGTTTTATTTGGGGTGGTTTTTACTGAGTCGATGTTATTCACGCTTGTCGCTCAAGACGGCAGGCTTCTAAACGATAAATACTGTCCATTCGCGCCGCAACATTTTGATCATGTGTGACAACAACAAAAGCAGTATTTAATTGCTTAGATAAATCATCCATTAGTCGTTCAATACTATCGGATGCTTGGCGATCTAGGTTGCCCGTAGGTTCGTCCATTAAAACGCAGGCGGGATTATTGGCAAGCGCGCGTGCGATAGCAACACGTTGACGCTCTCCACCAGAGAGTGCCGAAGGCCGATGCGTGGCGCGTTGAGAAAGCCCCACCGAGTCTAATAGCTGCGCAGCTCTTTGGATCGATTGCTGTTTGTTTTTACGTGCAATCATAAGTGGCATTAGCACGTTTTCTAAGGCCGTAAATTCTGGCAATAAATGATGAAACTGATAAACAAAACCTAGCGTATTGTTTCGCATGTCAGAAAGCGCTTGATCATTAAGTGATAATAATGATTGTCCGAGTATCGTGACATCGCCAGTGGTCGGTTGATCTAAGCCTCCCAACAAATTAAGCAATGTGGTTTTACCCGAGCCTGAGGCGCCAACAATGGCTATTCGCTCTGCGGGCGAAATAGTAAGCGACACTTTGTCTAAGATAGTGAGTTGCTGGCCACCTTCTGAATAATACTTGCCTAGATCTGTGCAGACTAAAACGGGATTAGTTTCTGATTCAGATTGCTGTGTTGCTGTCGGTTTTGAAGTCGTCATCTAACGTCCAATTAATGCTCGTAAGCCAATGCTTCGGCGGGTTCAATACGTGCCGCTTTAGCCGCGGGATAAAGTGTCGCTAATAAACTAATGACAATAGCTGCGCTACTAACAATAACAACGTCACTGGTTCTTAATTCAGAAGGTAAAAACGGAATAAAGTAAACGCTAGGGTCAAAGAGTTGCCAGCCACTAAGCGATTCAATGGTTTGTAATAAGCTTCCAATATTGGGCGCAATTAAGACGGCGAGCAACACGCCGGTAAAGGTACCCATTAAGCCTATCAATAAACCTTGCAGAATGAACAATCGGCGAATATCACTCGCGCTAGCCCCCATCGTTCGTAATACAGCGATATCACTTCGCTTGTCAGTTACCGTCATCAAAATAATCGATACAATATTAAATGAAGCGACAGCCACAACCGACATGAGCAATACAAAGATCATAATTTTCTCCATGAAAATCGCTCTAAATAAACTGCTGTTTTTTTCGCGCCAATCAATTAATTGTGGTGGGCTATTAAGAATATTATCGGCTGCTAGCTGAGCAAGAAGCGATTCACTGATAGCCATAGATTTAAACTGATCATTAACAGCGATGCGAAGCCCGGTTATGTTTTTGCCCATAGCTAAAAGCTTTTGGCTGGCAGCAATATTAGTCATGACCAAGTTTTGATCTAGCTCTGCGCCCACTTCAAATACAGCAACAACTTCAAAGCGTTTTTGACGCGTTACCGGCCCTAATGGCGTAATGCTAACTTTTGGCATAATGATATTGAGCTTGTCACCAGGAATAACACCCAGCTGTCTCGCTAATAAGCGTCCGATAACAATGCCATAACGAGTCTCTGCCAAACGATTAATATCGCCAGCAATAATATGCTGGTGAAGTACCGAGACGCTTTGCTCAGTAACCATATCGATGCCAGTTAATGTGGCGCTGTGAAAGCGTTGATTCGCACTGAGCATGACCGTTGTCTCAACGTAAGGCGCAGCACCTATTACATCAGGATGCTTTAGTAGCTCGGCACGTAATGACTGCCAATCATTTTTTTGCGTGTTCTTAGCCGTATGCTGTGTATCTGGGGTCAGAAGTTGCACATGCGGAAGTAAAGAGAGTAAGCGGCTTTGTAGTTCGCGCTCAAAGCCATTCATTACGCTAATAACGACAATGAGAGCAAACACACCCAGTGATAGCCCTAAGAGCGACACCGCACTTAAAAAGCCCGATGTGCCTGTTCCTCTAGCGGGAATACCATAGCGAAGAGCGACAAATAATGGGAAAGATCGAGGCATCATAGAGCTAATGCTTCCGTGCGTGACTTAGTGATTGGCTGCCAGATGGTGATGGCTGCAATTGCTCTAATAACATAATCTAAGTGAGATCCTAATAGACGGCTAAATAGTGTGAATCCGATCACATTTTGCACACTGAGTCGCCAGTAATGAACAACGGCTTATGCACCGTGAATTTAAGCCATTAGTATACTAAACTGAAAGTCTTATTAGGCTTTAATTTAACGGCAATAGATAATTCTATGGACTCAACAAGCAATAATAACTCAACAGATCAAGATGAGCGTCGTCAGCTTTACCGTATCGATGATACAGCCATACTCGATTTAACATCCGTAAATGCTGAGGATGTTGAAAACAAACCCGCGGAAAGCTGTTTTGTAGAGTCTGAGGCTTTTCGCCTTATGCGTGAGTTACGCGGTATTGATACAGATAATGGCAGTGTCTTTCGAAGTATTCATGAAAAGACCCCTGAAATAGCCCTCTATTTACAAGCCATTAACAAAAAAATTGAAGGTGTCGGTAATGCCGTCGCTTCGACATTGGTGGGTAGTGAGGCCGATTTACAGTCTGTGGATATTAGTGAAGGCGGAATTGGCTTCAATTACCCCTCTGAATTACAGGCAGACAGCCTACATGCCGTTAAAATTTGGTTTCATCAAACATTGATAGGTTTTGCAGCTTATATCCGCATTGTTGCTTGTCACCGTGCAATTGATGGAGGCTATCATATGTCATGTGCCTTTGAGGCCCTGCCCGACCTAGATGAACAAGTTATTGCTCGTCACATTATGCAAGTCCAGGCGCGTCAGCAACGCCTTAAGCATTCGCTAGATCCTAATCCAGAAAGCTAGTTAAGCACCTAGTTAAGCA
>Ga0115548_1001323_pt1 | contig 13566 bp, 8 predicted proteins | sample COGITO_mtgs_1004_4_FD_87187 | JGI IMG/M metagenome (GOLD analysis project Ga0115548, IMG submission 87187) | Pelagic marine microbial communities from North Sea - COGITO_mtgs_100423 | ecosystem: Environmental > Aquatic > Marine > Epipelagic | place: Germany:Helgoland, sampling site Kabeltonne...
ACATCCTGGTCACCAGCAATAGCGATATAAAGGTTATCCATGCTGTAGCTTACCGAGTAAGAAATACCGTCGGTCAGGCCAGTGTCATCTTGGCCGTCGCCATCTACGTCTGCGCCTTCGCCGGGCATCATGGCAACAGTACTAGAGAAGCCGTTGATGGTTGGAGAGGTATAGGCAACAATATTAGAAACGCGGTTCTCGCCTTCAAAGGTATTCTTAATATCGCCTTCGAGGTCATTAAATAGGTCGATCTTGTTTTGCGCCAGTTTAGTCGGAGAATCGTGTTTGCCGGCCCATACTGTACCGAAGCTACCTCTAATGCCGCCCATGATGTTGCGCTGAGTAAAGGTCTGACCTTTACAGTCGCCATCATCAACACACATCTCGAATTCTGCTTTATAGACGGCGTAAAGGCCGTCAGCAATTTCAGTCTTACCTTTAACGCCCAGGCGTGAAGCATTGCTATTAAGCTTCCATTCGTCGCTGGCACCGTCATCGGCATTAACAACAGAGACATTGACCTTGCCGTAAATGGTGCCGTCAATCGGTCCATCAGCATAGCCTAGAGAAGCAAAGCCTATGGTTGAAGCGATAGCCGCTGAAAGCATTAATTTGTTCATACTCAATCCCCAAAAATGTAGGTGGTTGGGCCGATGCCCGAAAATAATCACAACGTAATGTGACAGTTACATGTTAAATATATGTAAATAATGTGACAGTAATATGACAGCGCGCTAAGTTAATCGAAAATGAAGGATTTTTCACCCTGTCATATTTCTGTCACATAACTTTAATACAGTAGTCGGGTAGCAAAAAATGAGCATTAATTAATAGCATGCCAATGTGCATGAATTTTGGAGGTTCTTATGACCCAACGTACACTAATACCAGCCATTCTTTTTACCCTGGCTTCTGTTACTGCAACTTCTTCGGCAATGGCTCGTGACAGCATTGAAGTCGTAGGTTCTTCAACGGTATACCCTTTTTCAACAGTTGTTGCTGAGCGATATGGTCGCGCCAGCGGCAAGGCGACACCAAAAATCGAATCCACTGGTTCTGGCGGTGGTATGAAGCTGTTTTGTTCTGGTGTTGGCTCCAACTACCCAGATATCACGAACTCTTCACGCCGTATAAAAGCGTCTGAATTTAAAAAGTGCCAGACTAATGGCGTTACCGAGATTGTTGAAGTTCAAATCGGTTATGACGGCATCGTTATCGCTAACTCAGTTAAGGCTGAGCCAATGAAGCTAAGCCGCAAAGATATCTTTTTGGCCCTAGCTGCTCAGGTGCCTAGTGCTACTGAAGGCGAGCTGATTGATAATCCTTACACTACTTGGAATCAAGTAAACTCTGCACTGCCAAACGTTGCCATTGAAGTATTAGGTCCCCCGCCAACTTCAGGTACTCGAGATGCATTTGCTGAACTCGGCATGGAGGGTGGCTGTAAGAAAATAGCCTGGATCAAAGCAATGAAGAAGACTAATAAGAGTGCCTACAAAGCGATTTGTCACACTATCCGTGAAGATGGTCGTTATATTGAAGCCGGCGAGAACGATAACCTAATCGTCCAGAAGCTTGAAGCGAATCCAGCCGCGCTGGGCGTATTCGGCTTTAGCTTCCTCGATCAGAATGCCGACAAGGTGCAGGGCGCACAGATTGAATCTGTTGAACCAACCTTTGAATCAATCGCTGACAAGTCTTACCCAATCTCACGTCCATTGTTCTTCTACGTTAAGAAGGCCCATGTGGGTGTGGTTCCGGGCATTGAAGGTTACCTGCATGAATTCACCAGTGAAAAAGCTTGGAGTGAAGATGGTTACCTTGCCGAGAAGGGCATGATTCCGCTGCCAGATGATGAGCGTGCGGCTATGGCGGCTAGCACTAGAGGATTAGTGCCAATGACAGGCAATGAAGCATTGAATTAAGTCGCATAAGTTGTCAAAGTACAGCCCGGTTCTATGAGCCGGGCTGTTTTGTTATCTAAAGTTTTTACCCTGAGTATTTTTTAAGGATCCTGCCTGCCCTATGCAAGCGACAAACATACTGATTTTGATACTAGGCCTAGGGGTCTTGGCGTTCTTTTTAGGCCGTGGCCGGTCATTAGCACTGGCCAAGCCATTGGGAGGCATTCGCAAGCTCCACTCTCTACCCTCCTATTATGGAATGCATGTCGCACTCTGGTGTGCACTGCCTTCATTGTTTTTGCTCTGTATGTGGATGCTGTTCGACGATCCGCTGATCAACCGTCTGGTGCTGGATTCTGTTGCTGCCGAAATCGCACCCAAGGATACGGCGAGTTACAACCTGCTGATTAATAAAATATCCAACCTAGCCGACGGCATACTGCCGCGCAAAGGCGAGAGCGCGGCACTGATTGCTGCAGCAGATCATCTGGTGTCACTACGGGTTATCTCGCGCTGGTCATTAACCGCCTTGTTATTAACGCTTTCATCGCTTGGTTTGCTGTGGGGTTGGTCGCGAATCTCAGCGTCTTTCCGTGCTCGCCCAGTGGTTGAAAAGGTCATGCAAAATATCTTGCTTGGCTGCGCCTGTCTGGCCATCTTTACCACCCTTGGCATTGTGCTATCGGTATTATTTGAATCAATTCAGTTCTTCCGCTCCGTGCCCATCTTTGATTTTGTCTTTGGTCTAGAGAGGAGTCCGCAAACGGCTATCCGTGAAGACCAAGTTGGCTCTTCTGGTAGTTTTGGTGCTGTGCCCCTATTTGTAGGCACTCTGCTGGTATCAGCAGTCGCCATGGTAGTGGCTGTTCCCGTTGGCTTGATGTCGGCGATTTACCTGGCCGAATACGCGAGCAGGTCCGTGCGTACCTACGCTAAACCCGCGCTAGAAATCCTCGCCGGCATCCCCACCGTGGTGTACGGCTTCTTCGCCGCCTTAACAGTAGCGCCGTTCCTTCGTGATCTGGGTGCCAGTTTTGGCCTGTCGGTCTCGTCGGAAAGTGCTCTGGCTGCTGGTGGCGTTATGGGGGTGATGATTATTCCGTTTATCTCCTCCCTTGCGGATGATGTGATTACCGCGGTACCCCAGTCCATGCGCGATGGCTCGCTGGCTATGGGTGCTACAAAGTCGGAAACTGTACGTCGGGTGATTATTCCCGCCGCACTGCCCGGTATTGTGGGTGGCGTTATGTTGGCCATTTCCCGCGCTATTGGCGAAACCATGATTGTGGTTATGGCGGCGGGTATGGCGGCGAAACTAACCGCCAATCCATTAGAGTCAGTTACTACGGTAACAGTGCAAATTGTTACCCTGCTAACCGGTGACCAAGAATTTGATAGTCCCAAGACCCTGGCAGCCTTTGCGCTGGGCTTGATGCTCTTTACAGTGACCTTACTGTTAAATATTTTTGCCTTACATATCGTTAAGAAATATAGAGAACAATATGACTGAGTCAGCAAACCATCTAGAGAAAATCAAAAAGTCTCTGAGTCGACGCAACCGTGCCGAGAAGCGTTTTCGCTGGTATGGGCGTACGGCCATCTTGATTGGCCTAGCGGCAGTTTTGATACTGTTCACTGATATCGTCAGCAAGGGTCACGGAGCCTTTCGTATAGCCTATATCGAACTAGAAGTCACCTATGATCAGGATCGGATCGGCGTGGACAATCTCACCGATCCCGAGGAATTGACAAGGGGCAACTGGGAAGCTCTCTCAAAAACTGCCATGCGCACTGAATTTCCTGAAGTGTCTGGCCGCAGTGACAAACGCAGGCTCTATGGGCTTATTAGTAGTGGTGCTGGCTTCGACCTAAAGGATCGTCTGTTGGAGAACCCGCTATTACTGGGTGAGACTGAGAGAGTTTGGATACTGGCTGACGATGATATAGATACCTATTACAAGTCTTGGCTAGACGGAGAACCCTACGATGCCAGAATGTCGGCCAAGCAACTTGAATGGATCGATGAGCTCCATCAGCAGGGCAAAATCCGCCTGCAATTTAACAGCAACCTATTTACGCGAGGTGATTCCCGGGAACCAGAACAGGCGGGTATCCGTGGTGCAGTGATGGGCTCGTTATTTACCCTGATACTGACTCTGGTACTGTCGTTCCCGATTGGTGTATCAGCGGCAATCTATCTTGAAGAGTTTGCCCCGCGCAATCGCTGGACAGACTTTATTGAGGTCAATATTAATAATCTAGCCGCCGTGCCATCTATTATTTTTGGCCTGTTGGGGCTGGCGATCTTTATTAACTTTTTCCATGTGCCGCGATCCGTGCCGATCGTCGGTGGTTTGGTTTTAACCTTGATGACCTTGCCGACTATTATTATCACCAGTCGCGCAGCGATTAAGTCCGTGCCACCTTCGATACGCGAAGCTGCTCTGGGCATGGGCGCCTCAAAGTACCAAACGGTATTGCACCATGTACTGCCGCTGTCACTTCCAGGCATGTTAACGGGCGCCATTATTGGTATGGCTCAGGCGCTGGGTGAATCGGCGCCACTGCTAATGATTGGTATGGTGGCCTTTATTGTAGATATTCCCGGTGGCTTTAGTGATCCCGCCACAGTGTTACCAGTGCAAATTTTTCTTTGGGCCGACAGCCCGGAGAGAGCCTTTATTGAAAAGACCTCAGCGGCAATTATGATTTTGCTGAGCTTTCTGATTGTTATGAACACAGTTGCCGTATGGCTGCGCAAGCGCTTAGAGCGCCGTTGGTAGAAAGGAAAAAACAATGACTCAACTCGCATCAGCGGATAAGAAAAAAAGGGCTACCAAAGCCAAACCTGCAGCCATGAAAAGCCTCGAAGTAGAAGGCCATGAGCCTACGGTTGGTAAGGTGTTTACCGAGAACCCAAAAATGACCATGCGCAACGTCAATGTTTATTATGACGACAAGCAGGCCATTCACGATGTCAGTATTGATATCGCCAAAAACGAAGTGATCGCCATGATTGGCCCATCGGGCTGTGGCAAGTCGACGTTTCTGCGCTCCTTGAATCGCATGAATGATACGGTCGATATCTGTCGCGTCGAAGGCGAGATTTGCATGGATGGCGAAAACCTCTATGCCCCAAAACTGGATGTTGTAGAACTGCGCGCCAGAGTGGGTATGGTATTTCAAAAGCCTAATCCATTCCCCAAATCAATTTATGAAAACGTTGCTTACGGCCCGAAGATACATGGCCTTGCTGATACGCGTGTAGACCTCGACGAAATTGTTGAAAACAGTCTGCGCAAAGCTAGCTTGTGGGAAGAGGTCAAAGAGCGACTGCACCAGGCGGGCACAGGATTATCAGGCGGTCAGCAGCAGCGCCTCTGTATTGCCAGAGCCATTGCCGTTAGCCCAGAAGTAATTCTTATGGATGAACCCTGCTCAGCACTAGATCCAATTGCCACGGCTAAAATTGAAGAGTTGATTGAAGAGTTGAGTGAAAACTTCACCATCGCCATTGTGACCCACTCAATGCAGCAAGCGGCTCGTGTATCACATCGCACCGCGTACTTCCATCTCGGACGATTGATTGAAGTTAATCCAACCGAACAGGTATTTACCATGCCGCAGCACCAGCTCACAGAAGCTTATATAACGGGCCGCTTCGGTTAACAGGGAGAATAATATGTCAAAAATGTCATTTGAAAATCACATCATGAAGCAGTTCGATGAAGAGCTAGAAGAAATCCGTACACGCCTGATGGAAATGGGTGGCAAGGTTGAGCAGCAGTTGCAAAATGCCGTGCGCGCAGTAAGTGAAGCGGACAGTGCCCTAGCCGAACTGGTGATAAAAGAAGAAAAACTTGTCGACGAAATGGAAGTGGATATCGATGAAGCCTGCATCTTAATTATCGCTCGTCGCCAGCCAGCAGCCAGCGATTTGCGTCTGGTGATGATGGTGACCAAAGCGGTCAACGATCTCGAACGTATTGGAGATGAAGCCAAGAAGATTGCTAACCATGCCGTTATGCTTGCCGGTGAGAGTACGACCTCAGAAGGCTATACCGAGGTGCGCCATATGGGAAAATCGGTAATTAGTATGCTCAACAATGCACTGGATGCCTTTGCGCGCTTTGATGTTGACGCGGCCATGCGCACCCTTGAAGAAGACAAACAAATCGATCTCGATTACAAAACGGCACTTCGCGAACTGGTTACCTACATGATGGAAGACCCGCGCAGTATTAGTCGCGTGATCAATATTCTCTGGGTTGTGCGTTCCCTAGAGCGCATTGGCGATCATGCTAAAAACCTCTGTGAACAGATTGTCTTTGTGGTTAAGGGTAAAGATATCAGACACCAGTAGGTGACTCTGTACTAACCCAATATTAAAGGAGGCTTCGCCCTCCTTTTTTTATGTTTCTCTTGTTGCCCCTCTCGTTATTTCCCAGCATTTATGCCTTCCTCTATTCTAGATTTCTCGATCCCGAATCTTATTTCTCAGCGTTAAATCAGGGTTCTTGCCCTGCATTGCAAAGAACATTCAGCGCTGTCATATATCTGTCATTTAATGTTCACACCACCGTCATTTAGCACTGTTAATTTGAACACTCATTGAAGAAATATTGGTGTTTCTTCACGCCAAATCTATTTGGCTTTAAACAGAAAATGACGTGAGGTTGAGTGGCAGATGACCAATAAATGGTTTTTTATAATAGCTTTGGTAGTTTCATCCATCGCACCCTGGGCATCAGCCGAGAACGCTTTTGTGCTGGTATTCCTTGAAGACGCCCCACTGCGTCATGTGAAAGTGGCGGTCGACGGTAAAATTGTTGGTGTAACCGATGGTAATGGCTTGGTTCAGGCTGCGTTAGAACCCGGCCCACATAAGCTTTACTTAATTGATGACGATGTGGCTATCCCCGTCAAATTTAACTTGCCCCTAGGCGGCGAAGTTGAAGTCTCTGCAGTCTTTAGTGAAGAGAAAAACGTAGAGCCCATTGTTACCAGTCAATCATTTACCCCCGACACAGATGCATCTGGCTACATAACTGGCGTAGTAACTTCGCCATCAGGCCTGCCTATCGCTGGTGCCTTGGTTGAGGTGGCTGATGCCAATGTATTGGCGATAACAGACGAAGAAGGTATCTATTCGTTAAAATTACGAAGGGGCACTCACCGTATTGACGTCTCTCAAACAGGTTACAGATCATCCAGCATTGCTGCCATCCGGGTCTTTGCTGACCTAGGCATCAACGCGCGCTTTAAGCTACTCAAGCGACCCCCGTTAGAGTCAAGAATTGCCATGCCAATCCCCCGGGTGGAAGAAGTCGTTATTGTTGGTGTATTCAATCCTACCGATGGCGCGGAAAATATTGAACGCTATGCAACCTCCATTGTCAGCGCCATGGATGCTGACCAGATAGCACGTTTTGGTGATAGCGATGTCGCCTTGGCCATTGGTCGTATCGCTGGTCTTAGTGTTACCGAAGGCAAGTATGCCAATGTTCGTGGTTTGGATGGCCGCTATATCGCCACCAACTTCAATGGGATTTTAATGCCCAGTACAGACCCCATGCGCAGGGATATTCAGTTAGATTTATTTCCTTCAAATATTGTTGAGTCCATCGCAGTACAAAAATCTTTTTCCGTTGATCAGCTGGCGTCGACCACTGGCGGCTCTATCGCGGTTAACACTAAAGGCCTGCCCGATGAGCGTATCGGCAGCCTGTCCGTTTCTACTGGGTTCAATTCTGGCTTCACCTTTGATGATGTGCAGGGCTATCGGGATTCAAAAACCGAGTGGGCGGGCTTTGATAGCGGGTTGCGCGATATTCACAGGGGTGTTTTAGAGGCTACCGATGGTGGCACCTCATTGACTATCTGCGATCCTAGTGTCGCTGATATCTGTACGCGCCCAGAAGTGGCGCTTGCCTACGCTCTGACATTTAAGCCTGATTACGATTTACAGACAGTGGAAGCTAAGCCCGATGTTGGCTTCGATGTTGATTTCGGTGATCGCATGGAAACGGCTGAAGGTGAGCTTGGCTACTTTGTGGCAGCGTCCTATGGCCGTTCAACGGGCTATCGAGGCGATGCGTCCCTTGATAATCCAATTGGTCTTAACGGAATGTATAACCGCACCCAAGATACCGTTTCAGTGAGTGGTTACGGCGTGGTGGGTTACGAATTCAATCAGGGTGAAATCCTTTCCAAGACCACCTTGTTACGTTCAACCGACGACACGACTAGAAACACCGTGGTGGTCAATGTTGAAGACGTAAATATAGATAAAGCAGTTTTAGAATATGTTCAGCGCCAACTTTTTTCACAGAGTTTTAATGGTCTTTATGAATTTGATACCGCGGCGTTCGAAAGCAAAATAGAGTGGCGAGTAGGTTATGCTGAAACAGATCGTCTTGAGCCAGATCGTCGTCAGTATTTTTTGCAGGGTGAGAGCCTGGCCACTTCATCGGTGGAGCGTCGCTGGTCTGATCTGAACGAAGTCAGCAATGATATTGGCCTTGATTACAGGGGCACCTTTGATTGGGGCGAAAGCAATACAACCGCCGTTGTGGTTGGTGCACTGCTGTCAGATAAAGAACGAGCGGTTGCTCTGTATCGCTTTGGTATTCGCATGGGCGATAGCCCGATGTCTCTGCTGGTCACCGAGGGTGGCATTGATGAATTACTCTCTGTGCAAAACTTTGCTGCTGACGCATTTAGACTGCGCCCAGCGACAGCATCTACTGACTCCTACAATTCATCCGAGCGTCTGGGAGGCTACTACATAAAGTTGGCCAATGACCTGGGTGATCAATGGTCTGCCGAATTGGGTGCCAGATTTGAAAGCTTTACTCAGGACATTGCCTACCCAAATGTCGCGCCGAGTAACAGCGGTGCGCTAGAGCACGAAGCCTGGTATCCGGCCGTTAACCTGTCATGGCGAGCCAGCGAAGAACTACAGTTCCGCCTAGGTTACAGTCAGACAGTTTCCTACCCAGGTCTCATCGAGCGATCAGCATCCCAGTCCTACGATCCAGCGACCGATGACGCTATCTTTGGCACACCAGAACTTACCGTATCTGAAATCAACAATATCGATTTTAGAGTTGAGTATTATTTTGACCAGAGTAACAGCGTCTCACTGGCACTGTTTAATAAAGAAATAAGCAACCCGGTTGAGCGCGCTATTCCAGATGCATCGGGTTCAGCAGCTGACGGCATTACCTTTAGAAATCAGCAAGAAGCTGTACTCGACGGTATCGAACTTGATTTCAATACCATTGTTTTTGATCAGGACGACCATTCTGTGTTCGTCAATGGCAACGTTTCCTACATTGATTCGTCGGTCACGTTCGGAGCCAAGTCACTGCAGTTGGAAGGCATGGGTTCAGACGGACGCCAGCTTCAGGGTCAGTCAGAGTACCTGGCTAACTTGCAGATTGGTTACGACCACTTCCCTTCGGGTCAGAAGCTCACGCTGCTGGTTAATTATTTCGATGATCGTATCTTCCGCACCGCGCGAGGAGCAGCGCTGGGGCCCATTGTTGAAATTGGCAGGACCCTTATGGACCTCAATTATGAAAAACAGTTTGGCGAGGAATGGGACCTAAAATTTCAGGTTAAGAATTTGACCGACGAACCAATTTCATACAGTCAGAACAACCGCATCATCGAGCTTTATGAGCTTGGCACATCAATCAGCCTGTCGCTTAGCTACAGGCTATAAGAAAAACTTTAGTAAAAAATTAAATACACTTTTATAAGGAATGGTAAGCATGAGAACTAATTTATATACGGGTATCCTTCTCGCATCAGCGGCGCTTGCAGGTTGCGACGGTAACAGCGAGAGCACGGGTGACATTACCGTAAATGTAGAAGGTACGACAACAGCTGTCGCGGTAACGACTGCTGCGAGCACCTGTGACAACGTAACTGAAGCGTCTTTTATCGCTTTTAATGATACCTGTTCACAGGGTACTGTCACCGGCACTATCAATACTGATTACAGCTTTATAGAGGACGTTGAATATATTCTTAGCGGTGTTGTTAAAGTGGGTAATGGCAATATCGCCATCGCTTCTACAGCAGAATATGAGGCAGTGGTTGCTGCAGGTGTTACCTTAACGGTTGCAGCCGGCACCAGCGTCAAAGGCACTGCAGATGGCGTTCTTTTAGTGACTCGCGGTTCCCAGCTGATTGCTGAAGGCACAGTCTTTGACCCGATTACCTTTAGTAGCCTAGATGACAACTACGACGGTATGGGTGAATGGGGTGGTGTTGTTATCCAAGGCTTCGCACCACAGTATGGCCAAGGCGACACCGGCGCCTGTTTCACCGTTGGTGAACAATGGTGCAACGTTTTAGGTGAAGGCGGAGACTTCGTTCAGGAATACGGCGGTAGTATGGGTGGCGACGACAGTGGCAGCCTACGTTATGTGCGTATTGCTGAGGGCGGCTTGATCGCTGGTCCAAACAACGAAATTAACGGCCTGACTCTGCAGGGCGTTGGCTACGGAACTTCTATCGACTATGTTCAGGTTCACGGCAATCAGGACGACGGTATTGAATGGTTTGGCGGTACGGTCAATGTTAAGCACGCTGTTTTAACCAACAACGATGATGACGATATTGATTTCGACGAAGGCTATCAGGGCAATATTCAGTATGCACTGATTATCAAAAACCAAACAGAAGGTGCTGTACCCGTAGGCTCAAATGATCCACGCGGTATTGAGCTCAACTCCTCTGATGCTGATTGCACCCCACAGACTGCAGGTGTTATTGCTAACGTAACTATCGTTGGTGGTGATGCAGCAAACTCTGCTGGTGAATTTGGCATGCGCCTACGTGGATCGGTTACCGCGGCTATTCATAACTCAGCGGTAACTGGTTACGACGTAACCTGTGCGCGCATTGACGACTCTGACCATGATGCGGATGGGACTACTGCCAAGTTGGATACCCCAATCACATTGAACAACTTTCTTTGCGATACTGCAGGCGAAGCCTTTAATAAAGAGCTGCCAATTTCAACGGCAACCGTCACTGAAGAAGGCATTACCTTAGACGCCAAGATGGCTATAGTGAATAGTTCAGCGTTGCTGGCTACCACGCCTACTATCACCGCGCTAGATAATGGTTCTTCATTCCTCTTCGACCAAACCCGTTACATTGGTGCTGTTGATCCATCGGCTTCAGTTGCTTGGTGGGCTGACTGGACTATCCCTGGTTCAGTAGTCGCTGCAGAAGCAGTTCAGGAAGCGAGCTTTGTGTCATGTAACTCCTCGAACACAGAATGTACGGTAACTGGCACCATTGATACTGACTACACGATGGTTTCTGGTGTTGAGTATCGCTTGGACGGCGTCGTTAAAGTGGGCAACGGTAATATCGCCATCGCATCTGCGGCAGAGTACGACGCTGTAGTCGCTGCTGGTGTAACACTGACTATCCGCGCTGGTGTAGAGGTTAAAGCCTTTGATGACGGTGTATTGCTAGTTACTCGTGGCTCGAAGTTGATTGCTAACGGTTCGTCCGCTAGCCCAATCACCTTTAGTAGTATCGACCCTGGCTACGACGGCATGGGCGAATGGGGAGGCGTTATTGTTCAAGGCTTCGCACCACAGTATGGCCAAGGTGGCACAGGCGCATGTTTCGGCGCAGGTGAAACCTGGTGTAACGTGCTGGGTGAAGGCGGCGACTTTGTGCAGGAATATGGCGGCAGCATAACAGCTGACAACAGCGGCATTATCCGCTACGTTCGTATTGCTGAAGGTGGTTTGATCGCCGGTCCAAACAACGAAATTAACGGCCTGACTCTGCAGGGTGTTGGACATGTAACGCTAGTTGATTATGTTCAGGTACACGGCAATCAGGATGATGGTATTGAGTGGTTCGGCGGTACAGTAAACGTTACGCACGCACTGTTAACGGGTAACGATGATGATGATATCGATTTCGACGAAGGCTATCAGGGCAACATTCAGTACGCATTGATTATCAAGAACCAAACTGCTGGTGCAGTGCCTGTAGGTTCAAACGATCCACGTGGTATTGAGCTTAACTCTTCTGACGCTGATTACACACCAGAAACGGCAGGTGTTATTGCCAACGTGACTATTATCGGTGGTGATGCAGCAAACTCTGCTGGTGAATTTGGCATGCGCCTACGTGGATCGGTTACCGCGGCTATTTATAACTCAGCGGTGACTGGTTACGACGTAACCTGTGCACGCATTGATGATTCTAACCATGATGCCGATGGGACGACTGCCAAGTTGGATACCCCAATCACATTGAACAACTTCCTGTGTGATACAGCGGGTGTTGCATTCAACAAAGAGCTGCCAGTTTCAAGTGCTACGGTCATTGAAGAAACGATTGTTCTCGATAGCGATTATGCAATCACCAACGCGTCTGCCACTGTTGCCGCTACGGTAATCACTGCGCAGGATAATGGATCTGGCTTTGTGTTTGATTCAACCGATTATATCGGCGCAGTCAAAGAAGGAAGCACCCCTTGGTATGCAGAGTGGGCCATTCCCGGTTCTTTGTAAGCGTTAATTTACAAGCAGTTCGAAAAGGCCCCAGAAATGGGGCCTTTTTTTTGCCTATCGTATTGGTATAGGCGCATTTTATTTTTGATGAATATAATTATTAATGAGAGTAAGCAGTGGAATGGCTTAACTAAAGTTTGAAGGCTATAGCGTTAGGTATTCAGACACCGTTTGATTTCACCGTTTGGAAGAAAGAAGGGCGGAGAGCTGTTCAGGCTGCTGTCAGTGTTAGCCCTTTATGCTGGGGCGCGCACTCATCTGGTCAAACCAGCGTTGCAGATGTGTGTAGTCTTCAGGGATAGAGACCTTTACCCAGCCGGCGAAGTCCGTCGTCATAAAGCCCGTAATATCCACCACGGAGAAGTAGTCGCCCAGCACAAACTCATTGCTGGCAAAGTGCGTATTCATATCGGCAAAAAAATCATTCAGACGCGTTAGCCCCCGTGTGGCCAGTTCAGGAATTTGAGCGTACTGATGGGGCCCAGCAAGTGCGCGATCTTTAAAGCCGGGGGTGCTATTGCGAAAGGCTTCCGCTACAGCCATCAGGCCATTCATCTGCACAAAATGATTCCATGACTCAGCCTGAGCGCGCTCCAATGGGGTGCGACCATACAGCGGGTTATCCGGATAGATCTCATCCAGATAATGACAGATGGCATTCACCTGATTGAGGCAGCTGCCATCATCAAGTTCAAGCGCCGGTACATCTTGAAGCGGGTTAAAGGCAGTATATTCAGGACTCTTGTGCTCACCAGCGCGTAAATCTACCTGCACCGTTTCGATTTCAATGCCTTTTTCGGCAAGAAAAATAGCCACTCGGCGAGCGTTGGGTGCAGCGGCAAATTCATGGAGCTTCATCGCGGAGTATCCTTCTAATGGGACTGCTTTTTGGCCAGAGGGGTACTGAGAAGAGCTAGGCGATTGGTAATAGCCTCAAGAATACTGCCGGCATCCAATCCAGTATCGGCTAGCTGCTGGCTGTGATTACCATGATCAACGTAACGATCCGGCAAACCTAAATGCAGCACAGGCATCACAATACCTTGAGCCGCTAAGAATTCACTAACCGCCGATCCAGCACCGCCAGCAATACTATTTTCTTC
>Ga0115548_1001334_pt1 | contig 13519 bp, 10 predicted proteins | sample COGITO_mtgs_1004_4_FD_87187 | JGI IMG/M metagenome (GOLD analysis project Ga0115548, IMG submission 87187) | Pelagic marine microbial communities from North Sea - COGITO_mtgs_100423 | ecosystem: Environmental > Aquatic > Marine > Epipelagic | place: Germany:Helgoland, sampling site Kabeltonne...
ATAAAGCATCACCTTGAGGTTTATTTTCCGCAACTCCGTAAGCCAATTCTAACCATTTAATAATTTCATCAATTGCTTCCCCATATAATCCGCCAGATTTATAAACCTGTTCGAAAATAACCCCATTTTCTTTTACGAGCCTGGAATTTAAACCATGAGATAGTGGCTTCAAAGGATCTGGTGATTTTACTTTAGAATAAAAATCATATACATCCTTAGAAGTAACATTAGGACCATAAAAATTTACCGCAGATAATAGTACATTATCAATTCCTTTAGCTAAGTTTACTTTTTTAGAATCTAAATCATTAAAAATAACATCTAGAGCATCATTACTAATAGTTGTGTTTGTAGATGATAAAATTTGAGTTAAGTAATCAAGTTCAAATTCTGGTTTAATTTTATCATTTGAATAATGATGATGTATACCATTACTAAACCAAAGTCTCTTTAGGTAAATCTCAAAAGACATCCAATCTTCCGATTTTTTATCACCTGTGTAATTAAAATATACATTTTGTAATGCCGTCCTTATTTCTAAATTGTGACGGTAATTTTGATCCCACATAATATCTCTTCCAGACAATCCTGCTTGAGTTAAATAATAAACTAATTTTTGTTCTTTTAGTGTTAGATTATTCCACCCAGGTATATCGTATCGTAATATTTCGATATCAGAAAATTCTTCTAATGAATATTCAAAATTTTCATCAAATGTGATCAAACGATCAACATTTTCATTACAATTAAAAAGAAAAAAACATATAATAAGATTACATAAGACTAATTTAGTTTTCATCTGTATATTTTTGAAATTGATTACTAAAATATGGTTTTTAATTAATAGTAAATAATTAAACTTAAATTAATCTAATCATACTAAATTAATATATTTGGTATATCAATTAAATTTATTTTAACTTTTTAAAAATTAAACAATGAAACAGTTTAATAAAGTTTGGTTTTTATGGTTACTACTTGTCTGTGTTTGGAATTTTGGTTGGCCTGAAGTTAAACCAATATATGACGTTCTTATAGCTGTTATATTATCTATTTTAATTTATCAGCTTAATAAAAAATAAAAAAATTAATTTTTATTGTAATCTTTCACTCCAGCTTTAATTTCTGATGCTATGTAGTTCTCACTTGGAACAATTGGGCAAGAAAACTTATAATTATATACACAATAGGGATTATATGCTTTGTTAAAGTCAATAGAAATTATTGAATCTTTAGTAACTTTCAGATCAATATATCGACCACCTGAATAGGTGGTAATTCCATTAGTATTATCATAAAAAGGAAGAAAAAGTTCATCAATATTGATTTGTTCATTGGTTAATTCTTTATCCTCATAAACATTAAGTTCAAAAGATGAGTCGTTAAGATTAAATTTAATTTTACCAAATTTATTATAAGTATGCATTCTATCTGTATTCGTTTTCATATCAAATATGCTATCTATTGTATAAGGGGTTAAAACAGCATTAACAACATAACTTGAGTCAAAATCAAAAAAATCTAACGAAACAAAATCTTGTCTATCATTTTTTGAAAGAGGTGATTTAGTTACATCTTTAAATGAGGAATTTAATTCTTTTTGAAATTCAGTCAAATTAGGAATATATCTTTTTTGTTCTTTACATGAACTCAAGACAGTAATTATAATTACTAATACAACTAGATTTTTCATGCCAACAATTTATAAATAATTATATTTATAAACATCAATTAATAATATTTATATGAAAAACTTAAAGTTATTACTAGTCTTTATACTATTAAGCAATGTTGTAAGCAGTCAAAATTATTTCCTGGAGAATTATAAACCATATAATAATTTAATTTTATCACCAGAAGAATTTTTGGGTTACGAAATAGGATTTCAACATACAAGACATGACCAGATTGTTAGTTACCTAACCTACTTGAGCACTGTTTCAAATAAAGCAGATTTAATTAACTATGGCAAAACGCATGAAGGAAGAAATCTTATTATTTTGACTGTCACATCTGAAAGTAATTTAAATAGATTAGATGACATCCAAAAAGAACATCTAAAAAATACAATTCCTGGAGCATCTGTTTCTTTAAATGATGATCTGCCAATTATTATTAATCTTGGATATGGAGTACATGGAAATGAACCTTCCAGTTCAGAAGCTGCTTTACTAACCGCTTATACACTTGTAGCGTCAAAAAATAAAAAAATTGAAAAATTTAGACAACAATCTGTTGTTTTTATTGATCCAACAATTAATCCTGATGGACGTGATAGACATACTCAATGGGCGAATCAAAATAAATCGATTAACCTTGTAGCAGATCAATATGATTCTGAACATAATGAAGCATGGCCAAGAGGAAGAACAAATCATTATTGGTTTGATTTAAATAGAGACTGGTTATTAGCAGTTAACCCTGAAAGTCGTAATAAACTAAAATGGTTTCACACTTGGTATCCAAATGTTGTAACTGACTTTCACGAAATGGGAACTAATAGTAATTACTTTTTTGAGCCTATGAAAACAAATGCATCAGTTAACCCATTGATTCCTGAAGAAAACTACAATGTTCTTAGTCCAAAATTTGCTGAATATTATGTTAAAGCATTGGATAGTATTGGTTCATTTTATTATACTAAAGAATCATTTGATGAAACATACCCTGGATACGGATCTTCTTATCCTGATGTTCAAGGTGGATTGGCTATATTATTTGAACAAGCTAGTTCTAGAGGGCATTTACAAGAAACAAATTATGGTACAATATCCTTTGGGTTTACAATTAGAAATCAATATTTATCTAGCATTGCAACAGTAGAGGCTGCTGTAGATAATAAAAAAATGCTTAGAGATTATCAGAAAAGATTTTTTGATTCATCATTAAAAGAATTTAAAGATGAAAAAATAAAAGCTTACGAATTTGGTGATTTATATGATCAAAATAGAAATAAAGCTTTTATTGATAAATTATTAGTTCATAAAGTAAAGGTTTATAAGAGTAAAGGAAAATATGTTGTTCCTGTCAATCAAACACAGTCAAGAATGGTTAAAAATTTCTTTGAAACCTATGATAAATATGTAGATAGTGTTTTTTATGATGCGTCAGCATGGAGTATGTCAAATTTCTATAATATGAAATCTAGAAAACTTAAAAACTTTACAGCTGAATCAGAGATTTTGTCAACTAATGACTTAGTGAAAAATATAAAAGTTAATAAATCTAATTACTCTTACATATTAGATTGGGACGATTATAATTCGGTAGCTGCATTAAATTATTTACAAAAAAATAATTTAATTACATATTCTGCTTTTAAGCCATTTTCAGTAAAAGTTAATGAAACAAGTGGTATAAAAAATTTCAATTATGGATCAATTTTAATTCCCGTAAGTAAACAAAAAATATCCTCTGAAAAGTTATATGAAATAATTAAAACTGCTCAAGAAAAATTTAATGTACCAATATATAACTCTAAGTCTGGTTTTAGTATTAAAGGAATTGATTTAGGTAGTAATAATTTCAGAATCAATAAACCTGTAAAGGTTGCATTACTAATTGGAGAAGGTGTAAATTCATACGAAGCAGGAGAAGTTTGGCATCTCATGGATACAAGAGTTGGAATGCCTATTTCAAAAATAAGGTTAAGCCAATTTAGCAGAGTTTCGTTAGATAAGTATACTACATTAATAATGGTTTCTGGATCATACAATCAATTAGCCAAAATTGACATTGAGAAAATTAATGACTGGGTTAAAAAAGGCAATACACTTATAACGATTGCTAAAGGATCTAGCTGGGTTATAGAAAAAGAATTAGTCAAGGAAACATTACTAGAACCAAGTAATGATTCAATTTTTTCAAGAAAAAACTATGTAAGTGCAGCAGAAAACATTGGAAGAGAAAGAATTGGTGGCGCTATTTTAAACGTTGATCTGGATTTAACCCACCCATTAGCATTTGGCTATAGAGATTCTTCAATTCCAGTTTACAAAAACAACAATGTATTTATTAATATAACTAAGGATCATTATTCTTCAGTTGGAATTTATTCTAAAGATCCTCATATTGATGGATATATTTCTGAAAAAAATATGAAAAATAATTTTAAAAATACTGCTTCTTTGATAGTTTCCAGATTAGGTTCTGGTAGAGTAGTAATTTTTGCTGATAATCCCAATTTTAGAGGTTCCTGGTATGGAACTAATAAATTATTTTTGAATGCTATATTTTTTGGTGATAATATCAATGTTCCAACAAATTAAATTTAATTATATGAAAAAATCAATATCATACATACTTGCTTTTCTATTATTCAATATTAGTTTTTCACAACTGTCTGAAATAGAAAACAAACAACATGATCAACTGATCATTAGAGGGGTAACACTCATAAATGGAGATGGATCACCACCTAGAGGACCTATTGATATAGTTGTAAGAAAAAATATTATTTCTAACATTCAAGTTGTTGGATATCCAGGAGTTGAAATTAATGAATCCAGCAGACCTAAATTAGAAAAAGGAGGTGTCGAAATTAATGCAAATGGAATGTATTTAATGCCTGGATTTATTGATATGCATGGACATATTGGTGGAGTTGCTCAAGGAGCTAGCTCTGAGTATGTATTCAAATTATGGATGGCTCATGGTGTAACCACTGTTAGGGAACCTAGCGGTAGAGGAATTGATTGGACATTGAATTTAAAGAAACTTAGTGCAGAAAATAAAATAATAGCACCAAGAATTTTTGCATATACAGGTTTTGGTCAAACTGGAAATGATTTCAATCCATTGAACGGTGCTCCAATTAGTACTGCTGAAATGGCTAGAACTTGGGTAAGAGCTAATGCAAAAAAGGGTGCTGATGGAATTAAATTTTTTGGAGCTGAACCAGAAATTATGGCTGCAGCTTTGGACGAAAATAAAAAATTGGGGTTGGGATCTGCTTGTCATCATGCACAGTTAAGTGTTGCTAGGTGGAATGTGTTAAATTCGGCAAGAGCTGGACTAACTTCAATGGAACATTGGTATGGGTTACCTGAAGCTTTATTTACAGATAGGACTGTTCAAAATTATCCATTAGATTATAATTATCAAAATGAGCAAGACAGATTTGAAGAAGCTGGTAAACTTTGGAAACAAGCAGCAGAACCTTATTCAAAACATTGGAATTCGGTAATGAACGAATTAATAGATCTAGATTTCACTTTAGATCCTACATTTAATATTTATGAAGCAAGTCGAGATTTACAAAGAGCCAGAAGAGCAGAATGGCATGAAGATTATACCCTACCAACTTTATGGGAGTTTTTTGAGCCCAGTAAAATTTCACATGGGTCATATTGGCATGATTGGGGAACAGAGCAAGAAATAGAATGGAAAGAAAATTTTAGACTCTGGATGATATTTATAAATGAATATAAAAATAGAGGAGGAAGAGTAACTACAGGGTCCGACTCGGGATTTATATACCAACTATACGGATTCGCTTACGTAAGAGAATTAGAGCTACTTAGAGAAGCTGGGTTTCATCCGCTGGAAGTTATTAGATCTGCAACTTTAAATGGAGCTGAAGCACTAAAAATGGATGATAAAATTGGTTCTGTACAAGTTGGTAAGTATGCAGATTTAGTTATTGTTGAAGAAAACCCACTAAAGAATTTTAAAACACTTTACGGCACAGGAGCTATAAAACTTACTACTGATAACGAAGTGGTTAGAGTTGGAGGTGTTAAATATACAATTAAAGACGGGGTAGTCTATGATGCAAAGAAGTTACTTAATGATGTAAAAAAAATGGTAGACTCTGAGAAATTAAAAACGAGTTGGAAGCTTAAACAACCTGGAGTTAATTAGCAGCAATTTTCACTGGAACAAGAAATACAGGTACAATTTTTACAATCTCCGTTTTTACATGGTTCACATGAACAAGTACAAGATAAATTTTTCATAGTAATGATTTAAATAAATTTACAAAAAATATTTTAAAGGGATAGCTGATCTCCAAATCTTGCAAAGTTATATCCCAACTTTGAGATACTGTCTATAGCAGGATTGTTTTCTTGTAATGAAATATTTGTGTGATTAAAATGAATGAAATATATTTTATTTTTCACTCCTTTAGGTTCATTTTTAAATAAATTTAATGTTTCCTCCATAAAAGGATGAGGAATCTCATCCATAGATCTATCCACCTCTCCATCTTTAAAAAATGTAGCGTCTAAAAAGGCATAATCTACATCTTTAACTTCATTTATTATGTCTTTATTCCATAAATTCCATTTGTTAATATCAGGTATAAATAATGCAGACTTGTTGGGTCCCATTATTTTATACCCAACTGTTTCAGAAAACTCATCCCTGTGAGGAACCGTAAATGGAACAATTTTTAAATTATTAGAAATTGAGATTTTTTCATTATTAAATATTTCAGTTAAATGAATATTCTTGAGATCAATCAATTGATTCCATGGACTATTTGATTCAAGAAAAATTTTCATTTTAGGCATAACGTATACTGGAACTTTATAAGCCCCCAAAGCCTCTCTTCCAAAGTACATTAAACCAGTGTAGTGTCCAATATGTGCATGAGTAATAAAAACTCCGTCGATTATAGTAGAAGAATTATTCTTATTTTTTAAAAACTTTAATTGCATACTAATATCTGGTGTTGCCTCTAATAAATAAGATTTATTATCAACTAAATCGGTTACACCTAGACTAGTTACAAAGTTTAGAGCTTTTGAATTAAAATTTTTGTTGCAACAAAATTTTTCACACCCAATGTGTGGATAGCCAGCATCTTGCACATTACCTAAAACAGTAATAAACTGATTAGGTAGTTCCTGTTTTACACATGAAAAAAAAGTTAGAGATATAAATAGAAATAAGTATATAAGTTTATTCAAAATAATTATTTAATCAATTTATAGATGATAAAATATCTTCCATTTGGGATTGAATTTCTTGAGCATTTTTAGCAGCATCTATATCAAAATTAGTGTCATTAGAAGCATAAATAATTGACCTGGACGAATTGATTAAAAGCCCAACTTCATTATTCAAACCATTATCACAAACTTCTTTTAAATCCCCTCCTTGAGCACCAACTCCAGGAATTAACAGAAAATTATTTGGCACTATATTTCTAATTTCCTTTAAATAAGAGGCCTTTGTAGCACCTACTACATACATTAATTGATTGGAGTTTTTCCAGCTAGTACTTGTTCTGATAACCTCTTCATAAAGCTTTTTAGAATTATCTGCTATATTTTTTGTTTGAAAATCGAATGCACCAACGTTGGATGTTAACGCTAAAATAATAGTATGTTTATTTTGATATTCTAAAAATGGTTCGACAGAATCTTTTCCCATGTAAGGATTAATTGTAATACTGTCAAAATTAAGAGTTTCAAAATATGCTTTTGCATACATGGAACTTGTATTACCAATATCTCCTCTTTTAGCATCAGCAATTGTAAATATCTCTGGGTAATAGGAGTTTATGTAATTAATTGTTTTTTCAAGAGCTTTCCAGCCATTTAAACCCAAAGATTCATAAAACGCTATATTTGGTTTGTAAGCAACACAATAAGAATTGGTAGCATCAATAATTTTTTTGTTAAATTCAAAAATAGGATCATCTGTATCTAATAAAAATTTAGGTATTTTATTTATATCAGTATCAAGACCAATACATAAAAAAGATTTTTTTCTTTTTATTTGACTTATTAAATCCTCTTTTTTCATCTAAATATTTTCATTACTAGCTTTTAATATTTCCGTATTCTCAGCTAACATTAATTCGTCAACAATTTTTTGAATATCTCCATTAATTATGTTGGAAAGATCATATAAAGTTAAACCAATTCTGTGGTCAGTAACTCTTCCTTGCGCATAGTTGTATGTTCTAATTTTAGCACTTCTGTCCCCAGTTGAAACCATACTTTTCCGCTTTTCAGAATCTGCTGCTTGCTTTTTTGCTAATTCAATTTCATACAATCTTGATCTCAGAACCTTTAAAGCTTTTTCTAAATTCTTATGAGATGATTTTTGATCCTGACAACTTACTATCATTCCTGTAGGTTCATGGTGTAGCTTTATAGCTGAATAAGTTGTATTGACAGACTGACCTCCGGGTCCTGTTGAGGTTGTTCTTTCAATTCTAACGTCTTGCATATTTAATTCAACATCAAACTCTTCAGCTTCTGGTAAAACAATAACTGAAGCAGCACTTGTATGTACCCTTCCTTGAGTTTCCGTTTGAGGGACTCGTTGAACTCTGTGAACACCAGCTTCAAACTTTAATGTTCCATAGACTTCAGCTCCTGAAACCTCAAATATAATTTCTTTGTAACCTCCAGATGTGCCTTCGTTATAATCAACTAAATTAATTGTCCAGCCCCTGCCTTCGCAATATTTCGTGTACATTCTATATAAATCTCCGGCAAAAATACTCGCTTCGTCACCTCCAGCACCAGCTCTTAATTCAACAACTACATTTTTAGCATCATCTGGGTCTTTTGGAATTAACAACACTTTGATTTCTTCTTCAATTTTAGGTATTTCTTTTTTAGCTTCATCTAATTGAAGCTTAGCCATTTCTATCATTTCTGGATCTTTTTCGTTGGATATTATTTCTTCTGCTTCTGAAATATTATCTAAAAGAGACTTATAAACTTCTCCAATATCAACAATGGTCTTTATGTCTTTATATTCTTTAGTTAATTGAACATATTTTTTTTGATCAGAAATAATATCAGGTTGAATTATAAGGTCGTTCAACTCATCAAATCTCTGATTTACTATATTTATTTTTTGTAACATTCTTTAATTTGAAATGTAAAAATACAACAATTAATAATTTTATTAAATGATAAAACTAGTCCTTATTTATATGAAAATTCTCCATACTTTGAAGTAATGGTTAATTTTTTTTCTGATGATTTTTCTACTCTACCAATTATTTTCGCTTCAATATTAAAGCTATTAGAAATAGCTATAATTTTATCTGCAATTGTTGGGTGAACATATAATTCCATTCTGTGACCGCAGTTAAAAACTTTATACATTTCATGCCATGAAGTATTAGATTGCTTTTGTATAAGCTCAAATAAAACTGGAATTTCAAACATATTATTTTTAATTACATGTAAGTTATCGTTTAAAAAATGAAGTATTTTTGTTTGGGCTCCTCCACTACAATGAACCATTCCTTTAATGCTGGATTTATCAACTTTTGAAAGAATTTCTTTGATCACAGGAGCATATGTTCTTGTAGGCGATAAAACTAATTTTCCAGCATCTAAAGGAGAGCCTTCAATTTTTTGATTTAGTTTGATTTTTCCTGAATAAATTAATTCACTCGGAATAGATTGATCAAAACTCTCTGGATATTTTTTAGCTAAATATTTATCAAATACATCATGTCTAGCTGAAGTTAATCCATTACTTCCCATTCCACCGTTGTACTCATTTTCATATGTCGATTGACCAGAAGATGAAAGACCTATTATTACATTTCCATCATCAATATTAGAATTATCAATAATATCCGATCTTTTTATTCTCGCAGTTACAGTTGAATCAACTATTATTGTTCTGACCAAATCCCCCACATCAGCGGTTTCTCCACCAGTAGAATATATACCTATACCATATTTTTTTAAGTCTTTAATTATTTCCTCAGTACCATTAATTATAGAAGAGATTACTTCACCAGGAATTAAATTCTTATTTCTCCCAATTGTTGAAGAAAGCATAATATTATTTGTTGCGCCAACACAAATTAAGTCATCAATATTCATAACCAATGCATCTTGAGCAATCCCTTTCCAAACTGATAAATCTCCTGTTTCCTTCCAATACATGTAAGCTAAGGAACTTTTAGTACCGGCTCCGTCAGCATGCATAACTATACAATATTCATCATCATTGGATAAATAATCTGGGACTACTTTACAAAAAGCCTTTGGAAATAATCCTTTGTCAATATTTTTAATAGCCGCGTGTACATCTTCTTTAGAAGCAGAAACTCCCCTTAAATCATATCGATTGTTTGATTTTTTATTAATCATTTATTAAAAAAATATTTTTATTCAACAAAAATATTAAACTATTATAGTTTTGTAATTATAAAAAGTAAATAATGATTAATTTAAATTTTTTATTAAAAATATAAAGAGTTTATTAACAAATTCTAATAAATAGAAACAAATAAGTTAGTTTTGTTTTTTTTATAAAGATTTTTTCATTTATAAGTAATAATATTTAAATATTATTTAGCAAATATTAAAATTTATTATGAATAAGTCGTTTATATTGATCGTTTGTTAAATTATGTTTAATTTTTTATTTAAAAAGTAATGAGTAAATCAAAATTAGAGTACATATGGTTGGATGGCTACAAGCCAACACAAAATATGCGAAGTAAAACAAAAGTAATTGAAGGTTTTAGTGGAAAATTAGTAGACTGTCCAATATGGTCTTTTGATGGGTCCTCAACAAAACAAGCAGAAGGAGGTTCTTCTGATTGTTTACTAAAACCAGTTGCAATTTATCCTGACCCAGCCAGAGATAATGGTTTTTTAGTCATGACAGAAGTTTTAAATGCAGATGGAACCCCCCACGAGTCTAATGGAAGAGCTACAATTGACGATGATGATAACGATTTTTGGTTTGGTTTTGAGCAAGAGTATTTCATTATGGATACTGCTACTCAACTACCACTTGGATTTCCAGTAGGCGGTTATCCAGGACCACAAGGAATGTATTATTGCTCTGTAGGAGGCAGAAATACCCATGGACGTGATTTTGTTGAAGAACATGCTGATCTATGTATTGCAGCAGGATTAAACTTTGAAGGGATTAATCAAGAAGTTGCTAGTGGGCAATGGGAATTTCAATTATTCGCAAAAGGTGCGAAGTTAGCAGGAGATGAGATGTGGATAGCTAGATACCTATTAGATCGTCTTACTGAAGGTTATGGCTGGTACATTGAATATCACCCAAAGCCAATTAAAGGAGATTGGAATGGTAGTGGTATGCATGCTAATTTTTCTAACACATTGCTTAGGACTTGTGGATCTAAAGAAACATATGAAAAAGTATGTGAGGCCTTTAGACCTGTAGTAAAAGAACATATCGAAGTTTATGGGGTTGACAATGAACAAAGATTAACAGGCCTTCACGAAACAGCTTCAATTAATGATTTTAGTTATGGTGTTTCTGATCGTGGTGCTTCTATAAGAATACCTATAATTACAGTTGAAAAAGGCTGGAAAGGATGGCTTGAAGATAGAAGACCTGCTTCTAATGGTGACCCTTATAAGATAGCTGGAAGAATTATTAAAACAGTTAAATCTGCAGAATAAATAGCCTTGGAATTTTAAAAAAACCATATAGAAATATATGGTTTTTTTATTTTAAATAAGTTGACAAAATAAATCCTGAGTAAAGAACTACAAGTAAGAATCCTTTTGTTTTAGTTATGTTATTCTTTTTAGGAAACAATGATAGAATCAACACTAAAAATGCAAAAACTAACATCCAAACAATATCTCTATCTAAAATATTAGAATCTGTAATTAAAATAGGCTTAATTATTGTTGTTAACCCTAAAACGGAACCAATATTAAAAATATTTGATCCAATTAAATTTCCAATTGAAATACCTTTTTCATTTTTGGCAATAGCTATGACCGATGTAGCAAGCTCAGGAATACTTGTTCCAATAGCAATAACAGAAACTGAGATTACAGCTTCACTTACACCTATTGACTTAGCTAAATCAATAGCGCTAGAAACAAGCCATTCAGCCCCATAATAGAGAGAAAAAGATGCAAAAATTATCCAAATCAATATCTTAAAACCTGATGTTTTATTTAGACTCTCATCAATAGCATCAGCAGCTGACAAATCTTCAGCGTTATACCTAACGACAAAAAATAAAAATATAATGAGTGAAGTAAATAATATTAAACCTTCAAAACTACTAAGAAGGTTATCATTGTACAAAAAGAAGTATAACATTAATGAAAAAAACATCATTACCGGCCAATCTAATCTGTAAAAGGATTTAACAACTGGGATATTTCCAATTATCGCTGTCAGACCTAAAACCATACCAATATTGGCAATATTTGATCCTATTACATTATTGATCGCAATTGAAGAAGAACCATTTACAGCTGCTTTAAGACTAACTAAAAGCTCAGGCAGAGAGGTTGCAAATGCGACTACAGTCATCCCGATTACAACTTTAGAAATGTTAAATTTTAAAGAAATGGCTATAGATGCTCTTACTATAAACTCACCCCCAAGCACTAACAGTAGAAATCCTAAAAACATCCAAAATAAAGTCATAACATTTATTAATTAATAATTATTTTATGATTTGAAGACTTACCTTCCTTGTGAAGGAAAATCAAATATAATCCTTTTTCTAAATTGATTTCTAACATATTTACATTTTTAAAGCTTAATAACTTCTGTCCATTTAAAGAATATACTTCAACTTTGTCTAGGTATGAATTAAAAGATATATTACCATTGGTTGGGTTGGGATAAAATTCAAAACCATTTTGATTTACAGAAATATTTAAATTATCAAACCAAACTTCTCCATAATTTTCTCCCCAAATATAATTTACTATCTCAGGTAAGTCAATAAGTGGGTTTCTGTTATTTTGCCAATTATAAATAATATTATTTCTATTTTTTTCAAAATCATCAACTGGGTCTAATTCATTCCAAGATAAAATAGTTTGAAGATCGCCTAACTGACCTACTGTATCAGGAAAACCATCAACAATATCTAAGCCATTATATCTTAAAGACAGAAATAAAACACTTCTTGCTACATCTCCTTTAAAACTATTTAAATTCCCAGTTGGACCATTATAATCTCCGTAATGCTTATTACCACGGGAACTATTTTCAGGACCATCTGAAGCTCTTATCCCATGTGCATCTGAATTAGCATGTCTTAAAGAGTCTATACTGGTTTGCCAATATTGATCAATTCCATCTGCATATGAATCTGCAGAAATATTATTAAACCCACCTCTAGATCTTGGAAATGTGTGTTCTCTGTTCCATTTTCCAATATTACTTGAAGTTGTTTGAAAATCAATTTTAGATCTAGCCTGTTCGGTATAAACTAACCAAACTTGATTACTGTTTTCAGGGTTAACATCAGCCTGTTTTAATATTTCTTTGATATCTGAATAGCTATGTGCTCTAACTAATTCCGGATTAGAAATTATTTCTTTTAAAGCAATTATTAAATCTTCTCCGGCTAATCCATTTAAATTTGAATAATAATTTTCAGAAAAAAGGTTATTAACATTTGCATACGTGGGGTTTATTGGAGTACCGTAGTCAGCAATGAAAAAATCATTATCATTCACTCTAATAATTTGATTGTTATTTAATAAAATAAAATTCTCATTTTGAAAATCTAAGGACAACATTAGATCCTCATCACCTTCATCAATTTCATCATCGATAATAT
>Ga0115548_1001340_pt1 | contig 13504 bp, 10 predicted proteins | sample COGITO_mtgs_1004_4_FD_87187 | JGI IMG/M metagenome (GOLD analysis project Ga0115548, IMG submission 87187) | Pelagic marine microbial communities from North Sea - COGITO_mtgs_100423 | ecosystem: Environmental > Aquatic > Marine > Epipelagic | place: Germany:Helgoland, sampling site Kabeltonne...
ATGTCCGCCCAGGACAGACATCGCGTCGAATCAGTGCTTACCTACGGCGAAGACACCGCCGGCGGAATAATGGACACCGAGATGATCACGGTGCGCCCAGATATTACTATCGATGTAGTGCTGCGTTATCTGCGTCGTTTTGAAGAGCTGCCGGATATTACCGATAATCTATTTGTGGTCAGTCGCACCGATAATTTTTTGGGCAACCTGTCACTCAGCAAAATGTTGACCTCTAGCCCCAGCACCACGGTTAGAGAAGTCATGAATACCGAGGTACAAGCCATACCCGTCGATCTAGTCGACTCTGAAGTCGCACAGCTGTTCCAGCGTCAAGATCTGGTATCGGCGCCGGTGGTCGATCATCAGCATCGCCTGGTTGGCCGAATCACCATTGATGATGTGGTTGACGTTATTGTTGAAGATGCCGACCACTCGCTGTTAGCGATGGCAGGCTTAAGTGACACCGAGGACACCTTTTCCTCCATTGGCCGAACAGCGCCACGTCGTGCACTGTGGCTTGGGCTCAATCTGCTCAGCGCAATACTCGCCTCGTCAGCGATCAGCCTATTTGAAGCGACGCTGGACAAAGTGGTCGCGCTGGCGATCCTTATGCCAATTGTTGCCAGTATGGGCGGTGTTGCCGGCAGTCAGACCTTGACCGTTGTGGTTCGCGGTATGGCCCTCGGTCAGATCGAACGGGACAATATTAAATGGTTATTAAGTAAAGAATTTTTTGTTGGTGCCCTCAACGGCATACTTTGGGCGCTGGTGATGGGCGCCCTGGTATCACTGTGGTTTGACGACTGGGCTATCGCTCTCATTATAGGCCTGGCCATGTGCATCAACCTTATGGCAGCGGCTATAACTGGCACCTTACTGCCAGTCATACTACGAAAAATTAAGATCGATCCAGCGTTGGCTGGTACGGTTATTCTTACCACAGTAACCGATATCGTCGGTTTTGTTTCTTTCCTTGGACTGGCTACGGTGTTCTATACCTAATGACTGATAATACTGAATTTGAAGACGAAGACCTGATCAGCAAATCCCAACTCAAACGGGATAGTCAGGCGCTGCAGGATATGGGCGGCCAACTGGTAGAGATGCCCGAGGGTCAGCTATCAAAATTTAATCTGCCGGAAAATCTTAAAGATGCGATCTATGAAGCTCGACGGCTAAAAAATCGTGAGGGCAAGCGACGTCAATTGCAGTATATCGGCAAGTTGATGCGCACCGCGGATATCAGTTTTATTCAGGAGACGCTGGATAAAATGGATCATCAATCACAGACCTATCGACAGCATTTTCAGCAGCTGGAAGATTGGCGAGAGCGGATAATCAATGAAGGGACTTCAGCTATTGAAGCGCTGATTGAAAAGTACCCTCAGGCCGACCGTCAACAGTTGCGTAATCTTCAGCGCCAAGCAAGCCGCGAACTGGCACAGAAGAAAAGCCCCACTGCCGGGCGTAAGATTTTTGCTTATTTAAGGGAGCTGTCAGAGTAAATGTTGCTCTGACAAGCCCAGCGTTATCTCAGCGCACATCTCGTCATGTCAGCGTAAATCCCGTCGCCCTAGCGTATATCCCCTAGCCCCAGCGTATATCCCGTCGCCCCAGCGCAAATCCCGTCGCCCCATCGTATATCCCGTCGCCCCATCGTATATCCCGTCGCCCCATCGTATATCCCGTCGCCCCAGCGAAGGCTGGGGTCCATTGTTCGCAACTCGGCGCTAGGGTAAATAGATCCCAGCCTTCGCTGGGATGACGAGATTTGCGCTGGGATAACGGAGTTTTAGCGGGATAACGGAGTTTTAGCGGGATAACGGAGTTTTAGCGGGATGACGGAGTTTTAGCTGGGATGACGGAGTTTTAGCTGGGATGACGGGGTTTTAGCGAGGCTATAACTTCCTATGCTCAGCCACCGGCATTTTGGCTCTAACTTTATCAATCATCGATAAATCAATCTCAGCAACAGCCACTCCCGGCTCATCGTCGACAGTTGCCAACACATTACCCCAGGGATCAATAATGGCACTGCCTCCCCAGAGTGCGCGGCGTGGATGCTTGCGATCAACCATATTGGCGCCAATCACAAACAACTGATTTTCTACCGCCCGAGCGCGCAACAAAAGCAACCAGTGATCCTCGCCTGTCGCTGCAGTAAAAGCCGCAGGCACAGTCACTATCTGCGCACCTCTATCGGCCAGCTGCCTGTACAACTCGGCAAACCGCAGGTCATAACAAACCGACATACCCAAACAACAAAGATCTGTCTGTGCCACCACAACCTCAGAGCCACCACTAAAATCATCCGATTCACGATAACTACTCTGCTGCCCATTACTGAGATCAGCCTTATTCAACTCCACATCAAAGAGATGAATCTTGTCGTAATAACCACACTGATTGCCCTGAGGATCAAATAACAGAGAGCGAGCATAGGGCTTTGACTGCCCTGCATCACAGATCGGCAGCGTTCCCGCCACCAGCCAAATGCCCTGCTGGCGCGCCTGATCCGACAGAAACTGTCGCACCAAACCCTGCGGTTGAGATTCAGCTAGGCCTATAGACGCAAAATCATCGCAGCCTAAATGGGCAAAATTTTCCGGAAGCACAACCAATTCAGCGCCCTGATCGACAGCGCACTGAATTAGTTTGCGAGCATTACTGAGACTGTGATCGATTGAATCACCGGGGCGCAGCTGAATCGCTGCGGCAATCAAAGAGTTACTTCTGACTATTCTCTGATTCATTATCTTGCTTATCCTTTTGCTTCTGTTTACCTGCTTGCTTTTCGCGCTTTTCATCCTTTAAGTCCGAGGCAAATATTCGATCCACCTCAACATCAATATCATCCCAAGGGCCCGATATTTTGTAACTTATACTCGACAGTCGATCTACCTGCTTTTCAACCAGCTTACTGGTGATATAAACACCGGCAGCAGCGGGCAATCCACCCATCAGAGCCACTACCCAAGGTAGATTCGTCGCCACCGGCAAGGTTGCCACCAACCGACCATCAACCTGCTCCTCAAGCAGATCAAAATCCCCCGCCATACTCATGCGCCCAGAAGGCATTTTCATACGCAGTGGATCCCTTAAACTGGCAATACCATTTTCAAAATGCAACGTGCCATCAAGACTGTTATAGCTAAGGTTTTTCCCTACCACATCGGAAAAGTCCAACTTCAGGCGCCGCAACCAGTTGGCAAAATTGACTAGACTAACCATTTTTAAGACTGCACCAGAACCACCGGGGGATTTATAAAAACTCCCCTCTTGCAGTTTAATCGCAAAGTCGCCCGATATATTTTCACGGGAAATCTTCCACGGCTGATCCTGCCAGGCAAGATCAAACACCAGACGTCCCGACTTACTGTCGACTATTTGTGGCGTGCCCAGACCGGAGCTCAGGAACTCACCGATATTACCCACACCCACCGGACCAACAAGTCGGCTACTGTAATTTTTGCCATCGTATTTCCAGAAAAACTCTGTCGATGGCTCATTTTCAAAAAACCCAGGTTTTAGACCAAATAGATTACCCTTAATCTGATTAAACGATGCACCAGAAACTTCAGGTCGCAAATCAAAAGACAATGAGCCCCAGTTTTTCTCGCCAATCACTAACTCATCTATGGCTATATCCACCGCCATAAAACGGCGCGGATCAATTGTCGATGCAGTGGTCTTTTCTTTAAGTAATGTCGACGGCAAACGGAGACGGCTAAGGTTTATCTTCGGCGCCTGCCCTGATTCCCCAAGTGGAATTAACAGTTGCCCATCAACTAGGTCACTACTCAGTTCAATATCGACCAGCTGTTCTGATAATGTGGCTATCGCAGCAATATCTTGCAGCTGGAAAGAGGCCAGCTCCAACTCATCAAAACGTAGATCAAAAATAGTTTGCCAGCTGAGTTCTGTCTCAGTTTCAGAGCGCTCAAAAATACCTATCAATGGCTGCCAAAGCTCTAATTCTGTAGTCGGCAGGTAAGCGGACAATCGCAAGATATTCTCTTCAGGCTCAATCATAGGTCGGTCGTAACTGATCTGCCCAGCATTGAACTCAGCATTATTAAAACGCAGGTCAAAATTCAAATTAGAACTCGGCAACGATGAGGCAATAGCCTTGCCCGCCAATGTCGCGGTAAGGCGCTCAAACTGCGGAGAGAAGTAGAACGTTAGATCCAGTGTCTGTGATTCCTCGGCAGATTTAACCAGAGGTGCGGGTAATTCGAGGCTAACGCCCTGTAGCTGGCTAGTGACTTGAAGGGTGATAGGCTGGTCAATGGAATCTTCGCCGGCAGTGGAAATAGTCACCAAGCCCTCAATAGGCACGGCACCAACCATCACCTTCTGCCATGGAAACGCAACCAGCTGATTAAGACTCTCCGGCAGCAGATCACCGCTAAAAGCAATCCTCTGCTCATCGCCAGTCTTGTAAAGACTAGTCACCATTGGCCGCTGCCAGAAATTGCCTTTAATGCCCTCGCCATAGAGACCATCCTGCAGAGAGAAATTCATCTGTCCGTGAATATCGGTCATGCTGATCGGCCGGTCAGGGATACTGATCGAGCCCTCAGTAATAGTTGTCGCAACATTGTACTGTTGCCCCAGCTTTCCCGCCCCCCCAGTATCGAACGCCAAACCCTTTACCATAGGAATGACTAAGTCTAGATGACTGTGGGTTTTACCACGGTAATTCCAGTCACTGATCCCAGCGACTTTTTTCTTTAACGGAGACTTCGCGAGAATATTTATTACCTCAGATAAGTCACCGACAACCTGTGCGTCGACCAATAGAAAGGGTCGATTGTCAGCGTTATCTTTAGAATATATAACCTTGGCATCACTAATTTCAGCACTGCCAATAGTGCCAGACGCTAGTAACACTTCGGTGTAGACATCATCGACCAGCAACAGGCTAGTCGCATCGCGAACACCCGTCCAATTAGGGTCGTAATTGATATCACCCTTAGAGGTTTTCATCATCAACTGGGTCGTCTGAGAGAAGCGGTCAAACTTCGGCGGACTATTGCGAATCAACAGGCCAAACTCCTCGACATCAACATCCAATATCGACTCTTTTAGCCAATCATTAAGTTGCTCTGGCATTGTGTATGGCAGATATTTACTGCGCTGCGTAGCATCCAGATTGCGCGAACCAATCAACAGGCTGATATCAGGAGGATTGCCGCCCGAGGGAATTGTCTGCTGGGCAGAAAACATAATATTTGAGCTGCCAGCATCTACCTTTGCACGAATAATATTACTGCGAACCGTCAGCAACTTATCATCCGCTTCCCAGGAAACATTAATCGACCCCGTCGCCTCGTCGATGGCTAGATAATCTTTATAGACAGAGGGAAAATAAGCCTCGAAACCATCACTGTCGGCAAATGAGAATAAACCGCGATCACCATAGAGTTCCATATAGCCATCGAGAGACTTAACACTGGGTGAACCTTTCCAGGACGCAAGACCAATCTTCTCAAGATTAGCCGAAGCATAGTAGCCAACATGATCATGCCCCAGAGTCAGTGCATTGATCACCCCCTGAGGTTGCAGATTTTCCACCGCATTTAATACTTTTTTATCCGCAATACCTGTACTGGAAAGCAATTCGGACATCAGCGTCAAATCGAGGTGATTCACCGATATATCAAAGTCCTGCCAGTGCGAGCCCAGCCGCTGGGTAAACACTAAATCGAGAGGCTCTATCTCGGTGTCTGACCAGTTGAGATCAAATCCCTGCAGCCGCAGCCCCCAATCCGACCCTGGGGTATACCAGCCTGTAACTTCAGTCTTGATATCAGTCAGTGGCGGAACATCTGCCAGCCAAACCAATGGAATTTCACCAATAGACAACATGCCCTCAAAGTTAGCAGAGCCACCGGGATGAAAGGAAAACCAGATCTCACCATTGGCGTTAGCCTCAAAATCCGAAAGATTGGCAAACAGACTTGGCAGCAGTGACCGAGCGAGATCGGCCAGTGGTTCAGAGAGATTAAAGTCGTCAAAACGGAAATAGCCCTCGGCGAAAAAGCTCTCCACATCTTTGAGATCGCCATGACCTTCGATAAGCAAATAAGCTGGGCTTTTAGCCTGCACTGGCGAGGCGTCTTCACTGGTCAGCTGTTCCTGCTCAGAGACAATGACCGACAGTTCTGCGCGATGAAAATCATCGGCGTTTTCCATCGCCACATTGCGACCACTGAGCAGCATCGTCTTACCCGAAAAAAACTGCATAACAATCTGTACATCTTGAAAACGGATCAGCTGACTATAAGAAAGTGGATCTATAAAAAGGCTTAGATCGGCATCGGAATTCCCATCAAAACCTTTTAGCCCCCATCTGCCTGCCTCGTCCTCGACCATAGTTAGCTGCAGACTATCAACCACAAGCTCTCGCCAGATTGGCATTCTGTGAGCCATAGTTTCAAACAGATCCAGATCTGCACGGCCACCACTAATCACAACCGCGGGAGAATTGTCATCGGCAAAAACTGTCGCCCGCTCTATATCCAAAATGGGTACAAGTCGCGGCCACTCACCATTGAGCTCGCCGAGTTCGACCCGCAAGCCAATTTGATCTTCGATTATTTTCTGAATATCCCCACGAAAGTGGTCAACGCCAGTAATAGTCTGACGACCAATAACCACCAGTATGACCATGCCGATAATTAGCAGGGCAAGGGTCAGCCATAGCCAGCGCATCGCTTTTTTAAATGCTTTACCCATCTTCGCCATAGCCATGTTCACTTAAACCGGAATAATATCAAACTGTTCGAGAGGATAGAGACTCTCAACTCTGAACTGAATTGTCCGACCAATAAATTTCTCTAAATCTGCCACCTGCGCTGAGTCTTCATCTAAAAGATATTCAATCACCGAGGGTGAGGCCAGCACCTGCAAGCTATCACATTCATAAGCCCGCGCCGCACGCAGAATATCACGCAGTATTTCGTAGCTGATCGACTCAGCGGATTTAACATAACCGCGCCCCTGACAGGTCGGACACTCGGCACACATAATCTGCCCGAGACTCTGACTAGTGCGCTTGCGTGTAGCCTGCACTAACCCCAATTCAGTCACCCCTGACATTATGGTTCTAACCCGATCTCGCGCCACGGCTTTTTCGAAAGCGCGCAACACTTGACGGCGGTGCTCGGCATTTTGCATATCGATAAAATCGACAATAATAATGCCGCCCAGATTGCGAATACGCATCTGTCGGGCAATCGCCACTGCTGCTTCAAGGTTGGTTTTGTAAATAGTTTCTTCGAGGTTGCGGCGCCCGACAAAGGCTCCGGTATTCACATCAATCGTCGACATAGCCTCGGTCTGATCAAACACCAGCGAGCCACCAGACTTAAGATCAATCTTGCGCTGCAACGCCTTGGTAATTTCATCCTCAACGCCATACAGATAAAACAGCGGCCGTTCACCGGGATAATGTTCGAGTAATCTGACGATTTCCGGATTAAATTTATTCGCAAAGGACGTCAACTTTTCCAGAATCTCACGGGAATCAACACGAATCTTTTCGATTTCGGGACGGACCATATCGCGCAACACGCGCTTGTAGAGAGGCAGATCTTCATACAGACGGCAAGGAGCCGTAGCGGAGACTTTTCGCTCGACAAGATCAGCCCAAGCCCGACTGAGAAAGCTCACGGCATTGCGCAACTCATTGTCTGTGGCGCCCTCAGCGACAGTGCGCAAGATATAGCCACCACTAACCTGCAGCTCGTCAACCACTGAAGTCAGTGTTGTTTTGAGTCGCTCGCGCTCCTCTTCATCTTCGATACGCTGGGATATACCAATATGTTCCAGCGCAGGCATATAAACCAGACTGTAGGATGCTATCGACAGCTCGGCGGACAGCCTTGCGCCTTTAGAACCGACGGGATCTTTTATCACCTGAACAACAAGTTGCTGACCATCGTGAAGCAGGTGCGAAATCTCTGCCGGTTCGGCATTGGTTTTCTTGTTGCTGCGGGGAACCAAATCATCGACATGTAAAAATGCCGTGCGCGCCTCACCAATATCGATAAATGCCGCCTGCATACCGGGCAGCACTCGAACCACCTTACCCTTATAAATGTTGCCGACTAGGCCACGTTTGTTATTGCGCTCGACATGAATCTCTTGGGGCACGCCGTTTTCTACCAGAGCCACGCGGGTTTCCATCGGCGTAATATTGATTAGTATTTCTTGGCTCATCGTATATCCAAAATCTATTTTTTTATTTCTGACTGCTATTCCAAAGCGGCACAGAAAACCTTTTCAACAACTGCTCAGTCTCTGCCAACGGCAACCCCACAACACCACTGTAACTGCCCTCGAGGTTTTCAACAAAAACACCCCCGCGGCCCTGAATCGCATAGGCGCCTGCTTTGCCCTCAGGCTCACCAGACTGCCAGTAAATCAGACACTCAAATTGGCTGATTGTGCGAAACTCAACCCGGGTTTCTGAAACAGCCATAGCAGTGTCTGTTCCATTATCTATAGCCACAGCAGTAAAAACACTGTGCACCTTGCCAGACAGCGCCATCAGCATTGTCTCAGCATGTTGCTGATCTCGAGGCTTGCCAAAAATCTGGCCATCAAAAACCACAATAGTGTCAGCACCCAAACTCGGCAACTGGCCGTCCTGACGTCCAAAACCCGCCTGCGCTTTTTCCATCGCCAGTCGAGAAACATAGTCAACCGGCAACTCATCAACCAGACGACTCTCGTCAATATCCACAGCCAACACAGAAAAGTTAACGCCTATTTGTTCAAGAAGATCGCTGCGGCGAGGAGAGGCGGAGGCCAGTAAAAGGTCGGGGGCAGTTAAATTCAAAATCAGTCCTTAGCGGTCATCAGTACAGGTTCGAGCAATCAGTTTATCAACAACCGGCCAGGTCAATGCTGAAAACAACGTCTTCATCAGCAGATTATCCATTGCTGAAGGGAGCCCATAAAAAAGAAACACACTCGCCTCGAGAAAGCCCACCAACAGAATGATCAAATAGACTAACAGGGTGCGCTGAATAATAGACAGGTACTTGACCCAGCGACTGACCAAAACCACCAAACTACCGCACAGCGCGAACACCAGAATTGAATGCCCTGCTGTAGTCTGCAAAAGACAGTCACTCAGTAAACCTACGCCAGCGGCAAAAAATATTCCAAACTCCACCGGGCGATGAAAAATCCAACCCATGGTGACCAGTAATAAAAAATTGGGTTTCCAAACAATCCAGTCACCGCTCACCGGCATCACACTAAAGATCACCGCGATAACCAGTGATAGCAACATTTCGGCAGTATGGCTAACCGGCGCCATTATTGCTTGTTATCCAAATCACCGTCTCTGGAGGTATACAGCAACAGTAAATGACGACTGCGATCAATTTCTGCCGAGGGATCTACGCTGATTTTGAGAAAGCTGTCCCCGGGTTCCTGCTCAATACTAATAACCGTACCGACCGGATAACCCACCGGATAGAGTCCACCCAGACCGGAACTGATCAGCTTGTCACCCTCTTTGATATCCGCAGTCGGCGAAACAAACTTTAAGTTGAGAAGATTGTAATCAGACAAGCCTTCAGCGATTGAACGCACACCATTGCGCAATACCTGCACCGGCAATGCGTGACTGCTGTCAGTGATTAATAAGGCAGTACTGTGGTTATTGTGGACAGTAATAATCTGCCCCATCAGACCCTCTGCATCAAGCAACGGCTGGCCAACAAAGACACCATCATCACTACCGCGATCAATACTCAGCGTGTGACGCTGTGGATTGGCAGAAACGCCAATTACCTCAGTCACCAGAACACTATCCATTAACAACTCAGTCGCATTGAGCAAGCGGCGCAGACGCAGGTTTTCAGCAGCCAGATCAGACATGCGCTGCAACTGACCGTGATAGATCAAACTCTCTTTGCTGAGACGAAGATTTTCGCTCTCGAGTTGAGAGCGTGAAGTGACACTACTTGAACCCCATTCCTGGACCCGCTGAGGGATATTTGAAAACCAGTAGAGAGGGCGAACCAGATTATCAACAGTGCTATAGACAGGCTTTAACCAAGGGGTAAAAACATCCACCATCATCAATAGCAGCGCGACAAATGCGACAATCAGAAATTTTCTCGCCGGAGAGGATGTTTTATTAAAAACGTTTCTGATAAATCCTCTCCCGATCGCCAACAGGTAGTGAAAGAATGGCTACCCGCTAGCCAACAACCTTAGAAAGTTAAAGAATTAACCTTGCTATTGTCCATCATCTCAAGAGCTTCTCCGCCACCTCGTGCCACACAGGTGAGAGGGTCTTCAGACAAAATAACCGGCAATCCAGTCTCAGCAGTCAACAGTCGATCGAGATCTCTCAGCATAGAACCGCCGCCGGTCAAAACAATACCAGTCTCGGCGATATCTGAGGCCAATTCTGGAGGAGACTGCTCAAGCACGCGCTTAACGGCTTGCACAATACCGGCCAGTGGCTCCTGCAGTGACTCGAGAATTTCATCACTGTTGAGAGTAAAGCTCTTTGGAACACCTTCGGCGAGGTTGCGGCCGCGAACATCAATCTCACGAACCTCTTTCGACAGATAGGCACTGCCAATTTCCATCTTGATCCGTTCAGCCGTGCTGTCACCAATCACGCTGCCATACTTGCGACGCACAAAATTGACGATCGACTCATCAAAACGGTCACCGCCAATACGTACAGAGTCCGAGAACACCACACCGTTTAGCGACAGAATAGCGATCTCAGTAGTACCACCACCAATATCAACCACCATCGAACCCACCGCTTCCTCAACCGGCAGACCCGCACCCATAGCCGCAGCCATTGGTTCTTCAATCAAAAACACCTCGCGAGCACCAGCACTGTAGGCCGATTCTTTAATCGCACGCTTCTCAACCTCTGTCGCCATACAGGGCACACAGATCAAAACACGGGGGCTTGGAGGAACAAAACTAGAGGCATGCACCTTTTTGATAAAGTGCTGTAACATTTTTTCAGTTACTTGGAAGTCTGCAATAACACCGTCTTTTAGCGGCCTAATTGCAGTGATATTACCCGGAGTACGACCCAGCATACGCTTGGCATCGACACCCACGGCTTCAATAATCTTCTGTCCCAGGTGATGACGAATCGCAACCACCGAAGGTTCATTCAGAACAATACCTTTTTCACGCACGTAGATAAGAGTGTTTGCTGTTCCCAGATCGATCGACAGATCACTTGAAAAGAACCCACGTATTTTTTTAAACATCTAATCGGTATTCCCTAATATTCAGTCCTGTTTGAACAACAAAACCGCTGGTAAATTTAATCGGTAAATTTACCAGCGGCAGAACAGCAGAGCAAGCACTCACTGTCTCTTTTCTGTTATTTTTCAAACATTCTAACTGATCTCTTAGCAACTTACCTTGATCTAATAAGAAAGTAACAACAAAGCGCCTAAAATCAGCATTATAAGTCCCCCACCCCCTTAACCTAATCACTTCATTTATGGTACCTTACGCGACCTTGCACTGGGTAAATATCTCTGCTGACTGACGGATAAATTAATGAGCATCGAACGTAAAGAAATTGAAAAGCTAGCTACGCTGTCGCGAATAGCGATCAATGACGAAACCATCAATGAAGTATCCCAGCGATTAGACAGCGTTTTGCAGTTGGTCGATCAACTGCAAGCCGTCGACACTACCGGTGTCGAGGCCATGTCACACCCCATGCAAGCGACCCAGCGTCTTCGAGAAGACGAGGTTAGCGAAATCAATCAGCGCGAAGCCCTACAAGCCATAGCGCCAGATACTGAAGAGGGCCTATTTTTAGTGCCCAAAGTCATAGAATAAGCAGGCCCAAACACAATGCACAACCTCACCATTGCCGAGCTTATTAAAGGGCTACAGAGCAAACAATTTTCTAGTGTTGAATTAACCCAACACTTTTTAGACCGCATAGGCAGCCTAAACCCCGCCTACAACGCAGTGATTACAGTCACCGCAGAACAGGCCCTAAAAGCCGCAGCCGCAGCCGATGAGCGCCTCGCTGGCGGCAATGCCCCCGCCCTCTGTGGCGTACCCATATTGCACAAAGACATCTTCTGCACCAACGGCGTGCGCACCAGCTGTGGCTCGAAAATGCTGGATAACTTTATCCCCCCCTACAATGCCACCGTGGTTGAAAACTTCGAGACCGCCGGCGCCGTTGTACTGGGCAAAACCAATATGGACGAGTTCGCCATGGGCTCCTCCAACGAAACCAGCTTTTACGGCCCAGTGCAAAACCCCTGGGACACCGACTGCGTACCCGGCGGTTCATCGGGTGGTTCAGCAGCAGCAGTGGCAGCAAGACTGGCACCTGGCGCCACCGCCACCGATACCGGCGGCTCGATTCGTCAGCCTGCCGCACTCTGTGGTATCACCGGCTTAAAACCCACCTACGGCCGTGTGTCACGCTGGGGCATGATCGCCTTTGCCTCCAGCCTAGATCAGGGCGGCCCCATGGCCCGCACCGCCGAAGACTGCGCCATAATGCTCAGCTGCATGGCCAGCTTTGACGACAAAGATTCCACCTGCATAGACCGCGAAGTACCAGATTACAGCGCCACCCTAGGCCAAGACATCAAAGGCCTACGCATTGGTGTACCCAGCGAATACTTTTCCGAAGGCCTAGATCCAGGCACCGAAAAAGCCGTGCGCGCCGCCCTCGCCGAATTTGAAGCGCAGGGTGCAGAGCTCGTTGAAATCAGCCTACCCAACACCGGCCTTTCAGTGCCCGCCTATTACGTGATCGCCCCAGCCGAAGCCTCCGCAAACCTATCGCGCTTTGATGGCGTTAAATATGGCTACCGCTGTGAAGACCCCAAAGATTTACAAGACCTGTACAGCAGAACCCGAGCCGAAGGCTTTGGCGAAGAAGTACAGCGCCGCATCCTGATCGGCACCTACTGCCTATCCGCTGGCTATTACGAAGCCTACTACGGCAAAGCCCAGCAGGTGCGAAAACTGATTCAACAAGACTTTGAAAAAGCCTTTGAAAGCGTCGACGTAATTATGGGCCCAACCTGCCCATCACCCGCGTTTAAGTTTGGCTCCAAGGGCGACGACCCCGTAGCCATGTATCTAGAAGACATCTACACCATCGCCACCAATCTGGCGGGCCTACCCGGCATGTCAGTGCCCTGCGGCATGGTGGATGACAAACCAGTAGGTCTACAGATTATTGGCAACTACTTTGCTGAAGCGCGCATGTTAAATGTCGCCCACCAGTATCAGCAGGCCACCGACTGGCATGATCTAGCGCCACAAGGAGTTGCTTCATGAGCTGGGATACAGTGATCGGTCTAGAAGTGCATGTGCAGCTAGCCACCAAAACCAAAATCTTTTCAGGCGCCAGCACCGAATTTGGTGCCGAGCCCAACACCCAAGCCTGCGCCATCGACCTAGCCATGCCCGGCACCTTGCCCGTGCTCAACAAGCAGGCCGTGCACTACGC
>Ga0115548_1001350_pt1 | contig 13441 bp, 9 predicted proteins | sample COGITO_mtgs_1004_4_FD_87187 | JGI IMG/M metagenome (GOLD analysis project Ga0115548, IMG submission 87187) | Pelagic marine microbial communities from North Sea - COGITO_mtgs_100423 | ecosystem: Environmental > Aquatic > Marine > Epipelagic | place: Germany:Helgoland, sampling site Kabeltonne...
AATTTCTAAGCTGCCTATACGGCAGTGAACCAGTTCGACCTCTACCATTTTTCGGTCTGGTATTTCTAAGCTGCCTATACGGCAGTGAACCACCTCTACGAACACCAACAGCCGCAGACATATTTCTAAGCTGCCTATACGGCAGTGAACAAATGTACTCAACCATACGAACGGTTCCACCTTTTCTAAGCTGCCTATACGGCAGTGAACGCCAACTCCATACGCAGACGCTGCTGTACTTCTTTCTAAGCTGCCTATACGGCAGTGAACAAGTCGAAGAGGCCGCACAGCAAGCATTATCCTTTCTAAGCTGCCTATACGGCAGTGAACAAAAAATATAAAGCCTTAACTTAGACCGAATTTTTCTAAGCTGCCTATACGGCAGTGAACAGGTTATTTTTTGGGCGAACGGTGTGCCCTGTTTTCTAAGCTGCCTATACGGCAGTGAACTCCATGTCATCAGCGTTGAGTCATGCTTTCCATTTCTAAGCTGCCTATACGGCAGTGAACACAGCTTGGTCTTTTAGATCAAACCCATTAGTTTTCTAAGCTGCCTATACGGCAGTGAACTCAATACCAAAAAAAGCTTTTTGCTTTGTGCCTTTCTAAGCTGCCTATACGGCAGTGAACTTTGAAAGTGAGGTTCAAGCATGTATGAAGAATTTCTAAGCTGCCTATACGGCAGTGAACAATGTGATCGCCACAATTGATGTTAATGTTGATTTCTAAGCTGCCTATACGGCAGTGAACTTTTTGCGTGATGCGCAAGAGCGATACAATCATTTCTAAGCTGCCTATACGGCAGTGAACTATTTAAATAATTTACAATCCAACTTTACAGTTTTCTAAGCTGCCTATACGGCAGTGAACCTTATGATCAAGGCCCAGAACATTTCATCAAATTTCTAAGCTGCCTATACGGCAGTGAACTAGAGAAGAAAATGCTAAAACACTCATTTCTTCAACATTACAACGAGTTTAACCTCAAAAACCCTTTTTTTATGCCTTACTGCTCACGTTGAGCGGCCTCAAGTAGCCATCTCTTTTGACGCTTTACCACTATCCATTGGTTCATTGTCTGGCGGCAATTCAATCTGATACATGCTAATAGCAGAACCGCCAATGAGTTCAATAATTTGTTCTTGCAGTGGCCGAAAACCTTCAATGAAGCCAGACTCAAAATCTTTCGTTTTAACAAAATGAATACCTTGTAGAACCTGAAATGCACGTCTAATTGTCATGCTTGGCACTGGCTTGCCTATTTGATTTGGCAGCATTACATTCTTTTTTTTCATGGCTTCACGTAAACGTTTTTGCGCAATGGTATAAACCAAAAGTGATAACGTCATAATCATAATTAATGCTGAAATTCGTGATGGTTTTTTTAGATAAAAACCATTTGCAAAAAAGAGTGGATCTTTTAAAAAACGATAGCCTCGCTCAACCCATTGTTGCTGCTTATAACAAGCCACAATTTCTTCATCAGCTATTTCAAGCTCTGGCGTATTCGTTGCTAAAACAAAACTTGCTTTTCGATGTAATAACTGTTGCACTGCCGCTGTATTTTTTCCCCACTGAACTTTTGCTTTGTACTGGTAACCAATCGGTGTTTTCCCAGATGGATGACCAGCACCATCATATTTTGCATGCTCAGTAATATCGGTCAACAGTTTAGTATGAAGCTTCCATTTCTTTCCAAAAATATCAGCCGCTTTTTCGCAATCAGCTTGGCACGAAAAAACCTTTGATTCGAAATGAAGAACTTCTTTTCGAATCAAATCACGCTCTTTCAATAATTGCTTGTCAACGGCCTTTTCCGCACGTTTTAGGCTCTCATTTGACTGACAGACGAGCCATCTTTGTTCAATTTCATAGTGCGTTATATCGTAAGAAGTAAAACGAGTTTTGCCATCTGAACTCATGTGCCAATCATTTTCTTCATTCGCTGTTTGTATTAGCGTTTTGGCCTCTTTAATAGTTTCTGGTACTCTAGTTGTAAATTTTACAATATGCCAGTTTAATGCATTTTGCTTTGTGTAGAACTTACTGTCTGCTGTGACATGACTTACGTACCCATCTTTAAATGACTCAATTAATTGCTCACTTCTTTCTTTAAAAATAATACTATCTGAAGCATTGCCATCGCAGTTTTTAAGACATAAAGGAACGCCAGAATCATGACTGACTAATAACTCGGTTATCACTTGTTTTAAATCCGATCGATGATCTTTCGAATACCCATGAGTCACTCGAACTGTACCTTCATCATACTCTTCGTCATAATCACCATGAAATGAAAACGTTGTTGTATCAAAGCTTTGCGCTGTTTGATTTACATTGGAAAGTTGACAAGCTGTTGCTGCAACTTGAGAAAATAATGGTTCAATGCCGTAGTTATGACAGCGATCAAGTGCTCTTGAAAGACTAAAGCGATCAAAATCATCGCACGTTAAGCCTTCACCAAACAAAGCGTCAACAGGCAGATCCCTATAAAATTCATTGACTAAACTCAGAGGCTGATCGGTAAAGCCAAGACCATTAACAACCATGGCTGCCACGCGCTGACCAACGGATAATTTTTCATCTTCGTAAGTGCCAACAGCTTGATCGATGGTCTCTATAAGCTTAATATCTTTAATGACACTCATGACAAGTCCGTGGTGATCAAGCCTTTTTATCTCTAAATTGCGCATATATTAACCATCCAAGTTGCTGTTGAGTGGTTAATATACCAAATTTGTTGTGTGAAAATACAATGCTCGAAAAATTAGAGGTGCTCAACGTCGGTTACTGTAAGTGATTGATTTTATTCAACCTAAAAAACTCTTGAAAAAAAAGGGTTAGAACCAAGGTACGGTCGCATTTTTCGATAATCCGTAAGTGTTAAAGTCACCAGTTATAGGCTCTTCGACTACTTTACCTTGCTGAATAAACAGTAAATACCGCTGATTTGTTGAGGTACTCTTTAGACGAATAAATGGCTCTTTAAGCAGTTTTTGATCACTCAGCATCACTTGCATCTGCTTGTTATCAATTCGACCTCTAGCGTTAAGCCTGCGAATTTTAGCACTACTTAAAGATGGTTGCTTTCGTTTAAAAGTAATATATTGGCAATCTGTCGGCACAGATAAACACTCTGTTATGCTCATGTAATCACGTAAATTACGTAAATACCGGTTATTTTCAATATATTCGAGCAAATTACTCAACATCTCAGCATCACTATGCAATCTTACAGTTGCCCCGAGCCCTTGTTTACTATACCCAGGAAAACTAAAGCCAACCTTTGTTGTCTTGAAAGTTGCCAGGGCAGTATGAAGTTGAGCGTAGGCTTCATTCATTAAAATACGCTCAGTCAGTTCAACATTTGCCAGTAGTTTTATTTCAAAATAAAAATTCATGCAATATACCTTGTATTAAACTGGGCTGCTTATTCTTTGCCACTTGCGCCAAACACACCGCCGCGTATAAACGTTGCTACAACAAAGTGCTGCTGTTCAACTGGCGGGATAATATCTTTTAATACCCACTGATCAAGCAGTGTGAAAAAATCCACTTTACCGCTATCAACTCGAGCGCGATAAGCAGTTCCACGAGATGTAACCGCGCCGTAAGTTTCAACTGCAATCGGGCCAACCTCACCTGCACCTGGATGCCAGGTGTCGATCGTGCGCAGAGCATTACCGATTTTTTGCGAATGCATGGCAGCGCCGTTTTCAAGCTCGTACAGGACTTTACTTTTTGCGCCTTTTTGCTTATCAAGAATAAGCTCTTGTGATGGAAACACTTCTTGCGCTTCTCCTAATTGTACAAAAGCGTTGACCTTTAAAAACTCTGATGTATCACTGCTTTCGAGCCCTGTTTGAATAATCTGAGCAAGCTGTTTAAGCTGTGTATTTTCATGGCCAAATTCACGTAGGGAAAAATCAAGTGCATTAAAAATCAATGGTGCCTGATCCTTATAAGTTACATGTACCTCGCACATGTTTGCACCAAATCGATTACGCCACAAAAAACGCCCGTTAGCGATATTCTCAGCGTAACGCTGCGCTAATAAGGCAAAACCAACTTCGCTCTTATAACCATTAATTATATCGCTTAGTTTTTGCTGGTATTCAGGGCTATTACAAGCGCTTGGAATAGACAGATTACCAAGAACACGCAAGGTAAAGCTGACTTTTAAGGTGTCGCAATCAAACGGCAATGCAGCCGCATCAACTGTCTGTAAATTAGCATTGTTTAATTGCTGATCAAATTTCACTGGATCAATAGCGCTTTTTTGGCGGTTAGAAATAACGCCTCGGACAGATTTTTCCTGTAGCTTTATACTTGGCCAGGCTGTTGAGTTTGCTCGCTGCTGCCAATTACCAGCGTACATTTTACCATCGGAATTAGCGAGTTTACGCTCGAATGCTAGTACGGATGCTGTTTTAAGTTTTGACATAATAATTTTCCTAAAAGTTATTTGTTGTAAAGTTAATTAAGCTGTTATTCGATGTTGACGGCATAGATACCAATCGTCTTTATAATCATAAAACCAGAGCGCATCTTGTAGTTGATCTAGCTGAGCTAACCGATGCACACCCTGCCACTGACCAATGCTATACACAGCTTCAGCAAAGCGAAAAGGCACGCTTACATCTCGAGCTTGCTCAATGGCACCAGGCTCAAAAAGTTTGGTCAGGCCTTTATAACCAACATGCATTGGTACAAGCCAACCGTTTAAAGGTTTTTGCTGGTAATGCCACTGTATATCTGGTGTTGTATCTGCTTGTGCTTTAGCTGATTGTTTATCAATAACATGGGCTACGCTTCTAAGGCTTACACAATCCATAAAAGCCTCAAAATCATCAGCTTGGGTTGCTTGATATTGTGCCAGTAAGTAAGAACGATCCATCAGCAGGTAACCGGGTAGCAACTGCATCGCAAGCTTTCGAACTTGCTGCTGCCGCACTTGTGCATCGGTATTAAGTGATAACAGCTGCACATCACCAATACTGGTAATTAATCCACCGGCAAGCTTTTGCTGATACAGCTGCTCTTGAATACGGGTTTTAAGTGTTTGCTCACTCATATCATCAAAGACATCATCATCCAAGCTAAATTGACACTCGATAATTAAACTGCAACGAAAACTTATTTTCCCCTCTTCATTAAATGCTCGGGTAGCGCCTGATTTATTTAATGGGTTTCGCGTTAAAGAGAAATAATGTTCAGCACCGGTGCGAGCTTGTGTTGTATGTGTTTGAAATTCGTGACAGACAATTGCACAACCACCAAGCTGTAATGAATAATGCTTGTTGATAGTGTGTGCAAAATCATTCAGTGCTCGTGAGAGCCTGTGAGCACAACCTAAAAAGTTCGACACTGCTGGAAAACCCCAGGTAATACCGGCGATAGCATTAGCTCGCTCCACTTTAATCTGCGGTATAACAAGTACTGTTTTCATGTTTTATACCTCAATCATTGCATCAACAAACGCAAGCTTGCGTTTGACCAGTTTGTACCATTCATCATATTCAGGGTCGCTTAACTCTAAACTGTTATTGAAGCCCAGCTGGGTATTAAGCCATCTAGCAAAGCGTTTTGAAATATCTTGTTTCCAGTTATCTCGTAGACGCTCAGCTTTAAAATCATCATCGATACTGCAGCGTTTTGGATCAAGCCACAGCTGTTCTGAGTGTGGAATATCGCTTTGCTTGCTCCAGCCAAGCTCGCGGCTATCTGCTTGAATATGACTTGCAGTCAGTATAAATTGATCGATAATTTCATCGATCAATTGCTCGCGATAATTACGCATACTTATAATACTTGGGCGATTTTTATTGTTGACTAAAAAATTTCTCAGCTTTTTAAGTGAATAATAAGTAGACCTATCGACTAACCGCCAAAAAGCATTTTCACCATGAACTGGTAGTTGTAACTGGTTATTCCAAACCGGTGGCAGCGAAGGTAACAAATAGGCTTTACCACCGCGCTGAGAATTAAGTTTGGAAATATTTTGTGGCTTAGTACCACCAAATTGCTGAATAGCTACGTTTGGTATGCTGATACAAGGCTCAAGGTTGTATTTGTTGTTACGCTTATCAGCCCTGGCTTGTTTTTGCTCCTCTGAAAATTTAACATACTGCACTTTTTTATACAGCGAATGTATAATGCTTGAGCTATGAATCGGACTGAGTAAATGATAATTTTTTTCATCAACAGGAAAAAAGATCTGCTTTGCCAGTGCACTTGATTCGATTGACTTCTCTTGTAATGCCTGACCAAAACCATGCAACCACATTTGATACTGCTCTTTATCGTCAGTAAAATAGTGTAAAGTCGAGCTATCACCATTCATGATTTCCTGTTGCAAGCTATGGTTTTGCTCATTGGTTAATTGCAGTAAACCTGCCACATCAAGCGCTGCGGCGTTACCCGCCACATCTTGGGTAATAGTTTGCAAGCCAGCTGTGGTTAAATAGCCTGATGCTTTACTATGAGCGTCAGGCTGGATTGAAAAGCCGCTGCTTTTAGAATCACCATGAGTAAATTTAGCAACGTGAGTTGACAAGGTTATTTGTGATGCGCGTTTAGCAGCACTGTCCAGATATACTTTGTATTCATGGTTATGATTAATTACTGCTCGCTCTTCATCGGTTTTCGCAACTTTAAGCTTTGCAGCTTTGCGTTCATCGATATAGAGCATGGCTTGCTCTATCAAGGTATTGCTCGTCATTCATGTCCTCCTTTAGCATTTAGAAGTTTATAAGCATGAGCATACTAACTAATAATATTGTAAAATGCAAACCTATGCTTATGTAGTTCTAATGATTAGGAGATATGATACAAGCAAGATTACAGTTTTATCAAGTAACTGCGAATGACTGCCGTATAGGCAGCTTAGAAATATGCATAAGTAGTACTTACTGTTCACTGCCGTATAGGCAGCTTAGAACGCCCTATTTCTTAGGGGGTTTAAAAATTCCGAGCCAGGGATGATATGTCCAGTCATCCTCATTAGCATCTAGGCTAAACTGCATATACCGCGCAGCAGTTGTTGTTAGCGGTATATCTAGCTCTTGGGCAATACGAGTAATAAGTGACATAGGCTGTGTATCAATCCAAACGCTTACGCCGCAACCAAGATTAATATCCGTATTTGCAAGGCAGGTAAACTTATTGTTTTGCTCAACCCACGGATGCGCTTTAGTTACGCCTTGTGCTTTAAACACCAAATCAGTATCAAAGTCCTCTTCCAAAAACAAACCATACATTGTTTGCGGCGTTGATTGCCTGAACATTTGATTGCGCTGTAATTCAAAGCACCAATGCAAGGGTTGCTGCCACCACAAGGACGCAGATGGCTTATCATTTGGTCGATCAAATAACATGGCACGCATTTGCGCGTGCTCTAAATCAACCAGATTATGCGAGGGTTCAGATGCTGCTCGAGGTTGTAAACGCACGATTGCATCTGGCGTCGTGTATTGCGAAGGCTCGAGCACTGTCTGCAAATCATGTGATATCAGCACTTGATCTGTATCTTCGAAACCAGGTTTTTCAAAACACAGCGCTTTACCTTGCAGGGCATTGATATTTTTCGACAAAATAAGCATATTTTCAGCTGTAACTGATAGATCACGATGGCGTAACAAGCGCCCGGCAAGCTGTACGATCGATCGAATTGAGCTAGGTTCGACAATAGCCCAATCATAATCATGATCGCGCCCAACTTCAGTAACCGCTGTACCAAATACAACAAACAAGTGCTGTTTATGAGGGTTTTGCTGAATTTTCGCCGCGACTGTCTCGTGCGACCAGATGGCTTGCGGCTCGTTGCGCTTTAAAACTGTATCAAGATTATGCTCGATTTCGGAGCGCAACAATAGCGGATACCGGCTATGATAAACGCAAAAATGCAGACAATACTCATCTGGCATATCCATGGCGATCAGCTCGCGCACCACCTGCAACATGGGATTAATATTAGCGAAGCGGACGAGTCCAAATGAGGCTTTGATATTTGTCACTGGCTGAACCACATGATGCTCTTGATGCAGCGACAGCATGGCTTGTTGTAGAATCGGTGCAAGCAGTGGCGCAACTTCGTCTGCACTGACAATACTGTCATCAAACGAGATCAAGCAGGCGCGGCGACGAATAACAGTACTAGCTTGCAACTTTTTAATACGCTGCGTAATAAAGCCCATATGCGCTGCTGTAAATTCGGCACTTGAATTGCTTGTTTGATCATAAGCACAAGCACTGCTGCTTGCACCAAACTCATCAAACCAAGCACATTGTACTGATTGTATGTTTTCATTTTTACACGATTGATTATAAATTTTTCGACCAGCTGCATAGGCTTGAAATAGTGCCTGTACGATACTTGGTGGCAATGTAGCTGATGATAACAACACCCGTGAACCCATTACACCAGCCATGTGCACCAGGCGACTCAACGCTGGTAAATCACTTAAACCAAAATCATCCGGCTCATCAATGACCAAATCAGAGGTTAATAAACGCAGCATGGCAGCTATTTGGTTGTTACCGCGGCTCGCCTCGGTTGCTGGCATTAAATAATCAATTGTGCTGACCAGCACTGGCGCGCTGACTAATTTATGCAAACCACTTTTCGCATTACGGCTTTGATTGAGCCAACGGCCAAAAAAAGTTTCATCTAGCCTACCATCGTAGATTGGGTATTCACCATCACCAAAACAATCATCCAAGGATTCTGAACCATGTTTATTATCAATAGAAGCGTTTAGCTGTTCGGATAACGATGTAGTCTGATTTTTATCTTCATTATTACTCGCTTTGTTGCTTTGGGCTTTAGCTTTAGCAACATGTAACGCTTCTAAATCTTTTAGTGCCTTAGAGCCAACCAATAGAGCTATGGTTTCCTCAGGTAGTTTCAGTCGTTCTTGAAATGCTCTGGCTGTTTGCATGGTCAATGTGCGCAAACCTAGTGCAACATTAAAACGACAGGTATTACGGTTGTCATCGAGTGCATACATAATCCGAGCGTTAGCAAAGGTTTTACCTTGGCCGGTCGAAGCCATATTAATACCGAAAAAACCTTGCTCAAAGGTACTATGAGCAATATGCCGAGTTGTATCAAAAGCTTTATTTTGCCAGTTATAGTCAGGATTTTTATCACGTCTTTTTAGTAGACGTAATGGCGGCAGTGCTGGCATTGCATCGCGAACTTTTGGTAGTTGCCTGGCAAATAGATATGCAAAATGGCTGACGCCAATGTTGTGCTCATCAAGTTTTTGATGCAGTGCGCCGGTATCTTGATCTGAGTTGGCATAGGCTTTATATTTGGTATCCTGCCATTTAGGCGTTACCGGATTATCTGAATAACAATGATCTGCTAACATCAGCACAAGCCTTGCTAGATGCGCTGTAAAACGATTATTAAGCCCGACAGTATCAGCTGCAAGGATTGTAAATTGTATATCTCGCTGGGCTTTGCGGGCTACTGCCTGGGCTTTTGCCTGCCAAGTTGTACTTTTGAAAGGCGTGCCAAGTGTACATGTCCACACGTTTTCAAAATCCTCGGCTTTCCATTCAACGTTGCTAACCTGTGGCGAATTCCAGCTGGGATTAAATGTATTGTAATTGGTTTTTTGACGCGCCAGTTTTTTAAGACTACCCGCAGATGAAAGTGTGTTACGCACATTTGAGTTATAAGCACTTACAGGTAAACGATGATGGGTTAAAATAAGCCAGGCTACCAATGCACCAAACGGCGATTGCTCTTGTGGTTGAAAAAGACAATGTGGATTATCTGGCTTTTTTGGCGCTAATTTAATCGTCTGCCAAAGCGCAGCTTCGGTTGTCTTTGATACCTGCGCCAGCTTTTCAAGCCAAGCTTTATCATCACAATCATGAATAAACGCGAGAAAAAACTGATAGCTTAACCATTCATGACGCAACGGTTCATAAGATTTTTGAGCATTTGGTTTAATTTTAGCCTGGAATAACTTATTGGCTTTACCAAAGTCATGAAATAAACCAGCAATACAAGCTGCGTGAGTTATTAGCTGCGCGTGATGCCAAGTGTCTTCATCTTTTCGCCGTAGAATATCTTTGGCACTTGTATTCGTTGGTACGCTGCCTTGCTCGTTAAATTGCGCCGCATTGCCTACAATCCACACCAACTCACTACTGTTACGACTGCGCAGCCAATGACAACTTACCGCTGTGTTTTTGCGAGCTTTTTGTGTGAGCAGTTTACGCAGAGTCACTAAACCTGCCATGGTAATTTGCGTTTGCCAAGTGCGATGACCTTTGCGCTCAGCAAATTGATCAAGTACACGTCTGGTATTAGCAAGTGCATTTTTGGTGCATTGGGCGACGAAGATAACATTCATACTTGAGCTCCAATGGTATCAGCAATATGTTGCAAGGTATCAATCATGCTGTCCAGGGCTTCGTATCGGGTGAGGTTTTCAATACATGCATTACGAAATTCTTGCTCTTCATCTCCTGCCATGGCAGATATAAATGCCTGCGGTAAAATATAAGCATCTTTAATAATATCGGCCGCATCAAACACTAACCCGCCGCGGCGGGTTTTACCATGTAAAATTGCTAGACTGTGCGGTAAACCCAATACCCAAGTTGCACTTGCACCAAGACCATAAGCTAAGTAATTACCATGGTCTAAAAAGCGGTTCGCTGTATCAATAGAATCACCACGTTTTGCTCGAGTAAATTCACCATAGCTAGTAGCATCCACGGCAAATTTATACAGTTTTTTTGTCAGTCTTGCCTCTTCCGTTAATAATTGCTGGGTTGTCACAACAACATCGATTGCATCAAGCGAGCTATCAAGTGCTACAACTACTTGTTCGTAATTCACTGTGAAGCCTTTATCAGTTAGTGCACGCGTGCGATTCCAGGCAATTTTAATATGCTCTATACGAGTGCGCTGCAGCATTTTTGCAGCTTCAAGCCTTAACACATCATCAAACCAGAATTTGACCCATTGCTGTAGGTACTGCGTCGGCCGGTATTCGTTTTGCGGCACGAACCAACTGATCTCAAGCTCACGCTCAGGCGCGCAAAGCAAAGGCGTGCCACCACCACCAGTGAAACCAACAACAACCCCTGCTTTTGAAAGCTCGCGTACAGCTGCTTGTGTGATGGATGTACCAGTGCCGAGCAATATAGTTGTTGTATTTGCAATTGGTATATTCCAATACAGCGACTGCTTGTTATTGTCAGTTACATACTCAACTCGACCGCCATTGACTAGTACTCGACAATATTGCAAGTAGTACATATTCGCGCGTTTTGAATGTAAAATTGTTTTTAAATCACTTGGTTTTATCTCATCCATTGTGCACTCGCATATTCATTAAAACGTGAGATTATATACTTAAAACGCAAAGGCCCTGTTAACTACGATAGTCGGATAAGCGACACCTATTACTAGATGCCGCTCTCCTAAGAACGGAGCGGGCTACTTTCATAGCACTCCGCTCAAGCCTCTCAAAGGCGTTGTGTGTGACCAGGCTATTTACAGGGGCTTGATGCCCAACGGAACGAAAAGTTACTCTAAGGATTGAATGTATCAGGTTAGGGTCTTTAAACAGCCGCACTTGATGTCCATAAATTCAAAATCATACTCTATTCTGACAGTTTTAGCGGTATCACCTGACGTTAGATTAAAGTGTACTCTAACCTGACAAGCATTGATTATATGAAGCTTTGAACCGTTCTATAATCGCTTAGCGTAACTTTTCGTTCCGTTGGGCATCAAACCCCATACACAACGACAATAGTAATCCAATGCGCAACGCGCTATGGTAGCGTTATGATAAAAACATTTAAACATGAAGGACTAGAAGCTTTTTTCACAAATGGCTCCAAAAAACGAATTAAGCCGAAACATGAGCGCCGATTGCGAGAGCAGTTGGCTGTTGTTAATACTGCCACGATCGTTAATGATATAAATATAATCGGTTATAATCTTCAAAAGATAAAAGGTAGCCGCGCCCAATGGTCTATATCAATTGATAGCAACTGGCGCTTAACATTCGAGTTTGTTGGCAGTTACGCCCACTTACTGAATTATGAGGATTGCCTTAAATGAAAATGCACAACCCTGCTCACCCTGGGGAAATAATTAAATCAAGCTATATTGATCATCTCGGTTTAACTCATCGAAAGCTTGCTGAGCTACTTAATGTATCGCCAAGCGCTATTGGTCGATTAATTGCGGGCAAAAGTAGCGTATCTACTGATATGGCTATGAGGCTTTCCAAAAGCTTTGGCCGATCACCTGAGTTATGGCTAAGGCTACAAATTCAGTATGATTTGTGGCATGCACAACAAAATAATGAAATATTTGTTAACGTCCAGCGCTATCAAGAATAGGGTTCTGTGGCGTTTAAATGTAAAATGGGGGGTTCACCAGCAACCGATAAAATGCACATAGCGCACATCAAAGTGATGCTATCCTAGGTTTTTTGATTATTCATTGATTTTTTCGATGTTTATTTTGGCCGCATCTCGTGTTGGGCTATGATGTAGCGTGACAAATAAGCCTAAAAACTTTGGATACATAGAAGTATCACAAGTTTTTGGTGGGATTTTTTTAGCTTCAAACAACCCGAAGCAAAGAGACCCGTGGAACAAAAACCGGAAAGGCTAATTAATCACCAAACAATATTCTAAAGATGGCATTTTGCTAGACACTGTGTGCAATTTGTCGGTTGCTGGTGAACCCCCCTACCTAGAATATCTCGTAATCGTACGCTTAATACAGGTGTCGCCCTCATTCTGGAACACAGGGCCATTAGTGCTCTGAAAGCCCCATACTATGGTTCTTGGGGGGTTCACCAAGATCGAAACTATGGCGTTATATCGTAAATTACGGTAACGTTTGGGCGAATACCATCAAAAAATAGTCCTTCAAAACTTGCATTAAGTTGCCCTTCAGGTCGATAATCAACACTTATTTCTCGTTCTGGATCAGCAATGATCGAAGACATTAATAGAGGTACCTCCCAGTTTGCAGCATTAAGATTATTATCACTGCTAGTATTTGTCAGCGTCACTAAAACTAAATCTTCATCTGTTGCAGGATTGGCTGGCTGTTTTATACTTAATAAAGTAGCCGTTGAATTCGTAATCAGGTTTGGCTCAGCGCCCTCTTCTTCAATTCTGATAACCTGTTCTTGCACGCATGCATTAGTATATTCTACTCGAGTTCGTTCACTGGTAGGATCAATAATTATAGTGCCTTGGCCAGGAGATTTGTTTGTCATAGTAAAGCGCGCAACAAAATCATTACCATTTGCACATGTAATTCGTCGTTCCGCGGTTCTACCATCAAAGGCAAGTGACATTTCTGGTTGGGGACAAGTTATTTGAGTAAGACTATTATTCGATTCGGTTAAATAATGATTCAAATCGAAATTCGTATATCCGCTCA
>Ga0115548_1001352_pt1 | contig 13419 bp, 13 predicted proteins | sample COGITO_mtgs_1004_4_FD_87187 | JGI IMG/M metagenome (GOLD analysis project Ga0115548, IMG submission 87187) | Pelagic marine microbial communities from North Sea - COGITO_mtgs_100423 | ecosystem: Environmental > Aquatic > Marine > Epipelagic | place: Germany:Helgoland, sampling site Kabeltonne...
AAGCTTATTTGGTCGGTAAGCCGCATCGCGGTCTTCATTATGTATCAAAGATAATGAGTGATACCTGTATTCGAGTGAGTTCTGGTGCGGCCGCGCTTGCCAGTCAGGGGTATTTATATTCACTCAATTATGCGCGTCAGTGTTCACCCCAGCAATTGTCTAAAGAGAGTGACTCGCCTTCTCATTCAGAAAAGATGATTGAATCTGCCGATGTCCGTCGCATGTTATTAACGCAAAAAAGCTATTCAGAAGGTGCGCTGGCACTGTGTTTATATGCAACGTCATTAAAAGAAGATGAGAAAACAGCCGATACTGAATGTGAGCGACAGCGTGCGGCAGTACTTTTAAATTTATTAACGCCGATCGTGAAGTCTTGGCCATCAAAATACGGTTGCATTGCGAATGATCTAGCTATCCAAGTAGTAGGGGAGGCAGCTTATATGAGTGGTACGCCTCTAGATCAGCTTTATCGTGATCAGCGCATCAATCAGATTAATGAGGGGGCTGAACGTTTACATGCTTTGGATTTATTACTTAAAAAAATCCCCCTACAAAATCAATACGGTTTTGATATTTTCAAACAAGAAGTAAGAATTACTCTGCAGCGTATTAATTTAACTACGGCACTTGAAAGCCTTTTTGCACCAGTTAATGAAGCACTTGAGCGTTTAGATAGCGTCACTATTCAACTATTACACTATATTGAAAAAGAACCTGAGCGAGGATTAGCGAATGCTAGTCTCTACCTTGATATGTTTGGGCGCGTCACTATGGCTTGGGTTTGGCTGCGGCAGGCTTTGGCTGCGTGTCGTGCCTTAGATGACACTAAACAAGTGCTTGTTCAAAGTGAGCAAGATTTTTATCAGGGTAAGCTTCAAGCTGCGCGGTTTTATATTGAGTGGGAGCTTCCGCAAACGATTCAGCAGGCAGCTTTATTGAGTGATAACAATCAACTTTGTTTTGATATGCAAGATACATGCTTTTAAAAGAATTTAAACTATTGATGGACCAATTATCATATGTATATTTTTTCTGAGCGACAAACTAGCCAAGATTAAACTTCCGAAAAAATGGTAGCGTAATACGTTTTCTTATGGGTAATTTACATTTGGTTTTAATTTTATATTGGCGTTTTAATTCATAGTAATCATGATACTGCTTTTGCTCACAATAACTTTCGGTAAGTACTGCTCTTGTTCTAGAGAGTTGGTCACTTTTTTCACCCAATAGTTTTTCTGTGAGTGCCGTCATTTCTAGTAAAATAGGTATTTCTTGATCGACGAAACCTTCAACTTTATACAATGCATAAAGCTGAATTAACCAATCCAATACTTTGTATTCATCGTCACTTGTTTGTCGTTCGGCTTCAATCAGTTCGATGACCACTGGAATGGCTTCTTTGTAGCGAATTTGATCAAGCAGAAGTTGATGGAAAACTTCGCGTGTTCTGATAGTTGAAAAATGCATTGCGCCTAATTCTGCTGAGGCTGTGCGATATGCATGTTCAATATCGGCCGCATTCTCTTCGAGTTCGCCTGCGCGAAAATAAGCCATGCTGTTGTTTTTCATGATGCGAATGCAGCGGCGATCACGCTCAGAAAATAATTGGCTACAATCCTTTAATGCAGTTTCGCCAAAATCAATGGCTTCTTCCCAGCGTTTGTTGTCAAAGGCCTCTTTGGCTTTTTTGATAGTGGACTGTAAACGAGCCTCTGGCTGTTGTTCGGTGTTGTTATCTACTTCAGGCTTACTGCCGGAAATAGAAAATGTCATGGAGCGAATTTCAGCATGGGAGAAAGTGGGCAGTAGTATTTGTATAGATACAAATAAAAACACTATTACGAATGACCGTAATGACCGATGATTATTATATGGCTGGCTAATGGCAGTTGCTTTCAAAGACTAACCTCCCTTTTATTTGCCCATAATAGGTAAGCGTTGCTTGTGAGGCAAGCCTTTAATGAAGCGCTCTTCGTAATAAAGCCTTTTTTATGATCGTATTTTTACAATTGCTGAGAGAATGTAAATGAGAATGGCGTTAGTGTCCTGATTTGTTTATTAACGAGGGATAAATGTTAAACATTTTGAAATGTAAAAATTGTTCTGTTTTATTTTTACAGCTAGAGTTTTTTATTAATAAGCTCAGTAAAGTCATAGGTGATTTCATAACAAGTGATATCGAATATATAAATGAGTATCCATAAGTATGATTTCTTATAAAAATAAATTTTATATGATTAAAATTGATATTTTTGCTTGGAATGGATACTAAAAAGAATAAATTTTAAAACAACGTCACAATCACTAAGTTAATCACATAAGAAGGTGGGGTTTTATCAGCCTAAAGCGTCTTATCTAACATAGGCAATGTTATATCGAACATTGCAATGGATTGTCGATGAGTATGATGCTGAATATTGAAAGATGTCTAAAGTTGGTCCTGAGCTCGTTTGCGATGCTGTTGGCTTCGTGTGCAATAACCACGGATGCTAATTATACCGAAACTTTACATGCTGAGATGACGCCTTCTGCTAAGAAAGGTTTGTTGGTAGCTTCTATTACACGTGAAATAAGTGCTTTAAGTAAGCGCGGTGCTATCGCCTTTTTCTTTGTACGAGATAAAAAAACCGGTGTTGAGTTCGAAATGAGCTCCAATAACACTACAAAAGATACTATTAAGCAGCCAGTAAAAACGAATACTAAGAGGGTTGCTTACAAATCAATAATTGATAATACGAGTGAAGATGCTTCTTTTGCTTTATCCAGTGGCATAGAAAGTACGCAAAACCAAGTGGGTAGGGTACTGGCTTATGAGTTAGAGCCAGGAATGTATGAAATCTCTAAATGGAAAGTTGTTACTGCTGGTGGCGTCGATTTTGCTAATTTCGATTCTGAGCATCAACCACCCATTACCTTTGAGGTGAAATCGGGTGAGGTCTCTTATTTATGTAACTGTCATATCAATGTTGATATGGGTGAAGATATCTTTGGTCTCGCCGTAGAGGATGATGCAGAAGCTGAGATTTATGACAAAATGCAACGTGATATGCAGTATGTTGATGAGCAATACCCAAACATTGGTGATTTAAAAGTCAATAATATAGCGGCTAACCTTCGTGATAGTGACCATCCTCTAGCGCATTAGCCTTGTTTAACGATGGGTAATCGTTATAATCTTTTTTATTCTAATAATACGTTCTGGCTTCTCTTCCATTTAATGTAATCCTGATGAATCCTTTCGTTCTAGAGATAAGTCGTTATTCTCTTTCGCTAAATTATGTCCTGAGATTCTGGATATTTAACAGGTTTATGTAACATGCTTTTAGGTGATTTATTTGCAGTGTCTTCGGCGCTGTTTTGGTCGTTTTCAGTTATCCTTATGCGTATTGCAGGGTATCAAATACCACCTATTCCTTTGACGTTCTTCAAAAACTGTATCGCTATTATTTGTTTAGTTTCTGTCATGTTAGTGTTGGGTGAAAGCTTTTTTATTGATCTCTCGCGGGCCGATTATTTACGTCTAACTTTTAGTGCAGTTATAGGGATATGTTTTGCGGACCCTATGATTGCAGCTGCGCTTAATCGCTTAGGTGCAAGCTTACAAGCACTTGCTGATTGCGCTTACTCACCGGCTATAACCTGTATTGGTTTTCTAATGTTTGGAGAGCGGCTAACAAACTGGGAGCTAATAGGTGGCTTTCTTGTTGTTTCAGGTGTTTTTGTGGGTGCAACCATGACAGCTGAAATTAAAAGTTCAAAAGATCTAATGGTGGGGATTTTACTGGCGGCGTCTGCTCATATTATTATGGCTTTTAGTATTTTGATGGTACGTGATATATACCGTGATTCATCTATTTTTTGGGTGTCTAGCTATCGTTATTTAATTGCTATTATCGTTATGATTTTATGGGCTTATATCAAGCACCCTCATAACGTTAAAGAAAAGTTGTTTTTGGGTTTTTATAGGCCGGATACTTGGAAGATGATGATTCCTATGTCTGTATTTGGGTCATTTCTTGCAGCAACAACATGGATGGCAGGATTTAAATATCTCGAAGCGGGAAGGGCTGCGATTTATAATCAGCTTTCAACAGTCTTCATAATTTTGCTTGCTTACTTCTTGTTAAAAGAGCAGTTTACTTGGAGAAAGGCAATCGGTGTTATTTTGGCATTGATTGGTGCCTATATAGTTGCCTCACAATAATGAAAATCCACACTCCAAAAATGGCTTTTTTTGGAGTGTGTTAATTTTTCCTTCACTCTCTTCTTTCCCTATTATCGTTAATAAATCATGAGTTATCTGAACCTATATGCGTTTCTAATATGATTTTGGGTAACAGTGAATTCCTAATAAGGCAGCTTTCTTCTGATTTTTTAAGTAATCTTTCTGCTTTCTCAATATCGGTTGAGTTGCTTACTATTAAATTTGCAGTAATAGTAAATTCAGTGAATTGCAGTGTTTTATCAACGCTGTCTAAGTTTCCGCTGACATCGCATGAGAATGACTGACAGTCTAGTTTTGATGCACTTGCCAGTGCGCGATAGGTGAGTAAAAAGCAGCTTGCCACCGATGCTATCAGAAGTGTTTCTGGTGACCAGTTACCTGCGGGGCCACCAAACTCTGGCGGAGCGGTGATAACCATTTTAGGCGCATTGTCAGCTTCAAGGCTTACCTGCCCATCGTTGTTCAGGGTAGAAGTAATAGCATAATTATGAGGTAGGTCTTTCATGATTGTTCTCCATTGATACTGTTTAGGGTTTATGTGGTGTAAATCTCTGTAGCTGCTGTCGTAGCTGTTGGTTTTCGTCACGCAGTTGCTCCACTTCTTCAATAAGGCTTATAGCTAGTGCAATGCCAGGCCAATCGATCTCTAAATCATTATGTAAGCGAGCTGCTTTCTGAGCGATGGCAATTGTATGGTTACTGAATTGCCAAGTTTCTGGTGTCGTGCCTATCGGTTCTAAGATGCCTTCTTCGATGATTTCTACTAACGTATCGCTACCTAGGCTAGTTGCTTGGCAAAGCTCTGTTAAGGTGAGTTGGAGTGAGGTGGTGTTACTCATGATGACTTTCTCCATTCAGTCCTTGGGTCAAAGTTTTCGGCCTCAGATAATTCTTGCCAGTACCTCATTGTTGTATCGTTAGTTGAGGCGAGCATAACTGGTATAGGAATAAGATGAGCCGAAGGTGGAATTAAAAAAAGAGATGTCGGCGAAGCGGCAGTTATTGATTGAGCTTTAGCGACTACTTGCACAGGCTCAGCTTTGAGATCAACTGCGATGAGTATTCTTTTATAGCTAGTCATGTTGTTCACCTCAATAATGAGTGTCCATTCTTTTCAGAGATGCTTAGCGTTAATTCTAATAGGAACTAATGTGATGAAAGTTGATCGATATCATTAATAGTTTCATCGCGCTTTATCGATCTTGTTAGCGATGTCATATAGGGGCTTGTTTATAAGAGAATTAACGGGAGCAGAAGTTTATATCCACTAATTTTTCTTATTAATAGTCCTGTTGATTCGGATCAATAAATGAATGAGATAGCAGGTATACGATATTCTTTGTTTGATATTGAGTCTGGTGCAGGTCTTTATAGAGCGGTTTAAGCGGTTTTCGATTCAGTATTCTATGCGATGCTAAATACAATAAAGAGTTGAACACGAGATTTATTTATGACAAATAGCATTGAAATATCAAACTCTTCGGTTGATGGCTCTGATCCACAATTGACGGACTTTAACCCTGTTGCCCCAGTTTAATGTTGACTTTAGCTTTGATAATAGGAGATTGATTATGAATAAAGATAATTTTGTTTCGGGGCAAGAAACCCGTGAAACTGAAGAAGACACCAGTGAGATTATTGAATGTGCTAGCGAAAGGCTAGAAGAAGTTAATGAAGCTGAAGAGGGTGTTGGCGAAACTATGCGAAAAGCTAGTGACGCAGATGCTGAGGGAGTAGATCAAACGACAGAGGCTTCCAAGCCGGTAGCTAACACTGTCGTCGATAACATAAAAGCTAAATCTACTTGGTTACGATTATTTTTTATGTTGGTTATAGCATTGCTTTACTCTGTGTCTCGCTTAGTAGTTGGCGCTGTTGTTATGTTGCAGTTTTTCTTTGTGTTATTTACCGGCAAAACCAATGAGAAATTATTATCATTCGGTCAGTCTCTCTCAACCTATACCTATCAAGTTACTTACTATCTGACATTTAATACGGAAGAGCGACCATTTCCATTTGATACGGAATGGCCAAAGGCGGAATGATGATAACAGCCTAGGGGCTTTTGTCACTTGCTTCGCAAGCGCATCCCTGCGCTCTGCGTCAAAATTGCTTTCGTCTTTTATTGAGCTGTGCTGTCGATTATGATGGAGCTTAATATTACGACTTCTATTTTTTTTTGTTAATATACTACAAAGGGAAAATTATTCTGTTTTACAGCCAAGCCGTTTTAGTTTTTTTTCATGTCTGTATATATCCTATAAAAATAAATAACTGTGTTTAATTTCTCCATTGTTGTCTAGTGAGCCATTTTTTGTTGTTGACTTTGATTAAAAGAAGGCGCGATAATACCTCAAATTACTTTGCGCGCAAAGTAATTTGAGGTAAGCAGGTTAACATTGGAATTACGTGAAGCAAGGAAAAATATTAAGTAATCGAGGGTATTATTTTAGTCTGGCATCTTGTGTTGGTTCATCAATATGTCGCCTGATTTCATTTAAGTGATATTTATATTAGAGGCTTATTTGATTGACACGTAGCAATTTGGAAGCTTTATGGGATTTTCCCAAATATCAAAAGGAGAGTTGAATATGACATTGAATAAGAATTTACTTGTACTAGCAGCAAAGAAATATGGAACACCGAGTTATGTTTATGACTCAGTTATGTTGCACAGTAGTTACACGGAGCTACGAAATGCATTACCGGATTGTGTTGACATTTTTTATGCACTAAAAGTTAACCCAAATACTTCACTGGTGAAATTACTACGCTCATATGGGGCTAATACAGAGGTGTGCTCGCTGGCTGAGCTTGAGATAGCCCTAAAAGCCGGGGTTGCTCCAAGAGATATTATATTTCTTGGTCCCTGCAAAAAAGAGCGTGAACATAAAAGAGCTTTAGAGGTTGGAGTATTCACGATTGTTGTTGAATCTGAAACAGAATTAAAGAGACTGTCGGCTTTAGCTACAATTATGAATGTTATCGCGCCTGTTGCTATACGTATCAATCCTAATTTTTCAGCGTCAGGATCTCCTTGGAAAATGGGCGGAAGGCCAACGCACTTCGGTATCGAGGAAGATACCGCAATCAAAGATTTTGGCCGCTATTCTGAGTATTCCAATATTGAAATAAAAGGCATTCACGTATACAACGGTACAAAAATACTCGAAGCAAAATCTGTTTTTGAAAACTGTGAATATATATTAAAGCTCTATAAAACCATCTCTGAAAAGTATGGCTTACATTTTTCGATGGTCGATGTAGGTGGAGGTTTGGGGATAAAGTATTACGAGAATGAAAGTGAACTTGATATGACTGAACTGAAGGCATTGTTGGCGCCTTTGTTTAATGACTTTCACCTGTGCTTTCCGAATACACGCATTATCATGGAGTAGGGACGATTTATTGCCGGACGTTGTGCTTCATTCTTAGTGACTGTTGATAATCTCAAAGAAAATCATGGGAAAAAATTTGCAGTGACTGATGGAGGGACTAATTGTAATGCCTCAGTTATTGGCAGCGGCCAACTTTTAAAGCGGAATTTTAATATTGAGAATGTGACTAAGCGGCCGAGTTCAGTCATGAAGACATATAATATATCGGGCCCACTCTGCACGCCAGATGACCTTCTTGGGCGGGATGTCTCAATTGAGGAGCTGGTCGAGGGCGATATTTTAGCAGTAACGTCAACAGGGGCTTATGGCCCGACGGCCTCTCCGGTGCTTTTCCACAGTCATGGATATCCAGCAGAAATACTTCAAACTAATAACACATTAATTTTAATAAGAAAGCGTGATACGGCCGAAGACATTCTGTCTTTTCATGTCGATAACGACCTCCGAGCATTGCAAGGTTTGCCAGCGGCTATTGATGATAATAGTTTTGAATCTATTACGAATGTGCCCGTATCAGGAGACCTTCAGCTCACAATAAGCCGAAACCTTCGCGATGTTTTGATGATACCGGATGAAGAACCTATCTTTGCGAATTCTCATCTCAAGAATGATTTGGGACTTGATTCTTTATCATCGGTTCACATTTTGGTTAGCTTAGAAGATCAAGTCCAAGATTTTTTTGTTAATCCCGATACGCTATTGCCTCGACATTTTAATACTGTCGAGACGCTTGCTGATTATATCGAAAAAACGCTCTATCAATATGATTCTCAAAGTGAATCAAAGGCGGTGACAGCTTGAATACGCAAAGGTTTTTATTACAGAGTGTATTGGTCGACGCCGCAAAGTTACAAAATAAGGTTGCTGTTTATGATGGTGATCAACCCTATAGTTTTAAAAACCTTCATCTTCTTTCTGACAAATTTGCGCTGGGTTTACAGAGGCGAGGTGTGCTCAGAGGTGATCGCGTTGTGGTTTTTCTAGGCAATCGAATTGAATGTATAGTGGCTTTTTGGGGTATTCTCAAAGCTGGAGCTGTAGTTGTCAATGTTGGTATAGAAACAGCGCCAGAAAAATTATCTTTTATTCTTAAAGATTCTGAAGCGTCTGTACTCATTGCCGATAATAAAAGCATAGATTGTTTGGCTGATCATATAGATGATTCTACTTTTATCCATTCGACAATTTATGTAGGAGAAAGACGACTAGACAATAGTTTCTTAGGTTACGAAGAAATAGTCAGTAATTCTGATGTTGAGTTAATACGCGTCGCTATTACTGATATGGACCTTGCGGCTATTATCTATACATCGGGTTCTACTGGTGATCCGAAAGGCGTCATGATGACGCATAAGAATATGTTGTCAGCACTAGCTTCTCTCGAGGCTTATTTGGCTTATCAACAGGCTGATGTTGTACTTTGCTCTTTGCCACTATCATTCGATTATGGTTTGTATCAAATGCTAATGAGTATTAAAACTGGCGCAACTTTAATTTTAGAGAAAGCTTTTACTTGGCCAATTTTTCTTATAAAAAAAATCAATCAGTATCAAGTCACTATTATTCCTATGGTGCCTACCATGTTGTCATTACTTAATGAATATGCCAGTCGAAGAGCTATTCGATTCGAGAGTATTCGTATGGTAACCAACACGGGTGCAGCGCTTAAAGAAATACATGTCGACATGATGAAGACTTTGTTTCCTAAAGCATTTATTTATTCCATGTATGGCCTCACAGAGTGTAAACGGTGCACATACCTCCCACCATCTGATATTGATAACAAGCCAGAAAGTATTGGTATTGCCATTCCAAATACAGAGGTTTGGTTAGTGGATGATGAGGATAATCGTATTAGTGATTCTGATACGGTAGGTGAGCTGGTTGTTAGAGGTAGTACGGTGATGGCAGGCTATTGGAATAATCCAAAAGCTACAGAAAAAAGGTTAAAGGCAGGGCCTCTTTCTGGAGAAAACATACTCTATACCGGCGACTTTTGCTCTATGGATGCTGATGGTTACTTATACTTTAAAGGTAGAGTCGATAACGTCATTAAGTCGCGTGGCATGAAAGTAAGCCCGAGCGAAGTCGAGGGGTATCTCTATTCAATTCCTGCTGTTGAGGCGGCTGTTATTGTTGGTATAGATGATGATGAGCAAGGAGGAGCTTTATATGGTTTTGTTCAGTTGTCACAAAAAGAGTTTACTAATAGTTCAAAAATTTTGGAGCTGTGTCGAAAGAATCTTGAGGCTCACAAAGTTCCAAAACATATCGCTATTATTAAAAGTTTACCAAGAACAGGAAATGGTAAGTTTGATGTTCTTGCATTAGATGCCATTGCAAATCGTGAAGTTCAATCCGTCGCTTGAAAGCGATGTAGATAAAATTCATTAATCATTTGCTATAGGTAATCGTTATACAAAAAAGGATATTTTTTTATGCAAGGATTAACAAATTCAGAATCATTAGTCTTTAATATTCGTGGCAATAGAGTTGCGGCGAAAGTGTGGGGTGATAAGAGTGGTTATCCAGTTATTGCTCTGCATGGCTGGTTAGATAATGCCGCCAGCTTTGATCGAGTCGCGCCGTTTCTTAAAGGTTGCTATGTTGTTGCTCCCGACTTTTCGGGACATGGTCTTTCAGGCCATCGTGAATCTGCTACTGCCTATTATCTTTGGGAGTATGCGCTTGATATTAACGACTTGGTAATGCAGATGAAATTGTCGAATTTCACTGTGCTTGCGCATTCTATGGGGAGCGGAGTGGCTTCCATACTCTGTGCTATTAACACTCATATTGATACGCTCATTTTTTTGGATGGCATGGGAGCTCCTTTTACGATTAAACTGGAAGATACCGTTGAGCATTTTAAGCGCGCTTACCGTATCAGTGAAATGGCGTCTAGATCAGACGCGACAAGAGCTAATATGATTCAGTTTTCTGATATAGAAGAGGCTGCTCAGAATAGAACCCAAGGTGTTGGTGGATCTATTTCTCTGCAAGCAGCAAAATTACTCGTTGAGCGTGATTTGGTTGATAAGAACGGCTCTTTAATGTGGCGGCATGATCCTGAGTTAGTTTATCCGGAACCGATTCAGCTGACTCACCAACAAGCAGCAGCATTTGTTAAGCAAATTAAATGCCCGCTTTATATTTTGTTAGGGCGTGAAGGCTTGTTTTCAAAAGTGGTCGGTGAGCGGAGTAATTATTTGCCCGATCAAGCTGAGATCTCTTGGTTTGACGGAGGTCATCATTTTCACCTTGACTCCCCATCAGACAATTTCATTAGTGTGATTCTATCCATTATTAACAAGACAAATGTGAAAGAAGAAACTCCTTTTAAATTAATAGGTGGTGCGTCTCAATGAATAATTTTTTGATAGCTCCGTCAATATTGGCGGCTGATTTTGCAAGACTTGGTGACGAAGCTGAAAAAATACTTTTAGCCGGCGCCGACGTTATACATATGGATGTTATGGATAACCACTATGTTCCTAACCTCACCATGGGTCCAATGGTTTGCAAAGCGCTAAGAGATTTTGGCGTTAGTGCGCCTATTGATGTGCATCTTATGGTTTCACCTGTCGATAGAATTATCACTGATTTTGCTGAAGCAGGCGCTGATTACATTTCAGTCCATCCTGACGCAACAATTCATCTGGATAGATCATTATCACTCATTAAAAGTTTAGGGTGTAAAGCTGGTCTGGTATTTAATCCAGCGACGCCACTGGATGCTTGTCAGTATGTATTAGACAAATTAGATTTAATTTTGCTGATGTCTGTTAATCCAGGTTTTGGTGGCCAAGTATTTATTCCAACGGTATTAGATAAGCTGAAGACTGCCAGAAATATTATTGATAATAGTGGTTTCGATATTCGTCTAGAAATAGATGGAGGTGTAAAGTTATCTAATATTGCTGATATTGCTTCAGCAGGAGCAGATATGTTTGTGGCAGGCACTGCGCTATTTGATGAAGATGATTACTTTAAAGCAATCACTCAATTTAGAGAGCAGATTGAAAAAGGGGCTCATCAATCATTATCGAAAAAACCTTTTAAGCAATAATCATTAGCTAATAGGCTGTTGAATATAATCTTTAGATGCTGTTCTTTTGAGAGTTATTATGAATAAGCAAGTACTTAAAAATGATACGTTAATTCGTGCCTTACTAAGAGAGCCAACCGATTATACGCCTGTATGGTTTATGCGACAGGCAGGTCGTTATTTACCAGAATACCGTGAGCTACGCAAAAAAGCAGGATCGTTTCTCACTATGGCAAAAACCCCCGATTATGCAACAGAGGCAACTTTACAGCCTATTCGCCGTTTCCCACTCGATGCTGCAATTTTATTCTCCGATATACTCACCATACCCGACGCCATGGGCTTAGGCTTATATTTTTCAGATGGTGAAGGGCCTAAGTTTGAACGCCCATTAGTCAATGAGTCTAATATTAAAAAGCTGCATGTTCCTTCAATGGATTCATTGAGCTATGTGTTTGATGCGGTGGCACAAACTCGTCATGAATTGGCTGGTAAGGTCCCGCTTATTGGCTTTTCAGGCAGTCCTTGGACTCTGGCCTGCTATATGATTGAAGGAGGGGGATCTAAAGATTTTAATAAAGCTAAGACTATTCTCTATAAACGACCAGATTTAATGCGACATATATTGGAAGTGAATACCGATGCGATAGCACAATATCTTAACGCGCAAATTGAGGCGGGTGTTCAGGCGATAATGATTTTTGACTCTTGGGGCGGAATACTTAGCCAGCAGGCTTATCGAGACTTTTCTTTGTATTATATCGAAAAGGTCTTGAGTAAGGTCCATAAACAGATGGATGGCCAGCGAATACCGTCTATTGTCTTTACAAAAGGCGGCGGGCAGAGTCTCAAGGATATCGCAAACGTGGGCTCCGATGCTGTTGGTATTGACTGGATGACAGATATCTCATGGGCACGGGGACTTGTTGGGGAGCAAGTAAGCTTGCAGGGAAATCTTGATCCGGCCGTATTATTAGCTGATGATGATCAGATTAGGCAGGAGGTTGTAAACTTACTTACTGCATACGGAAAGCCTGCACTTGGCCAAGGTCATGTTTTCAATTTAGGGCATGGAGTATCACAGTTTACAGATCCTGAGTCAGTTGCTGTTATGGTAGAGACCGTACATGAGTTTAGTAAAAAGTTGAGATAATAAAATGAATGATGAAACCTTTGATTTCGAAAAAATGATTTGTTTTGCTTTGTATTCAACGGCTAATGCAATGGTGCGTAATTATTCAGAGCCGCTAAAGCTGTCAAAAACCACGTATCCTCAGTTACTAGTGATGACAGCGTTATGGGGAAATAATGATGTCAGTGTTAGTCAAATTAGTGAGAGAACTCTTTTTGATTTAGGAACGTTAACACCTATTCTTAAAAGAATGGAAGCAAAGGGCTTTATTGTTATTTATCAAGACCTCTCTGACCGAAGAGTTAGAAAGGTTAAGTTGACGGCTTCAGGTAATCGTTTTAAAAGTGAAGCCGGTAGCATATTCGAAATAATGCGTTGTACTGTATCACTCAGCAAAGAAGAGCAGAAAAGTATATTGCATGTATGCGAAAAAATAAAAAAGTCGTTAAATCAAGGAAATGCTATTACTGAAAGCTAGTGTTTTAGGTGTTTTAAGCGATTGACGAGTGGCGTTTCTCGCCGCCCCCTAGCACCAAACAAAAAACCCCGCCAGAAGAGGCAGGGTTTATTTTTTTGGTACCAGTGGGCGGAATGATGACAAAAGCCTAGGGGCTCT